>MDTG01353333.1_pt1 | contig 28364 bp, 24 predicted proteins | sample 811421 | NCBI WGS metagenome assembly MDTG01 (sample SAMN05326645, study PRJNA326480) | marine metagenome | isolation source: seawater | place: Pacific Ocean: South East | collected 2011
ATTCATGACTGGGACCCCATTTTGCATGTTACCTGTAACGTCATTAAATTCTGTTGTTATTGGAAATGGCACTCCAGGTCGGATTTTCAATCTTTTGCTGTCCAAGTGGAGTGAAAACGTTGGTGTCGATATTCGTTCACAGATCGTAAATTGGAACGATTTAGATGAGGCCCAAGCTGGGGTGTCACCTTATAAGTTCTCGGTAAAATAGGTGGTGTTCCCTGTCTACAGCGCTCTTAAAAAAAATGGTCTATGATGTTGCATTTAAAATGGGTTTCTAAGCTCACACCTGTTGTAAGATTGTTTGAAAGAGGGGACAAAAATCGTCTTCTTTTCATAATACTTTTCACGGTTTTGTGCGCCATCACAGAGGCCGCATCACTTGGCGCTCTGATGCCGCTAATTGAGAGCTTTGTCTCTGGAGAAGAGGTGCAGTTAGCTAATACCATTAGATCCACCCTTCCGGTCGAAGGTTTCGAACTGTCGTCTCCGGCGACGCTCGGTATTTTGGTTGTCCTACTGCTGATGTTATCTCTGTTATTTCGGGTGCTTTTGTTGCGCACCCAGAGTTATTTTGGCGCATCCATTGGAAATAAGCTTACTGGAAAATTATTTAGATCCATCCTTCATAAAGACTTGGCGACTTTCCAGGAGAAGAACACCTCTGAATTCATTGCCTCATCAGTGTCTCGGATCCATACGGTTGTAGTTTCTGTCTTGTTTTCTGGGCTTAAGCTCATATCGTCGACACTAATAATAATAGCTGCATCGGCGTCACTGTTGGTTTTATCGCCAATTTTGACATTAATCTCAATAGGCATTCTAGTTACAACCTATGGTTTGATTCATTTTATCTATAAGCCAACCATATCGAAATTGGGTTTTACGCTTAGCCAGAATCAAGGCTTGGTAGTTAAGGCTCTGAATGAAGGTTTTGGCTCTTTCCGAGAAATCAAATTAAGCGGTAATTTTGGTTTTTTTGCAAGCGTTGTAAAGACATCTGATCTGAGAGCAAGGATTGCTAACGCACGTCTCCAAATACTCACAACCGCTCCAAAATTCTTTGTTGAAACGTTTTTTTTGATTTTAATGATTTTGTTTGCTGTCCTTGCTCAATTCTTATTTCGAGATTTCACGGAATTTGCCGCAAACTTGGGTGTCCTAGCGTTTGGTTTTCAGAGACTCCTGCCTTTGGGACAAGAGCTTTTTCAGAGCATAATGAAAATCAGAAGTGGTTGGGCGTCTCTGGAGGCAGTTTTGCAGGATATGGATAGCACCCCAATTAAAGCACGGCCTGCTACTATTGACAGTGCTTCGTTTCCAGAATTCAAAGCCATTACCTTCTCGGAAGTAGAGTTCTCATACTCTGACACAAACGGTGACAATATTTACGTGCAAAGCCTGTCCATTAAGAAGGGTGAAAGGGTTGCAATTATTGGTGATTCTGGGAGCGGGAAAACAACATTTTTGGATCTACTAATTGGTTTTCAAAGGCCTAATCGGGGCAATGTCTCAATAAATGGATCGCAAAATAGAGTAGCGTCGGCGAGTTCTGGATTGTGGTGGCCGCAAATAGCACTTGTGCATCAAAAGCCATTTATGATTGACGGGTCTTTAATGGATAATGTGGCTCTGGGGGTGGCACCCTCAGAGCTTGATATTGAGAAGTTCAATCTTTGCCTGACAGTGTCTGGTGCTCAGAGCCTAGCAAATCGGTCCACAGAAAATATTGGGGAAAACGGAAGTTTTCTTTCAGGCGGTCAAAAGCAGAGGGTCGCTATTGCCCGTGCCCTCTATAAGGATGCTAACATACTGATTTTTGACGAAGCCACTAACGCTCTTGATCAGTCCTCAGAAAGAAAAGTAATTGAAAAAATTATTCAGGCATTCCCAGAAAAAACAATCGTTATTGTTACTCATTCTAAAAACGTTCTTGATTTCTGCGATTTCGCGCTAACCATAAAAGAAGGAAAAGTGACTAAAATAAATATGAGTCAAGCCTTTAAGGAGTGTTATGAAACGAAAGAAGACAGTGTTGAGGTTGCTCAATAAGCAGAAGGCTCCCCGAGAGACGGTTTATTTCTGCCGTGGCTTGATCGATCTCGATTTTAATTTGCCTTACCTAAAGGAAATCGGCCCGTGCAAAATCATAGTTTACCAGAAAGCAGTTCTTCCTGATTATATTGTTGAACTTGCGAAAGCCTGTGGTTGCGAAATATTTGTTTTTCCAAAAACACTGCATCTTTTGGGTTGGATTATTAAAAAGAGGCTATTGGGTAGTAGGGTTCAAAAGTTTCTGTTGGCTCCTATTTTACTGTATATATATTCTCTGTTGGGAAGCAAAAAATCTGGTGCTTACTTTCTTTTCGATCACACTGATAGCTTCTTTGTAAAATGTCTATGTGACGCTTTTAAGGCTGAGCGCTTCAAGTGTTTTGCAGTCGATAGTTTACCGCATGGTATTTACTTCTTTCAAAACCGTATAACAGACCATGGTGTTTTCAGTGTGCCTAAACCAATAGATATGTCTCATTTCCAGACAGTATTTGTAACGACAAAAGTGCAAGCTACGCATTTCAGTAACGCCCCGATAGCTGAGATCCCAGTCTTGAGGTACTCGGATGAATGGTTAGACTTCGTTAACAAAGAATGTAAAAATGTTCATTCCCCGAAATTGGACGAAATGAGTCCGTCGAAGCTACAAGTTTTAGTCCTTCATTCAAAGATCTCAGGGAACCTCGACGGGGTAGAGGTATTTAGAGCCCTTCGAATACTGGCAAACTCACCCTTCACTGATGTTTTTGTAAAAATTCACCCGCGTACAACGGTTGCGGAACGCAAAAGTCTACAGAATTTGGGTTTGAAAATTATCGAGGACGTGCCTCTGTTTTCATTGGTTGATGTGTTTGAACATATATTTCTTTTCCAATCATCTGCGATCTTTGACCTTATGGCCAAAAGAAAAACCATACACCTTTTGGATTATGTCTCATCAAACAGGGTTTATCCTCAAATATTGAAACAATGTAATCTTTATTCGTCACCTGATGACGTTTTTTCTTTTGCGAGTGGGATGATGGAAAGTGCTGAATACAAAAAATCGAGACCTCTCTCAGCAAGAGAGTTGAGTGAGATGGGGCTTAGAATTGGATTAGACCTTGCTGACAAGAACCCACTATAGGAAGCAGACTTATGCGTGTCTTGATAATTATTAACTCCTATTATGGGAAACAGGGTGCTGTTGGTATTCGTGCAGCGAAAATTGTGCAGCACAATAAGCGCGACAAATTTGGTGTCATTTGCCGAGGAGATGCAATTAACAGTCGGAGTGTTTGCGAGTGCATTTATGAAATTGGTAGTGTTATTTTTAAACTTTTCAAATTGGTGAAAGTTTCATTGCCTTATTTTGCAACAGATATCAGAGTCTTGGAGTCCCATTTTTTTGAGTTACTCGTTCTTGATTTACTCCAAAAAAAACCAGAGTTACTTGATGTTGATGTCGTACACCTATGGGAGTACTGCCCAAAGATAATTGAAATTTTTAAAGCTCGAAAAATTCCTGTAATTCAGGATATTGCCATACTATCTGCAAAAGCAATTCGGCAGTTAAAAACAAACAGCTATTTTCGGCAATGTGCCGCCTTAGAGAATAAACAAGAAAAATGTTTTCAACGCGCTGATATGTTGACTGTCCCATCCGATTTTGTTTTTCAATCATTATCTAATGAGCTTCAAAATAAATCAGTATTAGTGAATTTTGGAGTTGATGTCTCGTCAGGGTTGAGTGAAATCAGTAAATTGCCGTCCGTCAGTAGAGGTTCTGAGTTTTGCTTTTTAGGTAATGTGTCTTTGAGAAAGGGTTTCGCTGAAATATTAAGAGTTTTCTCGCGCGATGATTTTAAGAATTTAACGATAAACATTTATGGTCGCTATAGATACATAACGTTTCTGAGATTGTGGGTTTTTGGACCTCGAAATGTGAAATTAAAAGGGTTTCAGAAGCTGTCAAACATAGGAAGTCAAAACTTTTGTTTATTTCTGCCTTCGTGGATTGAGGGGTCGTCAAAGGCCGTTTTTGAGGGCATGGCAATGGGTTTGGCGGTTGTAGTAACGCCGAACACCGGTAGTATTGTCAAGCACGGCGTCAATGGGTTGATAGTAGAGCCAGGTGATGAAAAAGCTATGGCTGAGGTGCTGCTTAAACTCCACTCTGACCGTGAATACGCAGGGCGTTTATCAGAAAGCGCGGTCAAAACTGTTCAGAGGTATGGTTGGGATTCGTATTGTAAGGGTGTTAGGTCAGCGTATCGACAAGCCTCCCAAGCAACAACTGGATAAAGCTATGATGAATGCAATAAAAAAGACCTTGAATTTGACAAGAATATTGGGCCACAGACAGGCTGCGTTTTATCTTTTTCAGAAACTTATAGCTAAAGTAGTCGATAAAACCTTTACTCTGATAATCGGCAAAGATCCTTATGCAAAGGAAATTATTTATGAGAGTTGTGATGATTTGCTAAGACAAATTGATCCAGTATTAGCGAGCGAAGCGGCTGATTTTTCTGCTAGAAGTGTTAAGCAAATGTCTCGTGAGCGAAATATTGAACCAATGGGTGGAGCGGGCTCGATAAGTGCGTGCTATTTTTTTACAAGGGCATTGAAGCCCGTGGCCGTTATTGAGACGGGCGTGGCAAGAGGGTGTTCTTCATATGCTTTTTTGAGCGCTCTCACAAAAAATAAAAATAGGGGGACGCTCTATTCCAGTGATCTTCCGTATTTAAAAGATGTGCGCTCCGCGTCTTATATAGGCGAGTGTGTCCCTGACTCATTAAAATCTAACTGGCGGCTGTATTTAAAAGGTGACAACAACAATCTGCGCGAGATCATTAAAAATCTACCCAATGGTTTTCAAATTATGCATTATGACTCTGACAAGACATTCATCGGGCGGTGGTTAGCGCTCAGAATATTGTTGCCAAAATTGAGCCCAAATGGCCTCGTAATGATGGATGATGTGGGTGACAACTGTTTTTTTAAATGGTTTGTTGAGCGCCAGAACCTCAATCGGATCCTATTCAAAGAGCAAGATAAACTGGTGGGTCTTGCTTGGAGCGAGTTATCGTTACTATCTCGTTTTTTGAATGACTAAAAAAAAAATATTATTTGTCACTCCAGGGATGAAGAAAAGCGGTGCAGAAAAGATTCTCACCTTTTTAGTTTTGAGTTTGAAAAAGCAAGGTCATGTTGTAAGCGTGGTAACATTTTCTGATGGCTATTACGGTTCTTTTTTGCGGTCTAGTGGAATAGCTGTAAAAGTCCTACCAGTCGGAAGTCTTAATACGTTTTTTAGTGACATCTCGAGGCTGTCAAAGTTTATAAAGTTTTATAAGCCAGATATAGTGCAAACGTGGATGTATCGAGGTGATCTTTTTGGCGGTTTGGCAGCATTTTTGGCTGGTTTTAGAAATATTTACTGGGGTGTGAGGCATGGGGCACCGTCATACCGGTACGAGAAATTTTTTTCCTTATTACTAATACTTTTGTGTGGGATTTTGTCGTGGGTGATTCCTCGAAAAATAATTTGTTGTGCGGCCACGGGAGCACAAAAACACAGAGCGTTCGGTTACGATATATCCAAGTTTCATCACATTCCAAATTTTTGTGACAGTAAAGACTTTGGGGCTATTCAAAAAAATCAACTTAATTTTAGAGAAATTGCTGGCTTTACGGATGCTAGTTTTGTTATTGGCGTTATAGCTCGATATCATTCGCAAAAGGGCCACAAGCTAATGTTGAGAGCCGCCAGCATTCTTAAAGATAGAGGTCTGAAATTTAATGTTTTGTTTGTGGGCGATGGTATAGAAACTGAATATGCCGCTAGCCTAAAAGCTTACATAGTTCAAAATGATTTGGAAGGCTGTGTGTCGATGTTACCCGCTGTTGAGTCCATTGAGAGGGTATACCACTCACTGAATTTGACTTGCATGTGCTCAATCTACGGTGAAGGTTTTCCAAATGTGATTGTTGAGAGTTTCTGCTGTGGTGTTCCAGTGCTAACGACGAAGACAGGGGATGCTGGGTTGGTCGCTTCCTCGGAATATTGGCATATAGATCCAATTACCCCACTGAATTTAGCTAACAAAATACAATGCATAATTCAAAGTGATAAGTGTGATCTCTCGAGGAGGGTAATGAAATCTAAGCGAGAGCTTGAGAGCAAATACTCAAAAACTAGGTTTTTGGAGCTTTTCACGGAAGTTTATGAAATTGGCTAAGGTACAAAAAAGGGTTTTATTTGCCGTTAATGAACTTGATTTCTTTCTAAGTCATAGATCTGAAATAGCGAATAGCCTCTCGATGGAAGGCTGCGATGTGACAGTTGTAGCTTTGTGGCACTCAGGATTTATAAAACCGTCCGCCACCCTGCGTAGCAATATTAAAATAATCTTATGCAGAGATAGCGTGGGCATTTCAGCCACTTCAGTTTTTACAATTTTTGGAAAATTAAAACAAACAATTAATGAGATAAGTCCAAACCTTATCTATTTGATTTCACCAATTATGCACCTTCTTTTTGGCTTATTTATTCGAAATAGCCAAATCACTCGAGTGTTTGTTTTTGCTGGGCTTGGGCGAGCGTTTGGAAGATCATGGCTTGGCAGGGTTGTTTATCCATTCGTTTGGATTTTTTACAAAGTGGCCTTAAATACTGACAGGAGGTTTGCTATTTTTCAAAAAAAAGAAGATTACGAATTTATTCAAAAAACTTTCAGTGTCAGGTTTGACAAAGTTGCAATAATTCCAGGTTCGGGTGTTTCTAAACACTTTTTTAGAGTCAATAGTGCCAAAGAAAAAATAAGAGTTGGGATGGCGTCACGTCTTTTGATTGAAAAAGGTGTTTTAGACTTTATTCAAGCGGCTACTTTGGTTCAAAGGACGTATCCAGAGATTGAGTTTGTATTGGCAGGTCAGATGGATAAGGGATGGGGTAGTGGCCTCAATAATTTTCTGATATCCAGGGCTCTCAAAAATTCATCTGTCAGATATGTTGGTGTAGTTAGTGAAATGCACGTTTTTCTCAACTCTCTTTCAATGTTTGTGTACCCTTCGAATTACATGGAAGGCATTCCAAAGGTTCTGCTTGAGGCCGCGGCATGCGGTGTTCCAATAATTGCATCAGATAAACCGGGTTGTCGAGATGTAGTTGGTAGGTCAAACCAGGATTGTCTGGCGGTTGTTGGAAATGTGTGTGACCTTCGTGACAAAATCATTTATTTGTTAGATCGGCCAAAGCGGATGTTAAAAATTTCAATGGACAATGCTGAGCGTGCAAATGAATTATATCGTGTCGAAGATGTTGTCGAATGTTTTATAAAATTTAATGACTCACTGCTAGAAACTGGATTTGAGTGTGAAAAACAGGAAGACGGAATTGACTGTGCATAATATTGGTGTCATGCAAGGGCGATTGGTACCCCAGGAAGACGAAAGAATACAATCCTTTCCGCGCCGCAAATGGCGTGATGAATTTTCTCTCATTGTCAAAACTGGGCTCGGGCTAATCGAGTGGACTTTAGATTATGATGGTTTGTACGAAAATCCGTTGATGACGCAGGACGGTCGAGACGAAATCAATCGTTTATCCTCTGCATTCGGTGTTTCAGTTTCCTCTGTTACCTGTGATTGCTTTATGCAGGCTCCCTTTTGGAAATGCAAAGACAACAATAACCAAAAAAAAATAATTGACGATTTTATGAATGTTATGGAGGCGGCGTCCGATTTAGACATTGAGACGGTTGTGCTTCCCCTAGTTGATGGTGGGGCTATTGAGACCTCTGAAGAAGCACTTTTTTTAATTAGTTTCTTCAATAAAAATCAACCTCTCATAAAAAATTTAAATTTAAAGGTGGCCTTTGAAATTGACCTTGCTCCGGCTCCGGTCAAACATTTTATCGAGTCACTTCCGCAAAAAAATTTCGGTGTAAATTATGATTGTGGAAATAGCGCATCACTCGGATTCGATATTCAAGAGGAATTTTTTGAATACGGCAACTATGTTATTAACTGCCATATTAAAGATAGAGTTTTTCGTGGCGAAACAGTTCCATTAGGTTCAGGTAATGTTTGTTTTTTGACCCTTTTTAGTACTCTGGAAAAATTTGACTATCAAGGAAATCTTGTGTTGCAAGCAGCAAGAGGAAAGAGTGGGCAAGAGGTGAAAACAATCCAACGCTACAACCGTTTTGTTTGTAATTTTTTCCGGTGATTTTTGAAAATGGAACTTGGATTAGATAATAAGGTAGCTTTTGTTTCAGGTTCGTCTCGAGGGCTTGGTTTTGCAATAGCAAAAAGGCTGACGGAGAATGGAGCAAAGGTTGTTTTGAATGGCCGCTGCAATAAACGATTGCTAGAAGCGTCAAAAGAGTTGGGTAGTCTTGATTATTTTTGTGGTGATATTGCGGAGACTGAGGTGTCAAATGCATGCGTTAAGTACATCGAAAAAAAATATGGGGGTGTCGATGTGCTTGTCTGTAATGTGGGTACTGGAAAAAGCGCTGCTACCGGAAGTCAAAATTTAGAAGACTGGCAACACTCGCTGCGAGATAATCTGTTTTCAGCAACAGTTCCAATAGAAGCTTTTGATGAGTTGCTGTCAATCAATCGGGGAGTAATACTTTGCGTGTCAAGTATCTGTGGAGTGGAGTTTGTTCCGGGAGCACCTGCAACTTACTCCTCATCAAAGGCAGCACTTAACTCTTTTGTTAAGAACTCTTCTAAATATTTTGGTCCTAAAGGTGTCACGGTAAATGCCTTGGCCCCCGGTAATCTATACTTTGCAGGATCAGTTTGGGAAAAAAAAATGGAGGAGCATCCAATTGATGTAAAGAGATTTTTGGAGAAAGAGGTTGCTTTGCAAAAATTTGTAGACATCACAGAGCTCGCAAATTTAGCGGTTTACTTATGTTCAGAGCGCGGCCGAATATTGACCGGCTCAATAATAGTGGCTGACGCTGGCCAAGTTAGGTCGTGATGAAATGTTGTTTAAGTTAGAAAACAAGACGGCTCTGATAACTGGTGCTGCCGGTTTGCTTGGTCTCCAGCATTCGATCGCCGTAGCTGAGATAGGTGGTGACCTATTACTAACGGACAAGGATAAATGCTCCCTTGACAAAACCTGTAAGCTAGTAAAGCAAATGTTTCCAGAAAACCGAATTAATGCAGCACAATTGGACGTTACGAATGTCGTAGATGTGGAGCGCTTGAGTGATGAGTTGACCGATGAAAAGATTAGGGTCGACATCTTGATTAATAATGCTGCGAGAAACCCCAAAGTTTTAAGCGAAGCAGGGCTTGTTAAAACGCAGAGATTGGAAACCCTGAATGTCGACGAATGGTATGAGGATATGCACGTCGGTTTAACTGGACCTCTTTTAATGAGTAAAGTTTTTGGTAATTTGATGGCTGTTGACAACAAGGGGGGTGTTATTGTGAATATAGCCTCTGATCTATCCGTTATTGCGCCAGATCAAAGATTATACTCGCTGAATGGGGTAAAAGACACCGAACAACCGGTCAAACCTGTGAGCTATTCCATCGTGAAAACAGGATTGGTTGGCTTAACAAGATACCTTGCGACCTATTGGGCCGATAAGAACGTTCGCGTCAATGCTTTATCTCCTGGAGGAGTTTTTGAAAATCAGTCCATCGAATTTGTTACCAGGGTCCAAGACCTTATTCCAATGGGACGGATGGCTAATAAAAGTGAATATCGTGGGGCTATTCAATTTCTTTGCTCTGATGCGTCAAGTTACATGACAGGGCATAACATGGTTGTTGATGGTGGCAGAAGTGTTTGGTAACTCCATTTGATGGTCGGATAACTTTACTCTAGCAACTCGGCTCTGATTCAAAGATCTTCAAACTAGTTCTTAATCTTCATCAAATATTCACTCGTTAAGGCAAAAAATTTAACGTCAAATTTTGTGCATAGATCAGAAATTTCGGTTAAGCCACTTGAAGTCACATAATTGATCCTTTGACTATTGTCTTTGTCGTCTGACAATATTTCGTCACCAAATTTGTACATTTCTGTTTTTGCATAAGACCTTGCATTCAACAAATCACCTGTTAGGGAGAAGTAAATTGCGATTTTTTTTTGGCGCACCTTGGTCTGGTCTGTTTCTGGGGCTGAAGAATGAAAAAGCCTGCCGTCAAAAAGCAGAAGATCGCCAGCTTCAGCACACAAAGGAACCTGACGATATGTTGCAAAAATACGTGCATATTTAATTATTAACGATTTTATTGGCCTTGGTAATTTGTGAAACCAGCTCTTGTGAATAAACATTTTGTGTGATTTTGGAACATACCATATACCACCTGCCTGCGAAAAACTGTTCGCTTGCAAATAAATTCCTATTTTGGCGTATTTTAATTTAGTGATTTGTTTAGAGAGGTTGTGCCTAAAATAGGATTGTATATCATAATGCGGTGCAATTAATTTTGATGGAGTATTTGACACTTGAGTAATAAAGTCTGGCATCACATATGGATTTTCAAACACTCCATTGACAGTCTCGCCAAGCTTCTTTGAAAATATTTTGCTAAGTATTTGAGTGCTCTCTGGCAGTTCACTCAGGCCGATGTAATTTCTGCCGGAATAGTCACCATTTTCCTGGTCGACCATCTTCAATATTTTATTACGTAGGCTCTTGACCTCTGCTGCTGAGAGAAAGCTACTGACCTTTATGAAGCCGTTTTCTGCAAAATCTTTCGACATTTCCATGAACTAGTACTCCCAACCCTTATGTAAACTGCCCAAGTTTATGATAATGTTTTTCAAAGTGAAACAATAGTAGTTTGTTGTTATGTTTCTGGACAGTCATCTTTTCAATTGCTTTTTTGCCAATTGTAAAATTCTTTATAAGTAAATTTTTGGAGACCAACGATTTCCCCGCGCAACAAAACTAAAATTATATTTCCGTTTTCTACAAAAGGTTTTGGCGGTGCTAATATTTCAGCAAGTGTCATTATTGATGGCCTGCATGTTGATCGTGCTTACGAACCACTATTGGTATTGCCAAAAAAGAAATTTCTAAAAAAATATGAACACCATGTCCGTGCTGATGTTGGCGTTTGTTTTTTGAACTCCAAAGCATTGTCCGTCGGTGGAGGACTTTCATCACTCGTTATACAAACGCCCTCGATCCTCAAACAAATGGTCTCAGCATTTCTTTTGCTCTACAGAACCAAAGAAGCAAAGTTGATACATGTTCAAGATAGTGTAACTTTTTTAGTTTGGTGGCTGCCGTCATTTTTATTAGGCAGAAAAATTTTGTGGCATATCAGGTGTATTACAAAAGATAGTTTATTTTACAAGATTGCTTTCCGATTAGCAGATGGGTTGCTATTCGTAAGTTCTCTGGACAAAAATTTTCGTCGTGTAAGGGATATGCGTGACGACGGCGAAGTCATCGAGTTCACCCCAAACATTAAAAAACGAGATAAAACTAAATTCCGAAAACGCACAACACAACAAACCATCAGACTTATACAAGTCGGTTGTGTGGGCAACAGAAAACGCCTGTTCTTCACTCTTAAATTTTTTAAACACCTAATCGACCACAACATTGATGTAAGGTTGACGTTAGCGGGCCTTTCTGATGTCGAACTCTCGATGATCAGAAACAATTATTCTACAATATTGGATTTGATTGAACTGAACCCTTGGGTGAAGGATGTGCAGAGTTTGATGGATAAAAGTGATGTGCTAATATTACCCTCAAAAGACGAAGCCTTTGGCCGGGTTCAGTTAGAGGCAGTGAACAGCGGTTTGGCAATACTAGCGGCGAGGTCGCAAGCAAGTGAAACACTTGTAGGCGTAAATAAGCGAATTGGTGCCATCCTTAACAATGATGATTTCGCTGAATGGACTAAGATTCTATTGTTATTAAGTGAACAGAGGGCAACGGCTAAATTTGAGTATGCAGAGAAAAATTCGTTTATTGAAAAATATTTTTTTGAAAACAACATTGAACGATTAAAGGCTTTTTATTCATCAGTTGAAGTTTAATTCTTGACAGTTTTTCTATGCAAGTCGACAGCAGTAGTTATCCCTTTTTTCAATAGACGAGCCTGTTGAGCTAGTTTTTTCTTGCCTGTAGAGTTTTTTTGACCCCAAAGAGTCGAGTCTTCAATCGGAAAGCTATGCTTTCTGACAGCCTCCATGTAATCATCCAAAATATCTTGTTTTGGTTTGTATTGAATGGCCTCTGATAACAGCGTAGAAAGAGAGAAGATATTCCCATCCCAAACCTGTTCGAAGTTTTTACTAAAGGGAGTTTTTGCTAATACAACAGCGCTTTTGCCTCGTTGGGTGGCTTCCAAGGCGGCTGATCCCGTGATTGTTATTGTAACGTCTGTACAATCGATCAATTGTTTTGAGGGAATGGTATGTGAAACCAGGCTCACTTTTGGTATTTTTTGAATTCGATTATAAAAATTTGAAGGTCTTCGTCCAACCATGGGCAAGTGTTCTTTTACGAGCAGTCTTGAATTTTCAGGTAGGCTTTTTGATATCTGTTCAATTATCCAAGTTTGATCAGTCAAAAGGGGCGAAACAACCATCGTTGACGACTCTGGATCCACGTGAAGAGGAAAGAAAAAATATTTCAAGCGTTTGTCTATTTCTAATGCCGGTGATTTTTTGAATGTGAAAGCTATCCGCTTAATAGCGCATCCCATATAATAAGCATCCCTCAGAATTGCTTCCAATTTGTCGGCAAGCGGGGTCGTTGCCATATGATAAAACAATGCCATTAATTTTTTCAAAAGTATTCTGGTTTCGTTCGAGGGGGTTATTTCATGTCCCTTAACATAGTCGGGTGCTTTAAACATAATTGTACTTTTAGCTAATGGAGCATTGTTTTTATTAACGCTTGGAGATTCTTTGTTATGTATAAAGTCAGCTAAGCCATTATTGTTATTATCAAAAAACATACGATTACCCACTCTTGAATGTACGAGTGTGATTGGGACAATACGTCTGTTTTTAGCCATTTCCGATAGTAATAAATAAGGACCACTAGACATTGTGTAAAAAAATATGAAATCTGGATTGATGGAGAGCAGCTCCTGATATTTTTTTGATAGCCATGGGAATAGAAAAGGGTCGTAATTGTATTTAATCTTGCGAATGATTTTTGTAATGCTGTCAGGCCGAGAAACCCCACCTGAAACGTATCCGTTTCCTATGCGACGATCTGCGATTATAAGTCTAGAAGAAAATTCATCTGAGAATTCAGAATGAAAGTCTGAGAGAACATTGGGATCAGAAAATCCCTTTGGAAAATAGTCTTTTTGCAGGGTTGACTGTGGGTCAATCAATATTTTATTTTTCGGCACTCCATATTCTTTTTTGAATTTTTTTGCGATTTGCTCGCCAGCAAGAAAAAAAATCTCATCATTCTTGAATTCTTTGGATAGTGAAGCAGCTGTATTGTAAAAAAGTGCACTAACACAAATTATACCGCGCATGTCTTGATACTTTCGAGTTGTTTATATTTAAAATTTTAATAACAAGCAAAAATTGAGAACTATCAATTTATGCTTTGTTTATTTCCGCATTATTAATGCGCCGTTTACGATTAAACCGTCAAGATCGCTGTTTTCCATAACATGTAGTGCGTCAGGGAGGGTGCTGCAGATTGGGAACCCATGAAGGTTTAATGAAGTGTTTAATAGCGCATACGTACCCGTTATGTTACCGAATTCTTCCAGAAGAAGTTCATAATCTGGATTGGAGCCTTTCATAACCACATGCGGTCTACATGTCTGATCATATGGGTGTAAAGCTGCTTGCAATTTTTGTCGGCCAAGGCCTGTGGAAGTGCACGCATTAGTCATGTAGGCATAGGTGCTCGAGTGCTGTTCTAACTTGAGATAATCGTCGGCTACGCGCTCAAGTATAGAAGCGGCAAATGGCATCCAAAAATCTCTATCCTTGATCATTTCGTTGATGCGTTTTTTGATCGAAGAATCAGCTGGGTTTGCAACGATAGACCGGTTTCCGAGAGCCCTAGCACCAAATTCCTCTCGTCCCCAGATTACACCTAGCACTTTTCCGTCTGAAATTTCTTGAGCCGCAACTGAGAGGTGGCTTTTTTCGATTACTTCATAGTTCTCGGATAGGCTTAAGTTGGTTCTAATCTCCGAAGGGCTTGGCTTTGTTAAGTGCCCGTCAACAGTGGCGTCCCTTCCTAAATAAGGTGATCTGATCGGCAAACCCAACTGTGGACTTTTTTGCTCGAGCAAATATTGATATACTGCCCCGATGCATTGAGAGGTGTCATCTGGGCAAGGCGGAACAAATAAGCCCTCGAGGTTGGGTATTTGGCTGATAACCATATTTGCTTTGACATTCATTGCAACTCCACCGGCATAGCACAGTCTTCTGATCTGGGTTTGTTCCATCAGGTTGATGACCCATTTTTCCACTAAGTATTCAGTGTAGGCTTGAATCGCGCCAGCAACGCTGTCGAAGCGCTCAGAAAAAAGTTTTTCCCTAATCTCAAAAAAAAGGTCTTTTGGGCGGTTCAAGAAAACAAAATCTAATCCCTTCACGTCCTGAAACCCCTTAAACATTTGGAGGAGATGGTTAAAGTAGTGAGGTTTGCAGTATGGCGCTAGACCCATAACCTTATACTCATGCTCGTTTGGTTTAAGTCCAAGTATCAAAGTTATATATCGGTATAAGCGCCCGATAATAAAGTTTCCTCCGCTAACTATGTCTGTGACTATAATGTTGTTTCCAGTAGGTTTGTAGACTTTGGCAGAGTAATTAATGCCGTCTCCAAAAGCGTCCAAACTTATCGAAAGAAAGCTATCTTTCCGATTTGGTTGTGAAAAATAAGCGTATGCATTATGGCATGAGCTATGATCCATAAATCGCACATCAGTAACTCCCAAATGCATTTTTACCACTGATTTCCTTATGTTTTGGCCTATTTCTTCAAAACTAGAGTCGCTGGCATGCGCAAAGCGATGATCCAATTTATTAATTATTTCCTCCCAAAATTGTTCTCCCGGATACTGCTTTTTATCTAATTTTTCTGCGAAAATATCCAGCGGCGAGTAGAACTCGTTCTTATAAATTAGCGGGTACCAAATCTCGTCTTGCTCCCGAAGATAGTCGGCGGTGCTAAAAGATGTGTAATGACGGGTTAAAACCCAGCCTGGAGCCCATTGAGTGCTAACGAATACAACTGAAGCAATGTCTTTGGGTTTTACACAAAATTCTTTCAATAAATAGTCAATAGCTTCTTTGGGATATGCTTCGTCATTTTTTTTCCGTGTTATCCTCTCATTTGAGAGGGCGCCCAAACATTCTCCTCCACAGAATAGCGAGGCTGACGAGTTTTGTTCCCAATTGATCCCAATAAAATATTTTCTCATTTTAAACCTTCAAGCAAACCGCAAAGTCATTAGTCAAATACAAAAACATGATTGATTTTGATAGCTTTATTTAGACCGTAAGTGAGGCCGTAACTCTTTTTGATTTTTGAAACGGGTCTGTATCATTTCAACCGTGATTGTAAGATTTTAGTTCACACGGCCAAAGTTAGGTATGCAAACGTCATGTTCTAGAAATTCTGTTGTACATTCATGGCGTTCAAATTCAGATATTTTCCTGAATATCACTGATAAATGCTCTAAGTATTGATTGACAATTTTTTCAGTGTGGCAAGTGCACACATAAACAGTGGTAGCTGCAAGCATTTTCTCTTTGAGCATCTCCTGGGTTATAAAGGTTTTATACTCCAGCGCTCTTGGTGAATGAAATGAGAAGGAAAGAATGGTATCACTGCCTGTGATGTTTATAGGTATATCATACTTTGTGCTCAAGTCAGACCAGCCTGTCTTTATTTTTTCGCCAGCACTTCTAAGCGCATCCCAAGGGGAAGTTTCCTCCATCACTTTTATTGTCGCTAAAGCTGCTGCAAAACCAATTCTTTCAGTCCAGAATGTGGAACTGATAAAGCTATTGGAGGCAGCGCTCATAACGCTGTCCTTTCCAACAATCGCATTGATCGCGTATCCATTTCCCATCGTCTTGCCATAAACCACCATATCAGGCGTGATATTAAATTTCCTGTAAAGGCCGCCAAGACCACTCCTGAAACCGGAAGAACACTCATCAAAAACAAGGACAATGCCATTTCTATTCGCGATGTCTCTAACCTTCTTAAGAAAGTCATTTTTGGGTGCGTGGTTTCGAGAAACCTCCATGACAATCACGCCAATGTTTTTGTTACCAATGATATCTTTTAGTTGATCTATCTTATTGTATTCAAAACAATGCGCTGTGCCTATTAGGTTTTTTGGTACGCCAAGGGGATCTAGTCCTGGTAAAAGGTGCTCAGATAATTTGTCTTCCTTTCCCAAATTAGCCGCAAGGTACCAGTCGTGCCAACCATGGTATCCACAAAACGCTATTTCGTCTTTTCCTGTTGCAGCGCGGGCAATGCGCAACGCTACAGTTATGGCCTCACCTCCGCTCCGGGTAAACTTAACTTTGCCAGCCCAGGGATCTATTTGTAGCAGCTTTTCTGCCAACAACACCTCTTCTGGAGCGTTGAATGTGGACATATTCCCATTACTCACCACTTGCTGAACAGCGCTATCAACTTCTGGATGCGAGTATCCAAGAATGTTGGTTCCTACACCCATCAGGTAAATATCAGTGTAGCGGTTGTCTTCAAGGTCCCAAACAAAGCATTCTGATGTTTTAGAAAAATAAGTTGGCCATTTCCCTGGCAAATGAAGGTTCGGCTGTTTTGAGAACAACATATTACCTCCCATTATCACGTTTTTAGACCTTTTCCAGAGTTTTTGTCCGTCATTCATCACACTGCCCTCGTCGCGAGTAATGTCCAGGTTTTGCTCAGTTAGGTCAGGGTTTTCCATCGCAAAAGCCAGCGCTTCTTTCCATCCAAAGAATATGTCTGGAAAAAAATTTTCGTAGATCTTTCTGATAACGAAAAGGTCGTCTATCTCGTCAACAGTCCATCTGTACCTGGACAAATCCAGCTCTGACCTGAAGTTTTCCACTGTAAAGTCAGCCTTGTACAGCATTGGTGTAACATGTTCCAAGTCGAATTTTGAAGAAGACAGGCTTGCAGACTGGATTAGCGCTTCTCTAGAGAAAATTTCAATATCAAGGCCGTCAGGAAAGGTTGGCGGAAGCCTATTTGTTAGATAATCCACATCTTGATTTTTGATAAAAAGATCCATCATCTCATCTATCATTTGGGGGTCTACTATTGGGCAATCAGCTGTGACCCTTACGATGTTGTCAATTTTAAAAGTATTTGCTGTTTCAATGTAGCGACTGCGAACGTCTTCATCATTACCACGAAAAAATTTACAATTTATTGATTGTAGATATTCACAAAGCTCATCATCTTCTCGTTTTGTTGTTGTTGCGACAATCACTTCATCAATAGAATTAGATTGTAGTGACCGTGAGACGATTAAACCGATTACAGGAGTTCCACAAATTTTTCGCATTACCTTTTGGGGAAGTCTCTTTGACCCCATCCGTGCTTGAATGATTATTCCATTTTTCATTTCTTTAGCCAATTAAAAGGGTTTAAAAGCATGTTATCCTTTATGTCAAAGTCGGGTACCAAGGAAGATATTTTCATGTCCTTGTTTACATTATTTACGAGTTGCAAGAGATGATCGTGGTTGTCAACACCCACGATAACCTTTGAGGCCCAGGGTTGGGAAAATGCAAATTTTGTTGATAGCTCGAATGGCGAGCAATTATGCTGTTGATGAAATTGCTCCCACCTTTCGTATGCATCGTGCCACGGGATAAGGTAAGCAGGCAATTCGTTTTTATTGATTAGCAGAGTGCCCTGAAGAAATATTGATCGGATCGCAATTTGGATGTCGCCTTTGGCGAGCTTCTGTGCCCAGCCCGTTTTTTCAATGCGTCGATCAAAGATATTAAAAGGTGCTTGTATCAAGTCAGGCGCAAAAGAGGGCAGAACATGCGCTAAGATTTCAGGATCGTAAATTGAAACGCCGATTTTGCCAGTTAAATCTTGACGCTTCAGTTCTTCTAACGCTTTTATTACAGAATCAAGTTTTCTTTTGATGAAAATATCTGGATTATGAATCAAGAGTGAATTCAGTTTATCGATTTTCAGTTTATTGAGAGTATTTTCAACTTCTTGAAAAATGTTCGCAGTTTTAGAATTTTCATTTTCTTCGACTATGTTAATTTTGCTATCTATCCTAAATCCTGTCAAATCCATATTACTGAGAAAGCTCAAGGCGCCCTCATAATTGGAAGCGGTGTCCAAATGTGTAATATTATTTGCTCTTGCAACTTCTAGAACTTCAGCAATTTTATCAATGCTACTAAGGTTCTGTTTAGCATTGACACCGTATATATTGCCAAAATTTGCTGTTCCAATGATGAGCTTTCGCTCTGCTGTGGTGCCCAAGTTATCCACCCCACTATTTTTTCAAAGAAAGAAAATAAAAATAAAAAATTTTCCAAAGTACGGTAAGAAGCTTAAGGTTTGCACTTGCTACATTGCCGTAACGTGGCTGATCTGACCGTGGATTTCCTTCGACATTAACTTCGGTAAAATTATGCCCCGAGGAAATCAAGTCTAGAGCTAGCTCGGTGCCTGCGAGCATTTTTGTATCAAAATCTTTAGATTTGGGATAGCTATCTAACTTGTATCCTTTCATGCCACATAGGATATCTGTAGTTCTGAATAACCGCTGACACAGTGCGTTTATAAAACTCTCTCCAATGCGGGCGGCCTGAGGTCTCTTGCCAAGAACCAAATCAAAATCATTTTCAAGAAGTGCTACTTTGAATTTTGAGATTGCGCTTGGATCGTGTTCGCCGTCTGCGTCTATTGTAATAATGTATTTGAAACCTTTGGTTCGGCATTTTCTAAAACCATGGGTAAGCGTCTGCTCATAACCAGTGTTTTTTTGTTTTGAGAATACCATCGCTCCAAATTTAGTTGCCTCACGAACTGTATTGTCAGTTGAGCCGTCATCACACACTACTGCGGTACCAAACTTTGAAGCCTCTTGCACAACATTACCGATTGTTTTTTCCTCGCAATAAGCTGGTATCAGGATTGCTAAATGACTTTTTCCCAATTGATTGTATCCCCCTTATCTATGAATGCTTTTGCGACTTTACCAATTAATTCTTGTGCCTCAAAAGGGGACAGACTGCCTGGGGGGCATGGACGCAGAAAATCCAGGTCTGACGCCGAGATCGTTTTGCCAGGCTCTATTTGTGTTGCTGCTCTTATAGCTCTCCGCTGCACAATTACAGTCTTAGCTTCATTCTCTTCAACGGTTTTCACTCCATTACCTAAAGCGCTCTCTAAGTCTCTTGAAGCAGTTATCATTCGCGACCATGTCTCTGGATTCATTGCAAAACCATGATCTGGACCATAGCGTGAATTATTGTCAGTAAAGTGCTTCTCGATGATCCGCGCTCCAAGCGCAATTGCGCCAAGCACCGTCGTATGACCTGATGTATGATCGGAAAGCCCTAGTGGAAGCTCGGGCCATTTACGTTCAAAGCTCTTTAGGACTGATAAATTGATATGACTCAGGTTATCATCTGAGCCAGTGTAGTTGGTGTTACATTGCATGACACAAATTTCAGAGTTATCTCTTAACACCAAATCAACCGCGCGTTCAACTTCAAGCATTGATGATGCGCCGGTGGCTAACAAAACTGGTTTGTGAGCCTTGGAGATTTTTTCAACTCCTTGAAAAAAGGTAATGTCTCCGGAACCTATTTTGAAAGCAGGAACTATGTCTTTAAACATATCAATTGACTCTAGGTCATAAGGCGTAGTCATAAATTCAATATCGGCTTGTTGACATGTTTTAACTAGCTCGTCAGTCCATTCTCTACGTGTGTGGTATTGATCATATGTATCATAAACGGACTTTTTCCATTTGCTTTGGTGGCTTGTGTCATCCGTAATTTTTCGAAAGCCAAAATCTGATACAATTTTATTGGCTATAAAATGTTGGAATTTGGCGCAGTCAGCACCTGCCTCTTTTGCCAGCCAAATTAGGTCTTTGGCTCGGGACAAGCTCCCGTCATGGTTTGCAGCAATGTCAGCGATAAAATATGTAGGATCAGTTTTTGATATTTTTCTTCTGCCTATATTAAATTCTGTTTTGTACTTCATGCGTTCGCTCGCTTTGTGAATATATTAAATTTTTAACTACAGTCTCCATTGGTGGAAGTTTTGATTCCAGATAGTTTTCCATTAACGATGAGTCGAGGCCTAAACTATTTGCTCTTTTTGTTTTTAAGTTTTTGAAGGATGCGACTGAGTAATTGTCCAATCTTTTATTTTTTTGTCGTGCTATTTCAAGAACAAAATCGAGTTTCGAATACACATCACGAGAACCTATGTTGAAAAGACCGCTAGCGTTTCCAAAAATTGTTTGGTTAATTGCATGTTTCACGAATGTCCCCACATCAATTCCTGACGTCCAAAAGTCGTTAAAAAGGCTGCAGCGCCTGTTCCCATCAACAACATTGAGAGCCCATTCGCCAAATGTGGGATGTTTCCAGCCTCTAATACCGACAATATTTGTTCTGAGTACGAGAGCATTTTTGCAATTGAGAAGGTACCGTTCTGAACTAAATTTTTGCCTAGCGTATTCATTGATTAGCTCAACAGGCTCTGACTCTTTAAAAGCGTGCGGTTCGATTCCAGAATGATAATGGTCTGTTGATATTTGGAGGATTCGATCAAAACTTCCCGATCTCTCTGCTAATAGTCTTGGTAATCCTGTGTTGATTTTGTAAGTTCCTTCCGGATTTTGTTCACATGCGTCGATGTCAATCGTGGCAGCGGCATTAATAACTATGCCAGGTTTTATTTCTGATAGCAGTTCTTTAACCTTTGATGCGTCCCCCAAATCAGCGTTGATTTCGGCATTCTTCCGCGCAACACCAATTAAGGTAATACCCTCAATTTTTTTTAACTGCCTTTTGAATTCACTTCCTGCAAGGCCGGTGCTACCCAGGATCAGAACTTTTAGATCATTGTTTAACATTCCTCAGCTCGTTGCCTTACAACTCCTGTTTGAGAGTTTGTTCGTTTTCCCTAATCCAGGCTTGTAGCTCTCGAACTGATAGTAACTGTTTATTCGTACCACTGTCATAAACGAATCTTGTGGCCACAGCTTTTCCGCCGCTCCAACGCTTTGATTGATAAAGCGTAGTGTCGATATTCGGTAAAATTTTGAAATATTCATCATATTCTCGCGTGAAAGGAGCATCTTCCTCTCCAATCATTTGCTCATGAATTTTTTCACCAGGCCTAATGCCCACCAATTCGATAGGCACATTAGGTGCTATGGCCTCGGCAATATCAAGAATGTTCATGGAAGGGATTTTCTTTATAAAGATTTCACCACCAACCATCTTTTCTAACGCGAGGCAGACAAATTGAACGCCTTGCTGCAGTGTTATCATGAACCTGGTCATCCGCTCGTCAGTTATTGGAATTTTTCCAAGATCTTTTAGCTTGTAAAAAAGAGGCAAAACAGACCCTCGCGATCCCATTACATTGCCATACCTAACTACGGAGAACGCGGTTCCACGCCCTCCAGAGTAACTATTGCTCGAAATGAACATTTTGTCAGAGGCGAGTTTGCTGGCGCCATACATGTTAACAGGCGAACTTGCCTTATCGGTGGAAAGCGCTACGACTTTTTTAACATGTGAGTCCAACGCTGCGTCAATGACATTCATCGCTCCAATTATATTCGTCTTGACGCATTCAAAAGGATTGTATTCGGCTGTCGGCACTATCTTTAAGGCCGCAGCATGAATCACATAGTCGATACCGGACATCGCTCTCATCAGTCGTTCTTTTTCTCGCACGTCGCCAATAAAAAAGCGCAGACGTTCATCCAGGCCAAATTTTTGATTCATGTCCCATTGTTTCATTTCGTCACGCGAGAAAATCACTATGCGTCCAGGGCTATGGTTTTCTAACAAGTGACGGACGAAAGCTTGCCCAAATGACCCTGTCCCGCCTGTAACTAGAATTGAGCATCCATCAAACATCGTTTTCCACTTTTTTTTGTTTTAAATTTTTTTGATCTTTATGGGTTGTTGTCATTATTTTTTTTATGAAGAAGATCGTGCTTATTGAGCCGTCTTGGCGTTGATGATCCTCATGTTTGATTGAGACCGAATGGCCAAACCAGTTTACCAGCAAGTGTGTCAGAGTGTCGGCTTTTACACCAAATGGGTCAAGCTTTGATGATGCAAGCGGGCTGTGCATCTGCGAATGCTCAATGATTAGTACTCCCTCACTACACAACTGATCAAGCCAAGCTGTTAAGGCTTTGCGGGGGTCATATGCATGGTCAAGTGAGTTTGAGTAAACGAAAGAAAATTTGTTTGACCACTCGTTTTTCACTTCGTGAAAATCATGAACAACCGAATTTGGGTAATTACGAGCAGTTTCTGAAATATCTGTGCCGATACAAGAAAAAGTAGAGTTGGTGTCGTTAAAGTATTTTTGTTCAAATCCGTTTCTTGTGCCGTGACAAAGGCCCATTATTTCCTTGTCTTGAGGTCGGTATTTTTTAATTTCTTCTGATATGAATTGTAAGGTGGTCTCATCTGCCCAAACATTGTCTATTTTTCTTACATTTTCAGAAACCTGAATTTTTGCATACTCCTCATAGGCTTTGTACTCGTGCAAGTGGTAACTTATCAGGTCTCGACTGCGGACAACTGATAGCCCAAATAAGTTAGAGACCACATTGAGCATACGTAAACATGAAGTTAACACGAGTTTAATTTTTTTCTTTAATTTAAAAGCCATGTTCCAAAACCTTTGACTTAGAAGTCTACCCGCGACCCCACCATACTCTAAACAATGTCAGATGAGTAACTTTTTTGTCTAAAACCTTGAGTGCAAAAATTGTTTAGGACAAGAATTTTATCCTCGTCCAATAAAAGGCATTTTAGGCGCCATCAAAGTCATAAACTGTACATTCGCGCTAAGGGGCAAATTTGCGATGTACAGAATAGTAGATGCGACATGCTTGACGTCCATGGTAGCTTCAGGGCGGATCTCCCCATTTGGTTGTGGCATTCCGGTGACCATCGCCTGAGCCATGTCAGTAAGGGCATTTCCGATATCGATTTGAGAGGCACAGATATCATATTGCCGCCCGTCAAGTGAAAGGCTTTTGGTAAGGCCAGTAATGGCATGTTTGGTACTCGTGTAGGGTGTTGACCCAGGCCGAGGTACGTGCGCAGAAATTGATCCATTATTGATGATTCGCCCACCTTGTGGTGATTGATCGCGCATGATTTTAAAGGCTGCACGGGCGCACAGAAATGATCCAGTTAGATTTACTGAAACAACATCAAGCCAAGTTTGCACTGGAATCTGATCAATTGGTGTTGAAAAACTGCCAATCCCAGCATTGTTAAATAGCGTATCAAGTCGTCCCCACGCCTTCATAGCTTTGGAAAATGTGATTTCCACCGCGACAGGATCGGCAACGTCGCATGGCAGGATTAACGCATTTTTGTGTCCTTCAGCTGTCGCTTCTAGCATCTTGGTCCGGCGTCCGATTAATCCGACATTATAGCCATTAGCTAAAAATGTTTTTGTCGTTGCTGCACCAATGCCGCTTCCCGCGCCGGTGATAATGATATTTTTTTCCATTATCAAAAAATTCCTGTTCAAACTATATGTCAAATAATGGTTACCACCAATGAGTTACGCGATATCTTAGACAAAAAGCAAGACTGCGTTGCATAAAATAAATGGTATTGAATGACACTGGAGTTGCTTTTAATTTAGTGATTACGACACGCCACGTTACAGAGGGTAAGTTAAATCAGCATTTTATCGTGAGGTCTGCTTTGGGCACTTCTATTGCATTTGTAATTCAACCTGAGTTGCGCAATGCGCGATCAAGCCGCTCAGCTGATTTGATGCTGAATGAGGCTTGTTTGCTTGCCAATGCGATTGGGCTTGAAGTAGTTCATAGAAAAGTGACTCCTCTAAAAGAAATCAGATCTGGTTCCTATTTTGGCAAAGGGGTAACGGAACGTCTTGGTCGCTTAGTGGAACATTCTGGGCGGGAAATAAACACCCCAGTAGTGATTATAAACACGGGTCTGTCTCCAGTACAGCAACGCAATCTCGAAACTCAAATAAAGGCTAAGGTTATTGACCGAACCCAGCTTATTTTAGAAATTTTTGGTGCGCGGGCGCAAACCCATGCCGGACGGCTGCAGGTGGAATTAGCAGCTCTATGTTTTCAGCGAAGCCGGCTCGTGCGCAGTTGGACGCATCTTGAGCGTCAACGGGGTGGCAGCGGCTTTTTAGGGGGGCCTGGTGAACGCCAGGTTGAGCTTGATCGTCGGATGTTGCTGGACCGGGTAACCCGTATTAAAGTGGAGTTGTCCGAAGTTACCCGTACCCGCGCTTTACAGCGCAACAATCGATTGCGAAGCGAAACGCTAACGGTGGCTTTGATTGGCTATACAAACGCCGGTAAGTCAACGCTTTTTAACCACTTAACCGGTGCAAATGTGGTGTCACGGGATATGTTATTTGCCACACTTGATCCCACCATGCGAAAACTTCATTTATTGTCTGGGCGCAAGGTGGTTTTGGCCGACACGGTTGGGTTTATAAGCCAGTTGCCAATCGAGCTTATCGAAGCCTTTAAAGGCACGCTTGAAGAGGTTGTGCGCGCAGATGTTTTACTTCATATTCATGATGCATCATCGCCTCTGGTGGCTGAAGAAGCAATGGATGTGGGGGCGGTGTTAAGCGATCTTGGCATTGATGCTGAAACACAGGCCACGCGCGTCCTCCACGTATTGAACAAGGCAGATTTGCTTGAGGCTGATGGTGACCAGTCACATATTTTACAAAATATATTTTCAAAAGGTGTTTTTGTTTCAGCTAAAACTGGTGATGGTGTTGCTGACTTACTGTTGCATCTTGATAGGCATCTTAGTAAATCGGCGATGTTGGCAGAAATATCCATAACTCCAACTGATGGTGCGGCGCGTGCATGGTTACATCAAAACGCAATAGTCAAATCATCCCATTTCGATGATCAGGGGTATGAACAACTTTTGGTCAGTATTGATCCCGCAGATTATTCGCGTTTTTGCGCGCGTTGGTCGGATCTAAGCGTTTTGCGCGCTGATGCATCGATCTAGTTTGAAAAAGACATGGACTTGATTATTATTGCTGATTTTTAATCATTTCTGGGACTGAAGTTGCTATAAATATAATATTATTGTGTTTTACGAACAATTAAGCCAATGCTTTTGTTTTGTTGAAGCGTAGATAGACAAGTTCATCAACACGTCTTTTGAAATGGTTTCCTGGTTATTTAGTAACAATTACAGAGAACATTGCTCGTTGAACGGCAATTTCAACTACGGTACAGGGCTTATTGTATGAAAAATGAGATAGAGATTAGCTGAGATATGAGTGCCGAAGTACAGATTAATTTAAGTGCCTTTTTTATTTCTTTGTTTGTATCAGGGGCAATTTATTGGTTGGCGCGTAAACGCAATCAAACAGGATTTGATGATATTGCAGGGCCACAAAAAATCCACCAAGGAACGGTCCCGCGCATTGGTAGCATTGCGATTGTTGTCGGTCTTTTTGTTAGTTTAGCTTTTATACCGAATGTATCAACGTCGCTTTTTGTTTTGTTAATTATCGCGGCAATGCCAGTCTTTGTAGCTGGGATTGCAGAAGATTTAACTGGTTCAGTTTCTGCAAAATTAAGATTGGTTGCATCCTTAATTAGTGGCTGCCTTTTTTGCTGGATTACCGGCTATCAAATTACGAGTGTTGGCATTGAGTCGTTAAGTCCCGTGCTTGCGATGCCGTTCCTCTCATTTGTGCTAACATCCGTAGCAGTTGGGGCCATGGTTAATGCTCTAAATATTATCGATGGGCTGAATGGTCTGGCGAGCACCACAACTGTTTTTATGATCGCAAGTTTTGGTGCCTTGTCGGCCCGATTCGGTGATTCAGAGTTACAGGTCATTTGCTTTTTGATTGTTTCTGTTAACTTGGGTTTCCTTATTTGGAATTTTCCATTTGGTAAACTTTTCTTGGGTGACGGAGGTGCGTATTTTCTTGGCGCTATGGCAGCGGGGATTGCTGTAGTTCTGCCAGAGCGGAATGATGAAATTTCACCATTTTCGAGCATGTTAATCATCATTTATCCGTTTTATGAACTTGTTCGGTCGACCACAAGACGAATTGTGGCCAAGGGTTACCAAGCGCTAGAGCCTGATGACAAACATCTTCATAGCATGATTTACAAATTGATATCGTCACGCGTTTCAATGACAAAACCATTTCAAAATAGTTTTGCGGCAGTCTTAGTATTAATTTTGCCAATGTTATGTTGTTTTTGGGCTGTAACGTTTGCTAATGAGCGCTCATTTCTTATTTCAGGTATTTTTGCTTTCATTCTTTTGTATGAAATGTCAATGATGTTGGTGGTTAATAGTAACAATGCATGAGCTCAGGTTTTGGATGTTATGCAATAACGCGTGAGGCTGATATGAGTGAAAGAATTATATATTTGAACGGCGATTACCTGCCAGAAAGCGAGGCGAAATTACCCGTTCTTGATCGCGGTCTGCTATTCGCTGATGCTGTTTATGAGGGCTTTGGTATTCTTGATGGGCAAATCGTTGATTTCATATATCACATGCAACGTCTTGAACGCTCTCTGGGTGAATTATCAATACCTATGACATTCACTATTGATGCAATGTTTCATGCTTTGATGCAGCTTCTTGAAAAAAATAATGCGAAATTCGGGTTCCTGTACCTCCACGTTACGCGTGGTGAAGGGGATCGGTCATTCCATTACCATGATCAATATGTGCCAAATATCTTTGCTTTCACCCAAGGCCAAAAATTTGCTGCTGATAACGTGCCGCCAGCTATTGAATTGTTGACCTATCCTGATTTGCGCTGGGCACGACGCGATATAAAATCAACCAATCTTTTGGCTCAGGTGATGGCAAAACAAGCTGCCAATCAATCGGGTGCTTTTGAGGCATTAATGGTCGATGCGAATGGGTTGGTGACCGAGGCTGGATCATCCAGTTTTTTCTTTATCAAGGATGATACGCTCTATGTGCGACCAATCAGCCAAGAAATTCTACATGGGATAACCCGCCAGACAATGCTTCGCGTGGCCAAAGATCGTGGTATTTCATTAATCGAGAGAACATATAGTTTGGGTGAAGTTTTGGCCGCTGATGAGGCGATGATTACTGCATCCTCAACCTATGTTCTTCCTGTAGGAAAAATTGATGGCCACGTGATTGGTGATGGCAAAGCAGGCGCTTTCACGCTAGCGCTTCGCGAGGGATATCTTGCCAAGGCTCGTTCGGAATTTTACGGGTTAAAGATCTCTTAGATAATATTTGAGCCGTGCGAGACGCGAGACTCCAAGTAGTTGAGGGGTTTATTATGAGGAAGCATTGCCTGAATTGGATATGTCAGCAACAACACTAGCGGCGCCAAAATAGTTTGCTGCAAAATTGTTGGTGCGATTAATGAAAAGCAGAAAGAAGCTGATGTGATCCTCAACGCCCTCAATATTGCGAATGTATGGCCGCTCCATTAGAACTTTTATTTAATGTATTGAAATGGTCAGATAATATTTGGAAGGCTTCCTCTATAATTACGACTTTTGTTCAGTTCCACTATAATAGGTAACTAGATACACGCCGGCAGAAGCCATTGTAAAGCCCGTGGCAGTTACAAGGGTTAATGGCTCTCCAAAGATGAAAAACGCAATAATTGCAGTGACAGGTGGCACTAAGAATAACAATGAAGTTGTTGCAGCGACGCTGTCGCGTTGAATCAAAATCATTAAAATGACGTAGGCCCCAGTTGAAACAGCTAAAACTTGCCACGCAAGCGCGATCAAAAATGGTTCATTCCATGTGATATGTGGTGTTTCAACCGTGACAATCAAAATTACGAAAAAGAGGCTAGCGGCGCTGGCCTGAATGATGTTGCCTTTCAACAAACCAATTGAGTTGCCAACACGTTTTTGAAGCAGAGTGCCGATCGTAATGGCTAGTAAACCAAAAACACAGGATATGATTGATAACATTGGTGCATTTATCCCAACCGATGGTGATATCACAACAACAACGCCCGCAAAGCCAATAAAAATACCGATCCATTGAACAAGTCGTGGTTTTTCACTAAACAGAAAAATTGCCAATGCTGTTGTTAGTAACG
>MDTG01006705.1_pt1 | contig 28362 bp, 24 predicted proteins | sample 811421 | NCBI WGS metagenome assembly MDTG01 (sample SAMN05326645, study PRJNA326480) | marine metagenome | isolation source: seawater | place: Pacific Ocean: South East | collected 2011
AAGAAGAGGACCGCGGAAGCCGCGGCGGAGCGGCGGCGGGTACAGGCGCGGGACCGGTACGCGCAGGACCCTGCCGGGAACCTGGAGTATCAGCGGCAGCGGCGGGCAGCGCAACGCGCCGCTGACCCCGACGGGTACCGGGAAGCGAAGCGGGCGCGGAACAAGCGGTGGCGCGACCGTCACCGGGAAGAGCAGAACGCCAAACGACGGGAAAAGCACCGAGACAACCCCGACGCCAAGCGCGAGAGCGCAGCGCGGTACTACCAAACCCACGGAGAGCAGGTGCGGGAGCGGCGCCGCGCGTATTACCACGCGAACCGGGAAGCTCAGCTGGAGAAGCAACGGCAGTGGCGGGCCCGGGAAAGACGCCGCCGCGACGCGGGACTCCCACCCCGCCGCCTGCACCGCACCACCGCCGCAGAACGCGCCGCGAACCGTGGCGCGGCGGTCGAGTTCTTCGAACGCGAACGCACCCCGGAGCAGATCGCGATCTTGAAGGAGGAACTCCGCACCCCCGACGACGTCATTGCGCGGTGGGAGCGGGACAGCGAACGGGCCCGCATCGCCTCCGCAATCGCCGCCGACACGGACATCACCCGGCCGCTCACTGCCTCACAGATGCGTCACCGGGAACGGGAGCGCGCTGCGCGGCAGAAGCAGGTGGCGCGGGAGGTGGAGGAGGCGCGGATGGATCAGATCGCCAGGGCGATCAACGACCGCCTCCGCACACACCCGCGCCCTGTCCGATCCCACAACCACGCACCAACCCCGCACATCCCCGACACATCTGGAGGACTATCACTATGAACACCGTCAGGATCAGCACCGCCACGAAAGGCCACCGCATGATCGACCGCGCCGACACCGAAGCGTCCCTCGCCCGGGTCGCTTTCGCCGCGTTCCTCTACCACCCGACCAAGCATCTCGATGAGCCAGGGTGGACGGTGGATGAGGACATCGACTGGGCACTCACGCCCCTAAACGACCTCGACCCCACCGCACGAGCGGTGTGGCGGGAACGGATCCGAGAGGTGATCACCGACCCGGCAGCTGACCGGCAAGCGTTCATCGTCGACCTCACCGCTCTCGCGGGGAGACGGGGTGGTGATCCGACGCCGAGAGGATAGCGGACGGCGCCGGCTCCGTGCCGGGCTTTCGCGGCGTATGCTCACTCGCTGCGCTCGCTCCGCTACTCCACGACCCGGCACTACGCCACCCCCGCCCGCTTCATGCGCCGCTATCGGAACACCCCCACACACCGATCACACGGTCCATGGCCTAGATCGACAGGCCCACTTCGGGCTCGGGGCCACCGACCTGCGGAGACGGCCCCCGCGATGCGGGTTGGCGGGCCGTGGATGGGATCGCGGCACGAATTGCGGCAGCCCGCGCGACAAGCGTCTGCTCCAGGATGGGGCGGGCGAGCGAATCGGTCGGTAACCCCAACGCCGGGACAACCTCCCGCACCGCGACCTCATGCAACTCCCCCAACACCACCCCCAACAGGGCATCAATTCGGCCCCTCGAGAGCGCGAACTCGGTGGCCGCGCGGAGCTCGGTCAGCCAGCGCCTCCCCGCCGGAGCCGGAACAGGCTCCGACCGTGCGGCCTCCAGCACCCCCGCCGCGCCACCAAGCCGCTCAGCCCCGTCCCGGGCGGCATCGAAACGAATCTCCCCACCCCGCCCGACAACCACGACCCTCTCGACAGAGGAACTCGCCTCGACGACGCGCACGAGCTCAGCTGTGCGGGCGAACCCAGCGTCATGCTTCTCAAGTGTCACCAGCGGCGACCAGCGACCCTGCGCAGCACTGATCAAATGCTTCGACGCCGTTGAGAGCAGGGTCTCGGCCCGTGGCGCAGCCATCACGGCGAGCGTCGTGGAAAACCCGTCGGCGGCGAACAGTCCGGCAGTGGCGACCGCGACATCTGGCGAGAGCCGTGACCCATCCAAGACCAGCGAGACCCGCTCCGCCCGCGCACGCCGCAGCACCATCCGCGTCCACACCCCGGCCGCCGCCGCGACCTCACGGCGCGCACCCTCAGAGTCCCCGAGAACCGAATCGGCGAACCGAGGGTGGAACGCCGCCAACTCCTGACCGGCCAACACAACGGGCGGCACGCCGGAGCTGGTGGTGACTCGGGACGCGGCCCGCAGGGGTGCTGCCCCAGGCTGCCCAACGATGATCGTCAGGACCGGTGTCGACTCCGCGCTGCGTCCCGCGAATAGCACCGGAGCAACCCGCTCCTCAAACAGCTCCTCGGCGGCATCACCCGACGACGCGTCACTCACGATCGTGCGCCTCGGACAGGTCGTGAGATGGGCGCGAGATGAGTGCCTCAAGTGCCGCACGGTCGAAGCCGTCCACCGCATCGACCTCGCCCCGGAATTCAATCGCGGACTCCACGCCGGTCGGTGACGTGAGGAGTCGGGACATCGTGAGCGCCGCGGCGTCGACGGCGGCGTCGAACAACACCGCGTCAGACACGCGCCACAACGAGCCACTCACCAGCCGAACCTCCAGCGGCAGTGTACCGACACGAACTTCGGTCGTCGCGGACGCGCCTGACACAGTCGCGGCTGTTGTAGCCCCTGAGGAGTGCCGGTGGGAATACACGGCTGGCCCCTCCAGTCGTTTCATGGCCAGGTGGCGGCTGTCGCGGGGATGCGCTTGCACTCTGAAGTGCGTCTAGCCGGCGGCGATCAGGCGTGGTGTGGAGTTCTCTAGGTAGCCAAGCTGGGTCATGAGGGAACGCACGACTGCTTTCCCAAGCTCGAGTGGGACAGCATTGCCGAGCTGTCGTTGCGCGTCGGCCCGGGAACCGGCGATCTTGAAGTCATCAGGGAACGACATGAGGCGGAGCATCTCGCTTACTCGCAGACGTCGCGCACGTTCGATGCCGACACCAGTCGTGACGTTCTCCCAATGGAAGGGCCCGACCCACGGACCTGGCTGTGCTTGGAGTGTGGTCGACGGGCGATCGGGATCAAGCCGGAGGAGGAAGGTCCAGTACCGGCTCCGCCACTCGAAGTGGTTGCGTCCGCCGTATCGGTCGGTGTGCCAAAGATAGTTCTGGCCAGCTGGCACCTCGGCTGCAAGTTGTCCGTAGGTTCCTTCGACGATCTCATCGTCGGATGCCAGAACGAGCCGCGGGAGTCCCTCGAAGGCTTGGGATGCGGTCACGTGAGGGATCTTGCTCGAATCGAAGGACCGTGAGTGCTCGCTCCAACCGGAGTGTGTCGGCTCCGGAAATTCGAATTTCTCACCGTCTCGTCGACCGACAACGAAAACTCGCCGACGAAGCTGAGGGACGCCGTAATCGGCCGCCAGAAGGACCCTCCATTGAGGGTTGTAGCCGAGGTCGCCCAGACCCCGGAGGAGTCGGTCGAACTGAGCCTTGTGGGTCTTGTACGTCAGGCCCTGAACGTTCTCGAGTATGAAGGCCTCCGGGCGGGCTTCCCGCACGACGCGGACGTACTCATCGAGCAGAGAGGCATTCGGGTCACGGCTCTCCCGCTTCTGCTCAAGCCAGAACCCTGACTTGCTGAAGGGCGTGCAGGGCGGACCACCTACCAACAAGACCGGTTCTTTTGGGCGAAGACCGGCAGCTCCGAGGATCTCGCTCGTTGGGACTTCTCGAATGTCTCCACTCAGGGTTGCGGTACGCGAGAAATTAGCTCTGAGGGTTCGAAGGGCGGGTTCGTTGTAGTCGGTCGCGACGGCGACCCGCAGCAACTCGTTCCCGGGGTCGTCACCGACGAGCGGTTCGGCATCGCCTCTCTCGACAGCGAGGTCAAGTCCACCCGCGCCCGAGAACAAGCTCACGACTGGGAGTTGCTCCGCCATTTCACACCTCTACTTCAGATGACGCGCGCGCCGCTCGTGAGTAGTCCGCGCGCCTCGAACCAGTATCGTCGAGACCAGCTTGCGGCAGAGTTCCGACATACGTTCGGGAGGCCCCCTATCTGTGGAGATCGCCGTCCGGCCGAGTGCTGTGGAGGATCGGCGCGTCATTGCCAACCGTCGAAGGAAGGGTGAAGTTGGCCGAGCAGCCCGGAGAAGACCTTGCTGGCAGGACGTACGCCCGTGTGTATCGCGCGAGCGGCCGCGGAGACATGCACGCTCTTCTACGCACCGCTATTGAGCGAAGCGGAGGGCGCGTCGTGTGGGAGAGCGCCCACACACGGGCACCCTTCTACTTCGGAGTTCAGACTGATCGCGGGGAAAGCCTCGGATTGCTCATCTACCCAGTCAGACTGACCCGGATTGTCACAAAGGGCAGACCAAGCGACGAACACCACGCCCAAGTCAAGTTCGGGGCAGACAGCGCTTGGAGAACGGAAGTCCACCCGATTGGTTTTGACGTCGCAGGCGTCGATACGACCTTGTTTCTCGGCATCAACGCCCAAGAAGAAAAGCTCGTTGGCTTGGACCCTGCGCTCTGGGACCCTATGCCGTTGGGCATCTCGTTCTACGCATACGAGCGGGACTTCGACCAGATGGGTGCCGACGGCTGGCACGCGTGGGAGGTGGATACGAGGGGCGGCTCACGCAACGCCGCTCGCACAGAAGAGGGATTCGAGTCCCGCGTTGCGTTCACACCGGACCGCCTGCTGGATTTCGCGCGATTCGAGAAGCGCGCAACAGATCTAGCGTTGGACGCGGCCCTCCGTGTCAACCTCGCCCAGAGGTTCCGCAAGAGATCATCCGCGAGTGAGATGGCTGAAGGCATCCATCCACTTGAAGCGCAGTTCGGGTTGCCAGCGCCAAAGATCCTCGACCTTATCGCCGAGCGGCGAATGTTGACCACCGCCGTCAAAGGAGGAGTGGCAGAGGCACACCTGCAAGAGTTGCTTGAGGCGGACCCTGGTGTCCATCGAGTGACTCGGCGCACGGATGACCGGGGCGCCGACTTTGATGTCACTCTCGCCTCTGGTCAAGAGCTTGTTGTTGAGTGCAAGAATGTCAGCCCTACCGTGCTCGCAGACGGAACTATCCAGGTCGAGACCCAACGCACCCGCAACAGCAAAGACGATCCAACGGGCCGGCTCTACCGCTTCGACGCCTTCGACGTCGTTGCGGCATGCCTGTTCTCCGTGACAGGCAACTGGGAGTTCCGGTTCGCGCCGACCACGAAACTGAGCGAACACGCGAAGTTCGATGGTTTCTTGGCGACGAAGCAGACTGTCGACAATCGGTGGAGCAACTCAATCACGGAACTCGGAGCAAGCGCTCCGAGCGGATGGACGGCGAACTAGCCCTCAGGCGGTCCCGTTCGCCCTCCCACCGCGCAGCCGTAGATGCGCACCTCTTACCCCCACGGCATGGATGCTGACCGCTCAGTCGTATGCGGGCGGAACAGTGCGCCCGCCGTAGTCGTGGGTACATAGGTGGGCGTATCTGTCATCGAGTCGGAGGAGCAGTTGGATGCACTCGGCGACACCGAGGGCGAGCAACTGAATCTTTGGCGTGACCTCGAAATTGGCAACGCCGTTGTTGAACTCGCTGAGTTGACGGACGTCGCTGAGTACGCGGGTGACGTTGTCACTGCCGTGGATGAAGGAACTGCTCATCTTCCAAATGCTGACCGGTGAGGCGAATTCGAACCTGTCGGAGCGGGCCTCAAGTCTTGGCGATACCGCTTTGAGAATGTCGGTGTACTTTGGGGGACCTGTGAGAGTTCGCTGACGCAGATGGGGGATCTGATCCTTGAGTTCGTTCAGACGATCCTCAACGCGTCGCACTCGCGCTTCCTCATCCGCGATGACTTGCGCTGACCCGAACAACCGGATGAGGCTCAGTCCGTCGAGATTGTTGCGATACGCGATCTGAAGCGCTCGCATCACGCGGTCGTTTCTGCGGTCGGACTGGATGATCCATAGCCCGGTCGCGGACGACTCAATCGAGGCTCGGATCAAGGGGTAGATCGAGTATGGGTACGCGATGACGCGCTCGCCCGCGTCGTCGATCATGAGGGAGAACACCCGGTCCAGATTGTCTCGCGCTCGAGTTCGATTGCTGGCGATGAGCATGTCGATCGGCTCACGTGCGGTGTACCGACGCTCCTCATGGAGAATCGATCCAACGAACGGCGCGGGGGTGGTCTCGGGCACTGTCGCTAGCCGATCTCGGAGCATCTGAAGCAGTCGCGTGGCGATCGCCATCTCTTGCTCTGACTCCTGACGGTCATGCTCTCCGATCACGTCCGGATTCTATGTCCCAGCATGGCCTGAGCTGTGGCGGCCCGATCGACACCGGGCTCACGGCAGGAGCGTTGCAGCACCCGACTCTCTCGGATTCCCTTCGCTCACCGTCCTGCCAAGGTGCAATGCCCGTTTGTGGATCGCGATCGCTCAGTGCAGGTCGATGACGATGCGCCCGTTGTCGAGCCATTTGTCGCCGGGGCTCGGTGCGGGAGCTGGCATCTCGACTTGAGCTTCCCACTGTGCGTGGGCGTCTTCCGCCGACGGCTGCCACACGGCATCGAGCGCGGAACCGAGACCGCCGCCGCCGATGCCCTTCTCCCACCTTCTACGCGTATCGCGATGGATGAGCGGTGCGAGCGCGATGAGACTCGCCGTCGCAACCACGACGACAGGGGCCGCAATCACCGAGCTAACATCCGCCTGGACATTGTCCCACCGGCTCCTCCTGGTCAGGGTTCCCGCGACCCCACCTCACCCGGGCAGTGCGCGCAAGAGGATCCGTGAACGGGCACTGCACGCAGGCGGGGCGTCGCGGGCGGGCTGCGGCTGCCCGCCCGATGTCCAGGTCTTCCTCGAGCGCGCGATCATCTGGTTGGCTGAGCCCATGATGAGGAGCGGTTCGCGTGTTGGGTCCGTGTTGTGGCTCGGCATTACGGGGATCGTCGCCGTGACGGTGTTCTTCGCCCCGGTGATCTCCGGCGGATGGTGCGCCGTTCTAGCGAGCGCCTTCTGGACCGGTAGCGGTCGAGGCGGGCGCATGGTCACGCTGTTCAGCAACGACGGTCGGTCCGAAGTTTCGCTCGGCCAGCTCATGGGGCCGGCGATTGGTCAGGATTGATCACTTCAAGCGCGCGGCGCTACATGTAGTACGCGTAGCGCGGTGCGGGGCTCTCGCCTTGAGGCAAGTGCTTGAGGATGTCTCCGATGGAGTCAGCCGTGCGAAGAGTGATTGGCAGGCGCCCATCCAACTGAGTAGCGTTCCAGTTCATTTTGGTCAGCGTCAAGAGCTCTGAGGCTATTGCCTCGGCACTGGAGTCGGCGTCCGCGGGGCGAAACGGGAGCGGGGACGGAACATACATTCCCGGATAGGTCCTGTAAAGCGGAACGCTCCCTCGCGTGTAGAGGATGTGCCGCTCATCGGTGAGCGAGAGAAGTGTTCCGCGAAGGGGCGGCTGATCACCTGGACGAAACAGTCGCACGGAGTCACGCCTGGGCAACCAGACAAGCTCCAGCATGTCGATGTGCTCGGCGTCGGCTCCCGCACGAAAGCCCTCGACCTCCGCGTCGGTAAACGATGAGGCCTTGTGAACCATGACCCGCGCAGGCATTGTTCTGTGCTCGGTTCGGTACCGCGCAAGAGACTGGACCAGGAGATCCTTGGCGTCGGCCTCGGTGAGGTGCGGTTGGCGATCGGTTTTCGACTGCTGCGCCGGAGCACCGCGAACAATGACTCCATCGCCGCGTTGATTGAATACCTGAGCAACGCTGGTCTGGAGGGTGTCTCCGCTCGCCGAGCGGTAGAACGCCACACCGATGAAACAGCTCGTGAGGTCTTCTGAAGCTCTCGGCATCCGCCATGGCATGCCACCGGCCTTGTAGTACAGCGCCGTGTGCAGATTCCAAGCTTTCGTCGCGTCATCTTGTTGACCACGACGCTCGTCCCGGTCCTTGGGCTTGTACTTGGGATCCCATGTGTCGCGACGAATGATCTGGATCGGGCTTGAGGTCTTCAACGATCGCGCCTTTAGCAGGGCCCGAAAGTCAGCGCCCACAGACTCCAGCTTGGGGTCTTGCCAGGGTTTATCCGGGTTCCCATTGACCATGACTTGCTCGGGCAAGTCGTCGGGGCGGCAGACGATCACTACATCGCAGCCGGGCTCTTCGTTCAGCGCGATCAGCTCCGCGGCATAGAGGTCGACGGCCGCCTGAATAGCTGTGAGCGGGTTGAGTCCGTCAAGCTTGCGCATTGCGCTCGCGGAGATCGTGCGCTCGAGACGGGAGTTCCACACGATGGTGGATCGGAACCCGGTGTTCGTCTCGAAGCCCGGAAACGGCACGAACAGACCTGTCAGATGGCTCTTCTTCGCAGCTATCGGGCTGCGGCACCGGTCCAGCCAGCGCTTTACGCCGTCGATCGCCTCTTTGGTGCCAACCATGCCCACGCGGATTGTTCGCGGACCAGAACTGCCCAGGTCAGCAGGACCGTAGTAGGAGATCCCGCGCCTTGGATCGGTGTGACGACTTCCATGGGCGAACTCGAGATCCGGTTCATCGATGAGGCAGAGTCTCATACTGTCTCGCCGAGAAGGTCGAGGAGGTCATGTTCATTGCCAGCGGTGGCCTCAACAGGCCGTTTCCACGCGTTGTCATCGATGCCGCGGTCAATCGCAAACTCCGCAAGCCTGCCGAAGCGCAGGATGCGATCCCGCTGCGCTTCGACGAGATTGTCTTCGCGCCGGAGGAAGGAGGCCCACATGAGGGTCTCCTGGCGGACGGCGGCGTGGCGATCGATCTGCTTCATCTTCGTGAGCAGGCTGGCTGCGAAGGAAGATTCACGTCGACCGTCCCAACTGAAGTAGTAATCGGGCGTGAGAGCGCAGTACCACGCTCCGTCCACTTGCAGGAATTGTGAACCGAGGGCAGCATGCCGGTAGTAGCTCATTCTCGTGGGATCCTTCCTACTCGGATATCCCTTGAATACCGTTCGCGAGTTTGCGCCGCCGGTATGCCACTTCCTGATGCCGAGGTCGTCGCTGGCACGGAAGTAGAGAATTCGACGGTTGCGGTCAAAGTCGCAGTCGTCCTTCAGATCCTCACGAAGCGCGTTGCTCAGCAGCTGCACGAGCAGCCGTTCACCTGTGATCGCCTCAGCGGCGAGCGACGTGACGTCGTGCGCATCCGGGACGCCCTGAGTGGCCGCAGCGAGCGCTGTGTGGTCCGCTTCTGACCACGCCCAGATGCGACCGCGGGAGACGGCGAAGTCGTGGCGGAACGTGAGGCCAGAGTCGCGCTGCGCGCGATAAACCTCACCCATCCCCTTTGCCCTTGTCGCGTAGGAGAGGACGATCTGGGGCACGCCTACGCCAATCAAGTTGGACGTCAGCCTCTCGGTCCGGTGCGCGGGCACGGGCGTATGGGCGCGCCCTTCCGGGTCGGCGATCGCGAAGAGGTGATCTGTGACGTCACCGTCAAGCGCCATGGTTGATTTGCTGAAGTTGACTCGTCGACTCGCTCGACGGGACGAATCGGCGAAGTAGCTCTGGATGTGCACCCACCAGGCTTGGCCGCTCTTCGGATGTGAACAGACGAGGAGAACAGGCTGCGAGCCCTTCATCCAGTAATCGAGGTCGCGCTCGTTACAGATGAAATGAAACGTCTCGGTGTTCTCCCCAGCGAAATCGCTGTTGCTCGCCTTGCTCTGGACCAGAATATGACGATTGCTCATCTCGCCCGTCGCCGGATCGCGGAGTTCGATACTGCCGTCGATACCTGCATCGAGATTCTGTGCTCGCCAGGCGTGGCCCATCGCCGCAATCTTGCTGTGGATGAGCGCTATACCGGCGTCGCCGATTAGCTCGCTGTCAGATAGCTTCTTGCCTCCCGACACCACGATTCCCCTCTCCCAGCTACTCACCTCAGAATATGGTCGAGCTCGGACATCTTCATGTAGAGTCAGGCCCGCACGGCGGGATTCCGCTGCGATCTCAAGGTCCCCGAAACATCGCGATTCTCCAGCACATTGGCTGCGTGAATGCATTTGCACGCTCGTGGCCGACGGGCTGAGCGTTTGAACTTCACCTCGACGGCCCGCTCATCGGGGGCTAGCCATCGCTCCGGTCCTTCCTGGGTTGTCATCGGAATTCTCGTGATGCTCTGAACCGCAAACGCTCGGTCTCAATCCAACATCTTGGTGCCGTTCGGCTGTAGGTCGCTCAGCGAGGGCAGGGAACCGGACCGTGTCCGGCCCATGCGGTAGCGCGCATCACGCCGGTCGGCAGCGGCGCAAGCGTCCCATTGATGGTCATCACCGCGGCCGCACCCCGTACTGCAGTTTCGGCTGATCTCGTCGTTGACATCCGATCGATCTCCGCAGGTGGCTGCTGCCCACACCACGGTGGCGAGCGCCGGCAGGCTCTGGATTGGGGTCGTGCCCGACGGGCGTCCCGCCGTCGGCTCGGGCCAAGATGTCCTCGGACCTCCAAGGTGGGGGTCGTGGCATGGCATACTCGGAAATGGGTCTCTTCCAAGCCATTGAATGAGACCAAATGTGGTTCTGGGTTAATCCAAGAGATGTGGGTTCGAGTCCCACCGCCTCCACCCAAAGTGTCTTACGGGAATACGCGACATCGGAAGATGCCGGGTGTTCCCGTTTGGCTTCCTTGTCTCCGGCAGCCTCGTGGACGATGGTGGCGAACGGTTCCGCGAGGCGCGGACGTAGTTGCTCGTCCTCGGTGATCTCCAACCGTGTGTAGAACGCCTGGTTCGCCAGCCGACGGTTGCCGTCGTCGGAGTGCGTGTAGGCGTGGTGGGCGTCCGTAAGGAGTCGCAGGCTGTCATGGAGGAACACGCGACCTCCGGTGTGGTGTTCGTCGTGCTGGGCGAGGCGCTGCTCGATGTCGGCGAGCCCGGATCGGATGCGGTCTTGGTGTCGCTTCAGGGTCGGTAGGTCGATGGCGTCGGCGAAGTGCGCTGCGAGGAGTTTGTCGCTCTCGGCTTCCAGGCGTGCTCGGTGTTCGGTGAGGTCGGCGAACTCGTGGTCGCGTCCGGCGGATCGTTTGTCGAAGGCCGCGTCGACTCTGGCGGCGAGGTCGCGGTAGTCGTCCTCGCTGATCGAGATGGAGGCATAGGAGTCCTCGACCAGCCGCTCCGCCACAGCGACGGGCACGGCGCGGCGGGTGCAGGTCGTCTTCTTTGCGGCGCGGCCGGAGCAGACGAAGTATGCGTAGGTCGTGCCGCGCGGGTTGGTGGCGAAGTCCAGCAGCATCCGCGACCCGCAAGTGCCGCAGTGCAGCAGGCCTTTCAGGTGGTGAGCGTGCTGGACGTGCCTGGTTGCGTGCGCGTTGCGAGCCTTCAACAGCGACTGCACCTGATCGAACAGGGCCGGCTTCACAATGGGATCGTGCGCGCCGGGATGCAGCGCGCCCTTGTAGCGGATAACTCCGGCGTAGTACGGGTTCGTCAGCACACGGTAGAGGGCGTTCTTCCCCAGCGGCCTGGATGGACGCTTCGGCGACGGCACCGACACCAGGCCACGCGCGGTGAGATCCCGCAGCAGCGCCGTCACAGAGGTCTCGCCGGCGGCGTAACGCTCGAACGCCCACGCGATCAGAGGTGCACGTTCGGGATCGACCTCGACCGTGCGTATCTCGCGGCCTTGGTCGTCGGTCTGGCGCACGTTGAGGTAGCCGATGGGAGCGCGTCCTGGGGTACCGCCTTGCGCGACCTTCTGCGTCAGACCCTTGGTGACTTCGGTGGCGAGGTTCCGGGAGTAGAACTCCGCGATGCTCGACATGATGCCGTGAACGAGCATCCCCGAAGGGGTCTGATCGATGGACTCGGTCGCGGAGACGAGGTTCACCCCGGCGTTGATGAGGGCTTCGTGAATCTTCACATCATCGGCGCGGTTACGGGCGAGCCGGTCGAGCTTGTGCACGATGCAGAACTGCACACGGCTGGCGGCGATGAACGCCAGCATGTCCTGCAGCCCGTCACGATCCGCTGAGCGCGCTGATTCTCCGGCGTCGATGAACTCCCGCACGATCCTCGCGCCCAGCTCGTCCGCCTTCCGCTGGTTTGCCTCGCGCTGCGCGGGGATCGAGAAGCCCTCGTCGGTGCCGCCGCGCTCGGCCTGCTCCCGCGTCGAGACCCGCAGGTACGACACGGCCAGCATCGGCACGTCGGTGGCGCGATTCTTGGGTTGGGTGTCGAGTCTGGTGTTCATAATGACCCTCCTTCCTGCGCGTCATGTCCTTCGGTCGTCGGTGCTGCTCGACGGTCCCGCAGCATTCGCGGGACCGTGCTCAGGACTCGCGATCTGCTCGGTGCTCTCCGGAACGGGCAGTCCGTACGGATCCGGCTCACCGTCAAGCCAAGCACGATGTCTGGCCTGGGCGATGTTGAGCACCCACTCGATGAGCTTGCCGAGATCAGGCTCGTCTCGTCGCGTTACCCGAAGGCGTAAGCGCTGATCCTCAGTTCTCATGCCAGGTAGGTGCGCAGCACTTCCCTAAACGCGAGCACAGGAGCGAATTACTGCACTCCACCGTGACTCTGATCCAGACGACACGCCTCTTGCAGGTCAAGGGCCGGACTAGTTCGTATGGAATTGTGATGACGCCAGACTACCGCTCTTCGGCGGCTTCGGGCAGAGCGAACTTCGGCAGGTCGAGCAGGCCCCGCCCGAGAGCCGCTGTGAACAGGTCCTCCGCGAGAGCGTCGAACTCTGGCGCAAGGAGCCTGGCCGCCGCGTCCGCAATGTAGAGGTCCGTGCCCGGTTCGTCAGCGCGCAGTCGCACGACGATCACTGCACGGATGTCATCGCACCAGTCCCGTGTGGCAGTCGCCAGCGACGGGATGGCTCCGGCGACCGCGTCGGCGAGGAGTCTGACCAGCGCCTGGCCTTCCTTACGGGCGAACAGCCGATCCAGCGCCGACACGATGCTCGCACGCACCTCCTCGGGTTCGGAGTCTGAGGGTGTCGGGGCACCGTCGAGGAATGCGATCGTGCTGGTTCGCATGTGACTGATCGCATCGAGTGCGAGTCCTTCCTTCCCCTTGCCGGGGAAGTGGTGGTACATGCTGCCGTGCCCGACGCCGGAGCGCTGTTGGAACATCTGCGGGCTCGTCGCCTCGAACCCCCGCTCCGCCAGCAGCGCACACGCCGCTGCGACCAGCTTCTGCTTCGAGTCATACGCCGGTCGCCCCGGCCCACGCCGCTTCTCCGCCATCGCAGCTACTCCTCACGCCGCCGTGCCACAAGCCGTTGGCCAATTTCATACAGACTAGTACGGACCTTGATCTGCAAGACGCGTGTCGTCTCTCGAACGGGACCTACGTGGCGGGAAGCAATCCGGTTCGGCGATCCGCCTTCTGGAGGCGTTGCGCAGCAGAGGCCAGGGAGTAGTTGAGCCGATCCGTGGAACCGATCACCGAGACGGCGCGCCTTGTACCGTGGGTGGTGTGTCGACACGTTCGATAGTGAACTCATGGGCGTCGAGTCCCGCGCGGCGGCGCAACATGCAGGCGAACCGCTCGCGGGACACCCGGCCCGAACTGGAGGTCCGCCGCGCCCTTCATAGGCTTGGCCTCCGGTACCGAGTTGCGATCGCGCCCGAACCGGGTCTACGTCGGCGGGCGGACATAGTCTTCACCCGGGCGCGAGTAGCGGTGTTCATCGACGGCTGCTTCTGGCATGGGTGCCCGAAGCACGGGCGGTCGACCTTCAACCACAATGTCGAGTATTGGTCCGCGAAGATCGCAGCGAACGTGGCGCGCGATGCCGACACGAACGCGAAACTGTATGCAGCCGGCTGGCAGGTCCTGCGCTACTGGGAGCACGAGGATGTGGAAGATGTCGTCGAGGAGATCAGGCGGACCCTCTTGGCCGTCAGGCCCAGTCTCAAGTAGACGTCGAAAAATACCCCAGCGTTGGGTCGGCAAATGTCCCGACGACCAGGCCGCGGTCGAGGAACCTGTTGAACTCCTCGCAACTCGTCTCGGGAAGCAGCGCGCAGCCGTGGCAGGCAGCAAGGTTGCAGGAGTCCGGCCCCTGGCCTCGCTCCCCCGCATCCATGCAGACCGGATCAGTCGAGCACCAGTGAGCGTCGCTGAGCGCCGCGGCGAAGACCGGTTGCAGGCGGTCGGGTCGCGACATGCGGACTAGGCCGCCCATCGTGCCTTCGGAATCACCGGCGGCCGTGTAGATCAACAGCCCAGCCATGTCGCGGCCGCCGTCACGTGACACGTACAACCTCTCCCGGAGCGAGGCCGAGCTGTAGCCGCACGTGAAGACAAGCTCGTTGATCAGCAGGTGCGCGAAAGTGTGCAACATGACCATGCGGGGCGAGATGTCCCGCGGGCTTCCACCGCGATCGGTGATCACCTGCCCGTACTGATTCGCAATGAGATCTGCCCGCGCCTGCACCTCGCCGCGTGCCTCCCAGGCCGCGAGGCGATCGCTGTCGAGCTCGAAGTAGATGCCTTCGCCCTTGACCACGTAGGCCGGCAGCCAATCCTTGTCCGGCGGCAGGGGGCGACGTCGTAGCAGCGCTTTGCCTTCGGCGATCTTCAGCTCGTTGTCGCGACCCCGGGCAAACCCCCGCAGCACGCGTGTTTCGCGGAGCACCGTGACGCTGCGCACTCGGTCAACGTGTCCGGCGATAGCGGCGTGGACACCTGGATCTGATGCGCGCAGCTCGTCGTCTTGTGGCGTCTCGCGGAGCAGCTTGAACTCCGGGTGGCGCCAGATGTCGAGGTCGCCGGATTCATCGTCGTCGCCGTCCTCTCCCGTGGAACCAATGCCAAAGCGGTCCTGGAAGGCCGCGAGCAGTTCGTCGTCGGGGAACTGATCGAAGAGCTCTCCAGCGCCTCGGGTGGCCTGGCGGATCTCGGCCACGGTGGCGTCCTTGCCTCGCATGGTGAAGAGGAAGGTCATCGTCGGTTCGACGTCAGCGCGCTTCATCAGGTCGCGCAGCGCGCCACTGACCGCACCAACCTTCTGCGGCAAAAAGATCGAGGATTCGACGTACGGAAAGTAGACGTTGCCGCTCGCACGTAGCGCTCCCTGAACCGGCTGGTCACAAGGACCGTCCTCCTCATGCAGCCAGGGCCGAGCCCCTGTGCACAAGTACGGGTCAGATCGGCCCGCCAGCTGCTGCGTCAGGAAAGTGCTGTCCTCCCCTGACTCGTCCTTCATGCCTCCAGTCGTGATGCCTTGCAGTGACCGGGATGCGCCACACCCCTTGCGCTCGTTCCGCTGGTTTTTCGCGTCGTAGCCGCACCGGACGACCTGACCCTCAAGTCCGCCGCCTCCGGTAGAGAACAGGCGCAGCACTCCTGTGCAGCTCGGGTCTTTCGACCGGTGCACCCACTCCCTGAAGGGAAAGTCGTCTATGTGTCCCTTGCCGCAGATGGCTACGAACGGGACCTGCGACATCTTCGGCCCGAAGCGTCGCTTGCCGACGCAGGTGGGTTCATCGCATCGAACGGCATCCTGGAAGCTGAGGGGCACCTTCTTCAGGCGCTTGCAGTACATGCAGAACGAGTAGCACGGGAATCTCAGGGCAGGGACGCTCAGCTTCTCGTTGCGGTGGTCGTCCGGGGACCCCTTCCGGTAGTCCGGAGGCAGCCGGAACTCCTGGACCTTCAGCCGTGCTTCGAGCCGCCAGTCATTGACGCGGAAGTCCTCCAGCGCCAGGTCGGCGTTGTTGCGCGGAAACCAGTGGTCGAGCCCTGCCGTGATCACGGAGGTGCCGTCGACGAGCACGCTCATGGCGCCGACGCCGAAGGGCGACACCAACTGGGCTCGGCGCATGCTGCCTGACGTCATGCCTGCACCTCCGGCTCTTCCAGGTCGTCGGTGAGGTAGTCGAGGGTGACGGAGAGTTGGCACTCGGCGTCGACGCTGCGCATGCTCATCGGCGTTTCCCAGGTGATGTTCTTGTTGCCAGGATCTGCGAGGTCGCCGGCCGGGCGCATCAGGCCCTGCTTTGGGTCACCGTTGAAGTAGTTGGCAGTCGCCCATGTCGTGCGCTCCCCCTTCGCCCACTGGCGGGACCGCTCGGCGACCCACTGGTCGAACACGGGCAGTTCGTCCTTGTCGACGATTGCCGCCCGAGCACGGAGAAGTGCGATTGACTCATCGAATTCGACTTGTGGGAACGGACTTGGGTCGAGCGTCGGATTGAGTTGGCGCATGCGAGAGATTGCAGCCGCGTGGAGCGCCCGCTTCAGGACCGGCTCGGCGAAGGGCGTCACGGAGGTTGGTTCCACCTGCGCGTAGAGCTGCTGGTGGTAGGTCCGGAACCGTTCGTAGTGACTGCGGTCGCGCGGTTTTGCGGCGCCGTAGATCGTGATGACAAGGCCGGGCGTCCTCACGTTACGTCCCACTCGACCGCTCACCTGGATGTATTGTGCGGTGGTCTTCGGTTGGCCGACGATCGTCATGAGCCCAAGCCTGTCGATGTCGACGCCGACTTCGATGATGTTTGAGGCGAGGCAGATGTCGACGCACTTCACGTTCTCAGGGCACGATCCGCTGCTGACGCACTTTGCGCCGTCAACGCAGTCAGGGTGTGGCAGCCGGAGTTCAAGCTCCTCGATTGCCTTCGGGATCTCGTCGCTGCGGCGACGCGAGGTGAGCTCCATCTTGTTGCGGGGGTAACGCGGCGTGATGCCGTCGCGCCGCTGTAGGCCGACCAAGTAGTCAGGAACGTCGGAGTCCAACAGTGAGAGCGTGTTTCCGAGTTCTCGGAGGCTGTTCAGGAAGTTGAGGTTGGTCCAGTAGCCGTCCCGATCGTCTGGGTTCGGGATCTGCGGACCGGCCTGGAGCGTTGCGGCCGCGACTCGTGCCTGGACGGTCTGGATGGATCCGAGGGATGGGCTCATGACACCGAGGTACCGCCGACCTGGTGCTGGCTTGCCGTCCGGAAGCCGGGCGGGTTCGGCGAAGAAGGAACGCCCCTCCTCAAGGCCGTGAGGTGGAAAGAGTGCGACCTCCTTGCGGCCAAACAGCCCGAGGATCTGATCCTCATAGCGACGCACGGTGGCGGTCGACGCGATGATCTTCGCAGGGATCGGCGGATCGGTGCGCCGGTCCGTTGTCAGGTCATCGATCATGGGCTCGTACAGGCCGACCATGGAGCCGAGCGGTCCTGAGATGAGGTGGAGCTCGTCCTGGATGATCAGGCCCGGTGGCGAGTAGACCTGTTCGCCGTGGTCACCGAGTCCGAACATGGTGCGCGCCGCTGGCTGCCACGCCATGGTGGCAAACTTGTCGACGGTGCCGATCACGATCGATGGACGCGACCCGTAGATGTCCTCATCGACGACGTGGACAGGCAAGCCTTCTCGGCCGCTGTATCGGCACAGCTCGTCTTGGCAGCGGAAGAGGAAACGGCCCCCGGACCACACGTATCCAGGGGTGTCCTGTCCGCGTGACTTGCTGACCGGACCCATTCGCGTGCCGCACCACGGGCACTTGAGGAGCAGGAACTTGTTCGAGGCTCGCGAGTCGCGTCGCAGTTCGCCGAGCGCGCGCTCGGCGGCGGTCCACCGGTTAGGGGTTGAATCGCCGCCCAGCCAGACGCCAATTCCGAAGGGCGCGGTTCCGAGCTCGTCCTCCATGCCAGACCGGACATCTTCCAAGACGCAGATCAAGGAGGAGGCGCGCAGGAACTGCTGGGCCGTGAGCAACCGCAGTGTGTAGCGCATGAGCGTGTCGGTGCCAGCGTCGCCTGGGTTGCGGAGTCGACGGGCCAGTAGCGAGATGGCCGAGGCGCCGAGGTAGGCCTCGGTCTTGCCGCCACCGGTCGGGAAGAAGATCAGGTCGACGAGCGTGCGCTTCGGATGGGTCGGGTCGACGAGTTCCGGGAGGCTCGCCAGAATGAAGGCGATCTGGAAGGCGCGCCAGCGGCCGCCCTTGGGATCGGGCGTGGCTGCTGGGTGAGCCCCGTCCGGCCGGTAGACCCCGTGCTTGTCCTTGATTAGATCACGTGGCTCAAGCCGCGACCGGATCTGCTGGTACAGCATTGCGAAGTTCGCGAGTTGGAACGCCCGAGCAGCGAGCGGGTTGTTTTGCACAAGGCGCCACCCCTCCTGCATGCGCTCCAGCGCCTCGGTGCACTTCTTGACGTGCTCCCGCGCTGCCCTTTGGTAGCGAACTGGCAGATCATCGATCGACGCCATTCGGTCGTTGATCCACTGGGCGTACAACTCGAGGACCTTCTCGACCTGGGCGTCACCGGCGGCCGTAGTGTTGGCAAGTTCCTCCATGCTGACGCTCACGGGCGTCCGCGTGCCGTCGGGGTGCTCCTCAACGACATCGGGCGTCAGGCTGGTGACCTCGTAGGCAGGCAGCGCGTCTGCCTTGACGAACGGGACCGTCGGGGTCCCGTCCTCGCCCGTTGAGTCTTCCCACGTCGCGGCGCAACCGTGACCGATCGCGAAGGTGCGGCGGTGGCGGTAAAGGAGTGCAATCGACTCCTCCTCGTCGTCGCTGTCAGGCTGCTCGACATCCGGGTAGGGCTCGATGCGCAGCCCCTCCGCTGCGGTGGCGGAGAAGGCAACCTGGAAGAACGCACTTCCGGAACCTGTGCCAACGGCGTCGTCGACGACGGCGAGGGTGACGAGGCGAAGGTCCGCATCAGCTTCGCCGGGCACAGCGCGGCTGAAGATCGAGACGCTGGGCTTGATCCGAGGCTCGATCTTCGGTTCCACGACGACGGCGGTTGTGGTCAGCGGGGAGCGCTTCCGCTCCTTCTTGAGGACATCTGCTGAGGCGACTGCGTCGAGCACGAAGGGCCGTCGAACCCACCAGTTCAGCGGGGGCGTGTCAGGTGCGGTGATCTTGACCGGGTCGTAGTAGGCGCCAGTCACGCGGATCTTGAGTGCCGCTCCTTCGGCGACCCGGACCTTGAAGGAGATCGCCATGGCCGATGGCTTCCTTCGGTTGGCGTCTGACAGGTCGAAGTCGTCGGAATCAGGTTGGTCCTGACGGCGCGGACCGCGCACTTCTGTCGGCGCCTCTTCTAGGTTCTCGTCGTTCTCGGCCAGTCCTGGAATGACGGCGGAGTCGTCCCCTTCTGCTGCCAGTCCACCTGTCGGCGTGCCACCGCTGTAGAGCACGCCAACGGCGTAGCGGCGCAGCGGGTCCGAGCGCGTCAGCACCTCTTCCAAGGTGTCGCGATCGTGGAACTGCCCGTTGCTTTCGTCCTTCGTCTGGAAGGTCAGGGACGGCCCGGAGCAGTCGACCGGTCTGCCGATGGGCGCCTCGCCGTCGGGTGGCCCGAACAGCTCGCGTCGTACTGCTGTCTCCACGACGTCACGCGCTTCAACCCCGCTCATTGGTTCCTCGCCATTCCTGCCAGTCCGGTGCTCTCCTCGATGACACCGTAAAGGCGATCGGTCGCTCTGGTCAGGCCGACGTACAGGACTGACTCGAAGTTCGGCACAGCCGCCCGGTCCAGGTCGGTGACGATGACGGCCGGCGCTTCGAGGCCCTTGAAAGCCTGGATCGATGAGAAGCGGATCTTCCCCTTCTTGATGGTGTCGCCGTCAGCTTGGGCAAGCACACTCTTGAGCCATGGGTCGCTCGTCGTGGCAGCTACGGAGCCCGCGCCCAGCGGGCTCAGTACGACGATCTCGCTCAGGTCGAACGACTCTTCCCGCAGCGCCTCGACCGCCTGGCGGAGCAATGGCGATTGGTCCTCACCACGCACGTACTTCAGGAGGACCGGGTTGGCGCCATCGTCGTCCCGGCGGAACTTCTGGTAGCCCGGAGTGAGTCCGCTGAAGAAGTTGACGCTGAACCCGATTCTCGGAAGGTTCCGGCAGTTCATCGTGAGCCGGTGGGACGGCATGTGGGGTACGCACGCTTTGAGCAGCTCGCGACCACGGCCATCGTCGTAGATGGCCTGGCGTTCGAAGTCGCCAAACATGAGGACCCGGCCGCCGGATAGTCCGCCTTCGACCAGCAGCTCGAACACGTCGAGATAGGCCTCCGTCAGGAGGTCCTGAATCTCATCGACGATCAGGAAGTCAGCCGGAGGCTCGCCCAACTCAAGTAACACCTCGACCGCACGTTCTGGAAGCTCGGATGACCAGAACGACTGGCTGGCGTCACTTGGCGCCTTGAGTCCGGTCAGCGCCAAGAGCTGGCTGTGGAAGGTGCCGACGGACAAGCCCGGGTCGGTGATTTCCGCCGCGAGGCGTCGTCCGAGGAGCTTGTTGAAGCACATAAGGCTTCCCGTCCGCCCGACCGCCAGCTCGCGTCGCGCGGCCTCAAGGGCCAGGAACGTCTTGCCGGAGCCGGCCGGGCCGGTAAAGAGCACGCTCTGGTTGTCGGACATGGCGTCGAGCGCGAGGAACTGCTCCTCAACGAATCGGACCAGCTGGTGCTCGCGGGCCGAGCGTACGTCTCCGGCCACGATGCCGAACTCGAAGCTCGGTCGCAGCAACATGGCGATCTGCTTCGCGGTCGCCTGGTCCGGCCCCACACCGCCATAGGAGAAGCCGTTGAACGTGGCGTCGAGGTTGGTGATGCCGCCGGTGAAGGCGCGGCGGATCGCGCCTATCGGATCGTTCTTGAGGTCCTCCGAGTCGAGAACTTGCCAGTCGAACCACTCGTTCGTCGGTTTGAGCATCGTCCGTGCACGGGTGGCGGTGAACCATGCGGCGCTCAGGGTCGGGATCGAACGGAGATCGATCTTCTTCTTCAGCAGGTCCTTCCGAATCGAGTGCATCGCTTCGCTGGCCTGCTTGAATGGCCCACGGGTGGTTGGCGCTTGGTTGCCGAGCTTCCAGACACCGTTGTCGAAGGTGAAGTGCTGGTGCGACTTGACCTCGATCACCAGGATTCCCAGCTTTGGAGCGATAACGACGAAGTCGGCCTCGCCCTCGAGGTTTCGGACGTGCTCGGCGATGTTGAGTGAGTGGAGGACGATCCAATCGTCGGTTGTCTGGTCTTCGGCGAGCTTCCGGTAGACCGACTTTTCCCCAGGCGCCGCCCCCTCGGGAAAGAGTGGCGGGATCAGTCGAGCCACTGGGCGCTCCCATCAGTGAACGGCACCCGCACCTGATGCCTGTTGACGATCTCGGTGAACGGAGCCTTCGCGAGGACCCGGGCAACGATCATGCCGCGGAAGCCCTCGCGGGGAAGGTCCAAATGCAAGGTCCCATCACGCTCAAGCACCCGTAGGTCGGCGCGCCCTACTGCGGCCTCAAGTTGCTTGCGAAGGTCTGCACTCGCCTTGTAGACGGCCCGGCGCAGCGTGATGGCGTTGCCGTACGTCGGCTGGGACGGCTCGCCAAGCCAGTCAAGAAGCAGCGCGAAGTCGGCGTCGCGCTGAGGGCAAATCAGGCGCGGATCGGTCCACGGGCGCACTTGGCCATACGATCGCACGCCGAGGCGCTCTAGTTCCGTCATCGCCTGCCGGGAGCCGATGCGCGCCAGTCGTTCCTCCAGGCTGGCCTTCCAACGCACCTGGGTCGCAAGAATGCCGGCGGCGCGTGGGCCAAGCGCAGCGACGGCCTGCTCGTACATGGCGCCACGTTCGGTCTCGCCCTGGCGCAGGACAAGGTACGTGCCCGGAACGATGCTCTTCACGGCTTCGTAGCCAACGCGGGCGCCCTCGGGCTGCTTCGGATCCAAGGACCGGATGCGATCTCCATCGTCGAGCCACAAGCCCTGGCCTCCAGCGAGAAGGACCTTCCAGGCTTCCACCTCGTCGCTGGAGGGCTCACGGTCACCAGATGTACGCGTTCCCCAGACCGGCTGGGGGAAGTAGATGTCGCCGATCTCCTCGGCCTCGTCGACGGCGGCTTCCGGCTCGGTCGTGTCACCGATCTGATGAACGGTCGCCTTCACGACGATCTGCCCCTCGGCGTGCTCGCCGAACGTTGCTGACGGCACAGACCGGTTACCGAACCAGGCTGGCATGACGAAGGTTACTTCGGGTGTCATTGGAGCCGTCACGACCGACGACGGCATGAAGGTCGGCGGGGCGATGACGTAACTGATCTCGATGCCTGCCCCGATTGTGTCGAGTTCGCTCGGAACCAGGACGGTGGCACCGACTTCGTCGAGCCAGGACGCCAGACCGGCACGAGCCGCTCCCTTGCTCGCCACGACAACGCAACCCTGCGGACCGACCTCCTGGATCGATTCAAGGAGAACGGCCCCAACCGGCGAGTCCGTCTCCCCTACCGCCACTGCGCCTTCGGCGATGAGGTCAAGAAGGGCTCCATCGCCGACGAGGTTCCGGAGACGCTTCGCTTGCCGTACGATCTCGTCGATAAGCGGCTGTTGCGTATGGAACTCTCTCGGTTGCGGCTGCGTCATGCGGCGCCAGCGCAGCGCATTGGCCGCCTGGAGGACCCCGTTCCAGGCCTCACTACGTTCGTCCCCGAGCACGAACAGGGTGCGGCGGATGGCCGCATTCAGCTGAGCGCCGACAGGATCGCCGACGGCGAATATCGAGACGCCCTGACGCATCAGGGAACCTGAGGCGAGGTAGCGCCGCGCGACATCGTGAGCCCGACTCATAGGGCCACCGTGAAGGCCAAGGCTTCGACTGCCGTGGGCGGTCGCCAGTGAAGTTCGTCGACTACCGCCACCGGTCGACTGTTGTTGTGGCGCGCTTCGATGATCGTCTCAGCTGCCGACTCGTCCGCCACGGAGCGATCGACGATGCACACGACGATCGGCACCGTCACGTCGTTGAGATACTTGATGGCACCGTAGCGATCGAGGATTGCGGCCGAGCAGGACTCGGGAAGCACCTCGCCTTCGCCGAGACGAGATGCCGAGATGATGGGCGTTGACCAGGTCGCGGCACGGGGCTCGAATGGCAGGACGTAGGTGCCAAGCGTTGTCCCTGAAGCGCCTTCGGTGGCTCCGTCCCCGACCAGTGCCTCCAGGTCCTCCCTAAGCCACTTGCTCGTCCCGACAAGGGCGAGGTCCATCGGCGGTGCCGCAAGCCGCTCCAGCCATGACGCCGAAGCGCCCGTGAGGTCCGCCAGGTAGCCGCCAGCAGGGACGTCACCAACCACGGACTCGCACTCGCTGTCGAGCATGGTCACCGCTCGATAGCGGTCGACCGGCAGGAACTTCCCGCCGGTACGAACACGGAGCCCGCTGGAATGCGCCTCAAGGTTGGTGAACCGGCCCGTGACGATCAACTTCTCGGTGACCGCTCGCAGGCAGGTGGACCGATCTGATGCCTCAAAAACAGCGAGGGGCTCATCGAGGACAGGAGCCGAGCTCGACAGTATCCATCCAGATCCGATGAGGGCGGCGACGTAGTCGCGACGAGGGACAGAGATCGCCACAACGAGCTGGCGGCCGTCTAGTTCGGTCGCATACCGGCGTAGACGAGATCCGAGGCTGACGAAGGAGCCAATCCATGGTCCGACGACCATCGGCTCACCTGGCTGATCTGCGAGGCCCAGGAGCGTGCGCGGACGCGTCGACGATTCAGCCACACCGCTCCCTCCGTGGGTAAGTCGCGGCCCAGTCCGCGGCGGAGACCACTCTAGTGGGCAGCTCCGACAAACTCGGCTGAAGCCAATGCGCCGCCCTTCTCGCCGTGCCTGTCGTCGCCGTCGGGTGCACCGAGCGCGACGCCCAGCCGAAGCGCCGACGCGCAACCGGTCGGTCGAGGCTCACCGCGATCACTTCGTTCGGATGTCACGCGCTGAGCGTCTCGTCGGCAGGCGACTTATGGTCTGCCTCGCGCATCGCAGCCTTGATTGCCGCGGCAAGTGACTGGGCAAGTGGCGGAGGAACAGCATTCGAGACTTGCTCGACCTGGGACGAGAGGGTTCCCTCCAGAACGAACTCCTCCGGGAACCCCTGAAGGAGCATCGCTTCGTAGATGCTAAGACGGCGGCGGCCCGAGGGGTGTACGTGGATCTCTCGATGGCCGTAGGCGACAGTCGGACTCGGTTTGTCCCATTCCAGGCGACGAAAGCTTCGACCTGCGCGATCGGCGCCGCCGGGCTGGCGGAAGCGCTTCGATACCGGGCGCATTGTCCAGTGGTTCTCATGGTGGGGAATAGCTGACTTCTCAAGATCGCGAGCGAAGAAGGCCGGGGCAGGAAGATGTCCGATCGCTGAGCGAACCGTTAGCCCACTCGCTTCCACCTTCTCCGGCCTGAATCTCCGGGCCACTTCCTCGTTTCGGAAACCAGAGATGATGACTCGACTCCGATTCTGGGCGACTCCGTAGTCGAGAGCCGAGTACTCGTTCACATCGGGGGTGAGACCGATCTCCTTGAACTTAGAAAGGATGCCGCGGAACGTCACCGAATGCTTTGCATCACGGATACCTAAGACGTTCTCGAATAGAACGAACTCGACGTCGTACTTTCCCTGAAGCGCCTCGACGATCTGAAGGTAAAGTATAGGTAGCCGGTTGCGCGGGTCATTTGCGGCCGATCCGGTGTTAGCCCGGGAGAAGCCCTGACACGGCGGCCCACCGATCACCCCGATCGATTCACCCGGATCCAGAAGGTTCTCAAGGTGGATAAGAACGCCGTCGGGGCCGAGATCCTCTAGGTCGGCTGCAACTGACGTCACTTCCTTGAAGTTCCGCTGGTGAGTCTGGATAGCGGCGGGCGACACGTCGACCGCGAAGGTCAGCGGGAAGCCAGCCCGCTTGAAGCCGAAGTCCAAGCCTCCTGCACCCGAGAAGAGGCTGACGATCTTGGGCAAGACATCTGCAGTCTCCGTGTCCGTACCTCTGACGCGCGTTGTCCGAACAAGGGGCTTCGATGACTCCTGCGCTTCGGGAGTCTCGACACGGCTTCTCATGAGCCAACTCTAGCGTCGAGCGACGACACGCGACTTGGTGGCGGCCGATGGTACGCAGACGATCGTCTCGCCCTGCGGGAACGTCGCCCGACGAGGGCGTGGGTCAGTGCTGAACTACTGCGGTCGTTACGTCAGTCCGGCGAGAAAGCGGGTCTTCGCCCAGACCGTTCCGCGGTGCACCCCGTACCGGCGGGCAAGTGTCGTCACCCTGATGCCTTGCGCACGTGCTGTTCGCATAGCGTCCACTTCCTCGGCCGTCAGCGGTGTTCGAGTCCGTCCCGTTGGCTCTGTCGAGGCCGCTACGAGCGGGTCGTGGGCGTCGTCCTGGTGGTCAGCAACCGTCGCTGACCACTGATCCCACGCGGAAACAAGCCTCTCGACTCGTGGTCGCCTGTTCCCGCAGCGCTCCATTGCGTCCACCACGGGGGCGTGGTGAAATGGTGATCACGCTTGGTCCCGAAAGGATCAGTGTTTGATGTTTGGTTCGCCCGCAAATGCAAACCCCCTAACCCCCCTCGGTTCGTGGTGAGGTCACACCCCGCAGTTCGGATCACGTTTTCGGTTCCGATTGTCGACCTAACGGCAATCACCGGCACGAAGGAAGAAGCCTCTCGCCTGTCATGGCAGCGAGCCGGGTTCGCAGCCTCACTTCCCCCGGCACGAAGGGCTTTTGTTCGCGGCCTTGGAACGATCTCGCCGTGGCACGAGTTGTGGGCGCCGCCCGGAGCGCCTCGCTCCGTGGTCGATGCGACTCGCCTCATTCGTTTCTCGCTCGAAAATGCGACCTCCTCCACAGTGCTACGCGCGAACGTGCTCTATCGACGCCTGCTCGCCGAGCGAGATGGTGTCGGCCTGCAACTACAGGTTGGGTTCGAGTGGCGGGCTCGCGTTGGCCACGAGCGAGTCGAGCTGGAACGCGTCATCACCGCGATCAAGTCGCTTTGGGTTGAGGTTGACGGCAAGTCGAGACCGCTGTCAGGCGTAGGACAGCTAGTTGCTCGTTCCCTTGCTGACCGCATGTACCCCGGCGATACCGAGGCCGACGTGACAAGCGGCCAACCCTGCATCGTTATCGAGTTTCGCGACGGCTTCGTCGGTCAACGCACCTCCAGGCGGGTGAAGTCGAAGCTTCGCCTCGATTCGGGCCGGTCACTGGTCGCACTTGAGGATTCCGATGCCGTGATTCTCGAGATGGGGAAGAAGAGCGCGCTGTTTTCGCGCGAGCCCGCGGCCGAGTTGTTGACGGTCATGCACCTCAACGTTCAAACGATGCTCGCGCTCCAGGCGACCAAGGCTTCTGGCACCAACGGGCGCAAGGTTCGGGCCCCGATGGTCTTTCGACTCAAACAGTGGCAATCCGTGAGTTCGTCCTCTCCTGCGGCAGCGTGGCGTCGAAAGCTGTTGGCCTTTTACGATGAGAGTCAGGGAGGCGCTGTCCGCGCGCTCAACGAGCATGATTGGGACGCTCAGGTTGGCGAGCAAATCGTGAATATCAAGGGAAATAACAACGTCGTCGTCGGAGCGAACGCGACTGTCGGTAACGTGAACTCGATGTCAGACAGCCAGAATCGGGTCGACTCGGAGGCACTTCTGACTGCTGTCCAGGCGCTCGCGACGTCTGATGAGCGCAACCAGGTACTTCTGGCGCAGTTCGTCCAGGCGATGCAGGAGGGCAGGGATAAGCCTTCGCTGAAGGGCATCTGGGACCGAGTTAAGGGGGCACTCTCCGTGGTTCCTGCGGCGACGAGGGCATACGAGGCCATCGAGGGCCTGCTCGCAGGCTAGACGCTGCACAGTAGCGGCAGGGCTATCTTGTAACGACTGAGGGCCCTTATGGAAAACACTGGTTGCCCTGCGTGCCCACTAGACCGTCCCCCAACGAATGACCAGAGTTGAACAGGATCGGTCCGTCCCAGGGCCACGTGGGTCAGAGCTAGTGTGTCGAAGATGCAGCTCCTGAGCAATGAGCAACTTGCGGAGCTAGCGTTCGCCGCCCTCGCCAACGCACGCCGACTCTACGATGACGCCTTGCTCCTGCGCGAGGCGGGTCGAGCGCCCAGCGCCTTCGTTCTCCTAGGGCTCGCGGCGGATGAGCTCGGCAAGCACATGCTCGTCGTCGCCTTCCCCACTCGTGGCAACTCGGACGAGCAGTGGCGGAAGTTCTGGCGTCGAATGAACAGCCACGAAGAGAAGCTCGGAAACGCCCTACTCGCGGCGTGGTTACTCGATCCGTTCCAGCTCGGCGACCCGCCAGACCGCAGCGCTTTCCACAAGCAGCGGCTCTCGGCGACATACGTCGACTTCCGGAATGCAGGCCTTCAAGAGCCCGATACGGCGATCAACCGAGTTGCGTTGGACTCGGCGTTCGGATCGATCGGACCGCATCTAGCGTACTGCGAACGGATCCTGTCGCGCACTGACCCGGCCGCGCTTGCCACGTCCATGCAAAGAGCGCGCGAATCACAGGCGGCGCGCTCCGATGGCAATGATGCGAACGACAGGTACTCCAGTCTGGCGTTCGCGATGGCCGTGGCCTACGGCGCGAACGAAGATGAGGCGGCCCACTTTGCGTCGGTGATGGTGGATCACTTTCCGAGGTAGGACGTGCCCGCGTACCGGGCAGTCGAGCGGCCCCTGCTCGACTGCAGGCTGTTGGCGCTGCCGGTGGAGGTACGCTGGCTCGTCGCTCGCGGGTCGGTACGGCTACCCCCTCAGCGCACGCGATGCCCCATCACCCGACGCGAGCCCTCTCGGGGTACTGAGAGGGCTCGCGTCGGGTCAGAGGTCAGGCAGGACCGGCGACTGAACCCGAGTCTTGATCGTCGGGCGCGACCCAGTCGTCGCGGATCAGCCGATAAGCCGACCACGCCGCCTCACCCTGCACAAGCGGGGAGCGACCGAACCTCGTCGACGGGAATACGAAATGTTTGCCGGCGACCTCGATCTCGAACTCGATTGCACTGTGTCGCCGGCTCTGCTTCACCCCGTCGAAGTAGTTGTGATTCGTACGCACCTGCAGGATTTCGATCTCATCGTGACCGTGGACGGTCACCTTAACTTCGCCCTTCTGTGCGGACAGCTCCACAACGTCTACGACCACGACGAACCGGTCGTAGACGACAGCAAGACTCCCAGTGCAGCTCTCATCCAGAGCGCCGCCGACCGCGATGGGGTCGCGATCCTCGTCGGCTGCAACCAAGATTGACGACATGAGCTGGCCGTACCGCCACGCGTAGTTCCCGCCGTAACTGCGGGCCTCCTCGGACGCTTCGTCCCAGCCCTTGAGCGCTGCGATCGCGTAGAACAGCCGATCTGATGCCTTGAACTCGTCCTCTGCCACGCGCTCAGCCCTTCGGCGGGTACGGGTCGCTCTTGCCGACGGTGTCGGTGTTCCGGATCTGGTTGTTGTCCTTGCGATGGTCGCGGACCTCGCCGCCTCCACTTCGCGTCGCAAACCCGACCGCGGCGTCGTGCGCCTGCGCCTGGGTGTCGAAGCGACCAGCCGCGCGGTCGGCGCCCGCCCGCTTAGCCTCGATCCACCGATGAGCTTGGGTGACAAGCGGGTGCCGTGACGCAGAAATGCCCCTCTGATCAGGAAGAATAGAGCTTGCTAAAGATTCTGTTCG
>MDTG01014977.1_pt1 | contig 28361 bp, 29 predicted proteins | sample 811421 | NCBI WGS metagenome assembly MDTG01 (sample SAMN05326645, study PRJNA326480) | marine metagenome | isolation source: seawater | place: Pacific Ocean: South East | collected 2011
AAAGGAAAAAATAATTGGGCATTAATGATGGATCCAGATGGTTTTATTGCTGAGGGAAGTGGAGATAATTTTTTTATTATAAAAGATAATACCGTAATTACACCAGAGGGAAGAAACTCTTTGATAGGAATTTCAAGAAATTATATTTTTGAAATTTGTGAGCAACTTAAAATAAAATGCATTGAAAAAAACATTGAACCATACGATATCTATACAGCAGATGAGGCATTTATGACAGGTACTCCATTTTGCATTTTGCCAGTATTTAAATTTAACGGATTAAATGTAGGCAATGGTCGGTTCGGACTAATTACAAAGAAATTACTTAAAAAGTGGAGTAAAAATGTTGGTGTTGATATAATCAAACAAATTAAATATTTTGGAAAAGAATGTGAAGATCTGGCTGGAAATTTTACAGGTCCTTATCAATTCTTTAATAAAAATAAATAATATATTTAGCAATATTTTATTGAAAACATATGTCAAATAAAAAGGCATTTAATAAAATTGGTTTCATGCAAGGAAGATTGGTACCTTCAGAAAAAAAAAATACTATACAGTATTTTCCTGAAAAAAGATGGCTAGAGGAACTAAAAATAGCAAGTAATAATAACTTTAAAATAATGGAGTGGACTATTAATTCTGAAAATTTATTACTCAACCCATTTTTTAATGGAGATATGAAAAAAGTAAAAAAAACACTAAAATCAACTAAAATTAAGATTCCATCAATAACTTACGACTATTTTATGGAAGAACCTTTTTTTAAAAAGAGGAATAAAAAAAAAAAAGAAAAAATATTATCAAACTTGAAAAAAATAATTCAAAATTCAAAAAAAATTAACGTTAAATATCACATTTTTCCTTTAGTTGATAACTCAAGCTTAAAGTCTGATATAGAAGAAAAAAATTTGATTAAAGAAATAAAAAAATTACTCACCTATTTAAATAAAGATTCAAAAATTCTTTTTGAAATAGATTATAAGCCAAATTCAATAATTAAGTTTTTAAAAAAATTTAAATCAAAGAAAATAGGTATAAATTACGATACGGGAAATAGTGCTAGTTTAAATTATAACTTTAAAGATGAAATTAAATATTTAAAATACATATATAATATTCATATTAAAGATAGAGTTTTGAATGGAGGAACTGTTCGATTGGGAAAAGGTAACTGGAATTATAAAAGTTTCTTTAAACTAATTAAAAATAAATATAAAGGTAATTTTATCTTACAAACAGCTAGAAGTAAAAATAATGATTTAAAAGAAATACTTATTAACAGGAAATTTTTTGAGAATGGAATCAAATAAAATAGTTTTAGTTACTGGAGGTTCAAAAAATTTAGGCAAATATATAGCAAATTTTTTTTTAAATTTAAACTGTCATGTTATATGCGTCTCAAAGAATACTTTATCAAATTTAAAAAGTGATAATTATTTGTGTGATTTAAGTAACAAAAAAAAATCTCAAAACTTTTTTAATAAGTTAAAAAAAAAATATAAAAAAATAGATTTTATAATATCTTGTGCTGGACTTAGTAAGAGGTCATTTAAAGCACAGGAAAATCAAAAGGATTGGCAGATTGCTATGAATAACAATTTTTATTGTTTTTCAAATCTCGTTGAAAGTTATTGTTCAGTCTATAAATTTAAACCAACAAAGATTGTGGCAATTTCCTCTATCGCAGGAGGTAAAATCACAAAGGCACCAATAACTTACTCAGTTGCAAAAGCTGCTTTAAATTTTTACGCTCAAATTAAAGCCAAAGACCTAGCAAAATACAAAATAAGATTAAATATTATAATGCCAGGTAATATTTTAATGGAAAATAATAATTGGTACAAAAAAATTAAAAAAGATAAAAAAAAAAATAAAAAAATATATTAAATCGCAAGTACCTCTGAATGAATTTTGTAATCCAAAACAAATTGCAGAATTTTGTGAGTATCTATTCAACTCTTCAGGAGATAATATTACAGGTTCAAAATTTATTATTGATGGTGGTGAAAGTCTATGACAAATAAAGTTTGTTTAGTTACTGGCGGAGCAGGATTTTTAGGACAAAAATATTGCGAATTTTTTTTAAAAAAAGGTTTTAAGGTTTTATGTGTTGATAATAGTAAATTTAAAATAAAAAAATTGAACAACACAAATTCAAAAAATTTCAGAATATATTTATGTGATATAACAAAAGAAAATAGTGTTAAAAAATTGTTTAAACAAATAAACAAAAATTTTTTTGTAAATGTTTTAATAAATAACGCTGCGATTGATGCAGTTCCCTCTCCAAATAAAATTAAAAAAAAATTTCCTACAATTTCAGATTGGGATAAAGAAATTAATGTAAGTTTAAAAGGCTCATATTTGATGATAAAATACTTTGGCGAAAAAATGGTTAAAAAAAAAGAGGGCTCAATAATAAATATTGGCTCTGACCTTTCAATTATTGCGCCCAATCAAAATTTATATAAATCTTCCTATAAAAACTATATTAAGCCTGTAACTTATTCAGTAGTAAAACATGGAATGTTAGGTTTAACTCGATATTTTGCATCATTATACGCAAAAGACAAAGTAAGAGTGAATATGATATCCCCAGGACCAATTAAAAATAAGCAAAGTAAAAAACTTCTAAATGAATTAAAAAAAGTTATATCAATGGAAAGATTAAGCGATCCTGATGAAATTTTAGACTCAATATATTTTCTTTCAAATCAAAGTTCATCTTATATCACAGGACAAAATATTATTATTGATGGGGGAAGAACTATAATTTAATATATAAAGTTATATAAAATAATATTTTATTTTTCTCAGAATTTTATTTTTAAATTTTTAATTAAAAACAAAATTATATATACTTTTGTTATTTCGGTTAAAAGTTATATTATTGATTTGAATGAATAAATTTCTTAATTTGACGACAGAGGAGGAGTGGTCTTGTTTAAGTCCTCATATTAACACTGATAGAAATTTTAAAATAATGTCAGATCTACTTGTTAAAAGAACTTATAAGGATTTAATCAAAAAATTTCTAGGAAGAAAAGATTTTAAAAAAAGAACTGAAGACATTGTCAAAAATATGTATAATGATAAATGGGTTGTTCGTAACTCCAAATTATCAATAGATGACGGAGGTTATGTACCCATTTGTTGGAATAATAATAAATTTGTGACACAAGGTTTGGGGCTCAGAAAATTACAAACGCTTAGAATTATTAAACTCATAAAAAAAAATAATCCAAAATCAGTTTTAGATATTGGATGTGGCAATGGTGAGAGATTATTCCATTTAGCTTGTATTTTTCCAAATATTAAATTCACAGGTCTTGAGATAACAGAGGGTGGTGTAGAGGCTGCTAAAGAAATTCAAAAAATCGATACAATATCAAATCCTCTAATTGACTCATCGCCGATTAAATTAAAAGACTTTAGTGCACATAAAAAAATTAATTTTATTTGTGCTAACTCAACAAATATACCTTTTCAGGATAATAGTTTTGATTTAGTTTATACTTCTTTAGCTTTAGAGCAGATGGAAAAAATTAGAAAGCAAGCAATGAGTGAAATATATCGTGTTTGCAACAGATATGCATCATTTTATGAACCTTTTAAAGATTATAATAACAAGTTTCCTTATCTTGCTTACATTTTATCTCAAGGCTATTTTAGAGGTTCTTTAAAAGATTTAGATAATTTAGGATTTAAGATTTTACAAATCTATGACCAAATTCCTCAAAAAGTTTATATGAATTGCATTTTTGTTGTAGTAGAAAAAAATTAATTTCCAGTAAATCTTCTTAAAAATATATTAGAAAAAAATATAGGTAAATTTAAGCTAATATTTAAGGAAAATAATATTAAAAATATATAAAAGTAGTCTAATTTAAACTAGTAATTTTCACCAATACCTTAGTTTTTTAGCAATTTTTTTTTCCTCTTTTAAAAATTTTTTCTTACCGTTACCAAGAGTTTTTGGAAGTTTGTTAATTATTTTACTTAAATTCCTAATACCATCTTCAGAAAGAGATGCGGCTTGATCGGTACCCCACATAGACCTATCTAAAGTTATATGTCTTTCAATAATCGTAGCCCCTAAAATATAGGCCAATATTGTTGGAGAAACAGAAGTTTCATGACCAGAATATCCAACTTCACATTTATATTTTTTTTTAAATATTTTATACAGTTTAAATTCAGTTCGTTTTCTGAAGCTGGATATGTTGACACACAGTGTAACAGCGAAAAATTACAATTATATTTTTTAAAAATTTTGACTGCTTTTTCAACCTCTTTATCGGAACACATACCGGTAGAAATTATTGTCTTAGTTTTTGTTTTAGCTATTGCATTTAATAATGGATAGTTAGTAATCATTGCCGAAGCAACTTTATGATAATCAAACTTGTATTTTTTCATATCACTTAAACTTTTAATATCCCAACATGATACAAACCATTTAATTTTTTTTTTCTTACAGTAAGAATCTATTTGATCATACTGTTTCAATGAAAGTTCAATTTTTTTTTTATAATTCAAATATGTCATTTTCCCCCAAGGTGTATCTCGCATCACTTCTTTTTGATACTCGGGAGTAGAAATTTCAGGTGTTCTTTTTTGAAACTTAACATAGTCAAAACCATTATCTTTAGCTATGTCAATTAATTTTTTCGCTAAATTTACAGAGCCATTATGATTTATTCCAATCTCTGCTATTAATTTAGGTTTTTTTAGATTAAGAATCATTCAACAATTTTAATTAATTATTGTTATTATAGAATTATCAGTTTAAAAATAGACTGCAATAAATATTTTATTTTTGATTAAAAACAATTTATGAATTTTAAAATTTCTCTTCTTTGTAATCAGCTCTTATAAGATTAATAAAAAGAATTAATTTGTTATGGATAATATTACAAAAGTTTTCTCAGAATCGATTGAAATAAAAAAAAAACTTATAAAGTCTAATAATTTTGATATTTTAAAAAAAATGGGTGAAAAAATAGTTCTCTCTATAAAATCTGGTTCGAAAATTTTACTATGTGGTAATGGAGGTTCTGCTGCTGACGCTCAACATCTTGCTGCTGAGATGTTGATACGCTTAAAACCTAACAATAATCGTGCAGCAATACCCGCATTGGCTCTTGCACAAGACACTTCGACAATTACTGCATGTGGAAATGACTTTGGTTACGAATATTTATTTGAACGAGCACTTGAAGGTTTGGGTAAAACAGGTGATATTCTTATCGCAATATCCACATCAGGAAACTCTAAAAATATTTTAAGAGCTATTAAAAAAGCGAAAACACTAAACATTGCAGTATTTGGATTTTTAGGATGTAATGGAGGAATGGCAAAAAAATATTGTGATGAAATATTTTTGGTACCCAGTGATAATGTTGGCCGTATTCAAGAGTGCCATATTACTGCCGGACATGCACTTTTGGAATACGTTGAAGATAAATTAATAGAAAGTAAATTTATAAAGTTAAAATAATAATCATCTTTTTTAAGAAAGAAAAGATAAAATGAAAATATTTAAAATTGCTGAAATTGGAATTAATCACAATGGAGACATGTCTATATGTAAAAAATTAATTGATGTAGCGAAAGAAGTTGGTTTTGATGCTGTTAAGTTCCAAAAGCGAGACATAAATGAAGTTTATACAAAAGAATTTTTAAACTCGCCAAGAAAAAGTCCATGGGGTGAAACACAACGTGATCAAAAATCTGGATTAGAATTCAATGAAGAAGAATATAGAGAAATAGATATTTATTGTAAAAAAAAGGATATTGATTGGTTTGCGTCTGCTTGGGATTTAAAAAGTCAGACTTTTTTGAAACAATTTAAATGTAATTACAACAAAGTTGCTTCAGCCATGATTGTAAATGAGGGTTTACTTCATTTAGTTGCGGACGAAAAAAAACATACTTTTATTTCAACAGGTATGTCAACATTTAAGGATATTGATAAAGCTGTAGAAATTTTCAGAAAAGCTGAATGCTCATTTGAATTAATGCATACAGTATCGACTTACCCAATGAAAGATGAAGATGCAAACCTTATGATGATAAATACTTTGAGGGAAAAATATAAATGTAAAATTGGATACAGTGGACACGAAAGTGGTTTAGTAATTTCATTCGCAGCGGCGGCTTTAGGGATTACATCATTAGAAAGACATATAACTCTAGATAGAACTATGTATGGCTCGGACCAGTCAGCTTCTATAGAACCAAATGGAATGCGAACTCTAATTGGGTCTATAAATAAAATCGAGTCAGCAATGGGAGATGGCGTTAAAAGAATAATAAATGACGAAATACCCATAGCGAAAAAACTTAGAGAGCACTTGAATTGGAAGTTTGAGAAATAAATATTTCTTATATGAACTGTTATCTTTGTAATAGTAAAAATCATAAAATTCGTCCTGGTGAAGTAAGAGATGATAAGAGCATAAAAATATATGAATGTATAAAATGTGGTTTAGTTTTTTTATCTAAAACAGATCATATAACTAAAAATCATTATCAAGATTCCAAAATGCATGAAAATAATCCAACAGATTTTCAGACATGGGTGAAAGAGACTAAAAAAGACGATTTACGTCGTCTAGATTTTTTAAAAGGTAAAATTACAAATAAAGATGTTTTAGATTTTGGATGTGGCACAGGGGGATTTATTAAATTAGCTGAAAATTTTACTAAAAAAATAATTGGTGTAGAACCAGAAAAGGCACTTAAGAAACATTTCAAAGATAATAATCTTCAGATTTTTGAAAATCATTTTGTAAATGAAATAAAAAAAATTAAATTTGATTATATTACTGCATTTCACGTAATAGAGCATTTGCATGATCCTAGTAAAACTTTAATAGAGCTTTCAAAACTTTTAAAAGATGATGGTCAAATTATAATTGAAGTTCCAAGTGCAAATGATGTATTAGATGTTTTATATGAAAATATAAGTTATCAAAATTTTAAATTTTGGAGCCAACATTTATATTTATTTACTATTCAAACTTTAAGTAAATTAGCTTACAAATCTAATTTAAATATATCTTGGACTCACCAAATACAAAGATATCCAATTAGCAATCATTTATATTGGATGGCAAAAGGAAAACCAGGGGGACATGAAAAATGGTCCTTTTTAGACAGTAAAGAATTACATCAATCATATGAAAAAAAGCTAGTTTCACTTGGTTTAACAGATACTCTAGTTGCAAGTTTTGTAAAGAGATGAAAAGAATAATACAAACAGTCGAAAGAAAATTTTTTTATAAAAATTGTGTTATAGTGTTAATTTGGGCTTAATTAAAAAAATTAAACTTAAATGAATAAAAATATATAATTTAAATATGTGAAAACTATATTATTTAGGTTTAATGAATAATTAAATGAAAAAAGCTTTACTAGTTATAGATAATCCTTACAGAGAAATGAGAGGAATGTTTGCAATATCTCAAAGGTTAAAAAAAAACGGTATTTTTTCTTACATTGTTTCAAAAAATACTTTTAATGATTGGTTTGATATTTTTAAACCAAATATTGTTATTTTACCCAGAGCAACATCACCTTTTATATCATTTATTAAAAAAAATTATTTAAATACTAATATAATAATAATTCCAATTGAACATGGATCAGGTGTTAAAGAAAAAGTATTAAATCATAATTTTGGGCAAAATTTTTTTCTAAAAAAGAAGGTTAATAGTGCTATAGAGTTAGCTTCATTAATTCTTGTAAGTGGCGAGAATCAAAAAGAATGGATTACAGATACAATGCCTAAATTGTCTGATAAGATAAAAGTGGTAGGCACATTGAGTAGTGATCATTGGTTTAAACCAATGAAAAAATTAGATAAAACTAAAAAAATCGGTATTTGCACAACATTTAAGTCAATTTTTTTCTCATCAGCTTTTAATTCATCATTTAAAATTTTATACGATCATCTTTCAGAGAATTATCAATTAAATCGATGGAGATTAAATTTTCAAAATTATGAAATGCATTATTTAGGATTTTTATATGAGGCTATTGATCAATTGACTAGAGCTGGATATGAAGTTGATATAAGGCCCCATCCTCATGAAAATTGGAATGGTTGGCTTCAATGGATTAAATCAGTAAAAAATAACAAAAATATTTCTTTAAATAGAGATCTTAATTTAACTGATTGGATTGACGGCTTATCCGTCTGCATAACAACTTTTAGCACAACAACTTTTGATTGTATATCTAGAAATGTACCAACAATTTCCTTAGACAAGTTAGTTAAGGATGAAATTATTAAACTTCCAAAAAACAAAACACCCTTGACAGGTGATTTTTCTTGGAGACCAGCTTCACTTGATGAAATGAAAAGTTTAATTAATAAGGCACAAAACAATGAACTTGGTATTACTCCTAACCCAAAAGCCGCAGAGATTTTTATGAAAAATAATTTTTTTTGGCCCAGAGAAAAATCAAGTGCCACTTATACAGTAGAACATATTTTAAAATCAATTAATTTTAAAATGAAAATTAAAAAAAGAACTTTTTATAGTTTATTAAAAATACCTCTAATTTTTATTAAAATAATATTTAAAGATTTAAGAGATTACTTTTTTCATCCAAGAAAATCAAATTTATTTTTTTGTTTTTCATTTAATGTTTGGTATTCGGCATATAAATTTAACAAAAATCTAAAAGTTTGAAGTGATTAAAAAAAAAATTAAATTTTAATTAATAGAATCTAATGATTACTAAAAATACAAATACCTTTGTATTTCGATGGAAAAAGTCTATAAATAATTTTGAAACCTTCAATTTTTTTTAAATTATAATTCACAAGAACACAAATAATTTTTTTACCATTTAAAGTTTTAATAATTTTTAAAACGAGTTTTATTTCAAATGGTTCGTAAAAATAAAGTATTAATTTTTTGTTTTTTAAATACCTAGATGGGTGTTTTTTTCTAACATCAAAATTTAAAAACATTTGTTTATTTTCATTAATTAAATATTTTTTATAAGATTTTACTATGTCAATACCGGTGGTATATATTTTTTTTGAATAGAAAAAATTTAGCACTCTACAAGAACCGCATCCGAAATCAAAAAACTTATATTTTTTTAAATTATAATTCGATTTTAACTTATTGAATATTAAAATTATAAAGTAATATGGTGTTGGAGAGGCTGGGGAATTATAAGTTTCATTTTTATAATTTGTGTACTCTCTGTTATTACTTTCATCTAAAATAATTTCCCTGTTATAATTTTTTAATAAATAAAAAATTTCAAATATTAACACTTTAAAAAATATTTTGAGACCATAAAATTTGATTAGTCTATTTATACCAAAAATTATTTTTCTTATTTTCTTCATATATAAATTTATTATTTATTATTATTTTTACTAATTAAATACATTTAATTTAAAAAGGATATTTTCAAATATAAAACTCTTGATAATTATTTTTCTTATTACTTAAATAGCAATACAAGCTAGTTTAGTAAATAATAACTCATTAGATTTTTTAGAATAATTTATTTTTCGCCTCTATTATTAAAGAATAACAAATGTATTAAAAAAATTACCCACCACCATTAGGAAACAAAATTATTACTAATTTTGATGTATTTTTAATCCCTATCATTTTTTTTATAAAAAGATATTTAAATGATCTTTGTATTTGTCAAATTAATATTTTATCTTTTGAAATATTGAAAAGGAGTTATAAAAATTTTCAAGATTATGAATATAAAAAACATAAAAAAAGTTTCTAAAAATTATTATTACAAACTTAAAATTTTAATTTTTTTATCTTTTTTAGCTTCTCTGTTAGAACTATTTGGTATTGCATCTATTCCTTTTTTAGTAAGCTCAATTATAAACCCTGAAAATAGCTATCTACAGAAAATTTTTAGTTTGTTTAATCCAGAGGCAATCAAAGATATTGATTTTAATTTAAATTATTTCTTAATATTAATATGTACTATATTTATTTCAAAAAATTTATTTCTTGTTTGGATATATAACTTTGAAGAAAAAATTTTTTATAATATTAAAGTATCTAATGCCAATTCAATTTTTAATTATTACTTATTTTCAAAAATAGATTATTTTAAAAATAAAAATTCTTCGGTGTTAATAAGGAACTTAGTTCAAGAAAATACTCAAGCTGTTTATTATATTCATTCTTTAGTAACAATAGGTCGAGAACTATTAATATTAATTTTAATTTTATTATTATTATTTTTTAATTCATTCAAAGTTACATTTATTGCAATATTTTTTATTTCATTAATTTCGTATTTTTTTTATTTTTTTTTTAAATCAGAATTTAAAAAAAGAGGCATAGAGGTACAAAATTTTAAATCAAAAATTTTAAAACAATTGAATGAAACATTTGGAGCGATAAAGGAAATAAAGTTACTGCAAGCTGAAAATAAAATTTCTTTATCCTTTAATAATATTGTTTCCAAATTAGAAAATAATTATAGATATCAACAATTTGTCTCAAGACTAACCAGACCTTTTTTGGAAATTTTGTCAATTATTTTTTTAATTCTATTAATTTATAATTTTTATTCAAATAATTATAATACAGAAAAACTAATATTTGATTTAACTTTATTTTCAATTTGTTTTTTAAGATTTATACCTGCCTTCAATATAATTACCAGGTCTTACAGTAAATTAAAGTTTTTACAACCAGCCATTAAAGTAATTGGAGATGAGCTTGAAAATATATCTAATTTAGAAATTGAAAAATTAAAAAACAAAAAAAATTATAATTTTGAAGAGATTAAAAATTTTAATTTTAGTAGTTTGAAATTTGAGAACGTAGAGTACAAATATGATAACAAAAGTATTTTCAGAAATATATCATTTGAAATTAATAAAGGTGATAAGGTTGTCATATCTGGTCCTAGTGGTAGAGGAAAGACTACTTTGTGCGATCTTCTACTAGGATTAATTGAACAAAGTCAAGGTGTGATAACTATTAATAATAATGCAAACATTATAAGAAATGTTTCTTGGAAAAATATTTTAAGTTATGTGCCACAAAATATTTTTTTATTAGACGGAACTATTATACAAAACTTAATGTTTGATACGTCCATTGTAAATTATGATAAAAAAAAAATATCAGAAATACTAAAAATTGTTTGCTTAGAGGCAGAATTTGCCAATCAGATTGATAGAAATATTGGCGAAATGGGTATAAAAATTTCAGGTGGACAAAAGCAAAGATTAGCAATAGCTCGAGCAATTTTAAAAAAACCACAAATTCTAATTCTTGACGAAGCTACAAGCGGTATAAGTAAACAGCTAGAAGAGGAAATTTTTGAAAATATTAAAAAATATTTGCCAGATATTACAATTGTTATGGTAACGCATAGAGCAAATAAAAATATCAAATTTGATAAGGAAATTAATTTATAAATTTTAAATGATTAAAATTCATCCACCAAAACTCTCAAAAATTACTAGAAGAAAAGTTAATGAGGTTTTAAAAACAAATTGGTTATCAACTGCAGGGTCAAATATTTCCAAATTAGAAAGACAGTTAGCTAAAGCTCATAAACTTAAATATTGCTGTGCTACCATAAATGGAACTAGTGCATTAGATTTAGCAATTAAATCAATTAAAAAAGATGAAGAGAGTGAAATAATTACTACAAGTATTAGTTGGATATCAACAGTAAATGCAATTTTATATAACAATATTAAACCAATTTTTTTAAATGTAGATCATACTTTAAACTTAAATTTAAAAGATTTAGAAACTTTTCTTATAAAAAATACTTTTATTAAAAATAAAAATTTATTTAACAAAAAAACAAAAAGAAAAATTATAGCTATTGTTTATACAAATTTATATGGAAAAGTAATCGACATAAAAAAAATCAGAAAAATAATAAAAAAAATTAAGGCAAAAATTTATTTAATTGAAGATGCTGCCGAAAGTATGGGTGCAAACTATCCTGATACAAATATACCTGCTGGTTCATTAGCTGATATTTCCTGTTTATCTTTTAATGCAAATAAAATTATTACGTCATCATGTGGTGGAGCTATACTAACTAATAATAAAAAATTGTTTACTTTTTGTAGTCATAAAGCTAATCAATGTAAATCAAATAATTTTAAAAATAATGATATCGGCTACAACTATAAAATTACAAATCTAAACGCAACAATTTTACTGAGTGAGTTTAAGTTACTTGAAAAAAAAATTTTTAATAAAAAAAATATTTTAAAACACTATAAAAATTTATTTAAAGATAATAAATATATTCAAATTGTAAATAATAATGAACAAGGAACAAATAACTGGTTGATTAACATTAAAATTAACTTAAATAAAAATATTACAAAAAAAATTATAAATTATTTAAATAAAAAAAATATTGAAACCAGACCAATATTTACTCCTTTTGTAAAATTAAAGCACTTAAAAAAATTTCAAAAATATAAAGTGGATAATTTGAGTCAATTTACAAAGAATATTATTTCAATTCCTTCTGGACCTGACCTTAAGTTTGAGGAAATTAAAATAATTTCAAAATTAATTATTAAATTTGTTAATGAACAAAATAGATAAAAAAAAAAATTTTCATAATTAGTAATTCTACATTTCAAAATACACATTATTACAAATTTAAAATAAATGATTTATTAAAAAAATATGAAGTTTTCATAATTGATTTAACAAAATACTACGGTTCTATTCCAAAATTTAATAAAATTAAATATTTTAAAAACTACATTCAATTTTCTGATAAAGAAAAACTATTTAAATTTATAGACTTAAAAAAACCAAATCTCATAATTGATATTCTCGGTAATAATTTTTTATTTAAAACCTGGTCAATTCGAGGTTTTTTTTACAATACTAATCAAACTACATTAATTTTAAATAGAGGCATTCAACCAAAAATAGCTTACCCTTCCTTAGATTTAATAAAAATTTATATAAAGAATCCTAAATATTTTTATAAATCATTAGTTAATTTTTTATTGAAAAGAATTATCAAGATTATTTATAAAAATGTTGTGCCTGATTATTTTGTATCATCTGGTTTGGAAAGTGACTATCAAAGATATAAAAAAAAAAAAATATTTTTTATACAGTTATGATTATGAAAATTATTTAAGTTACAAGAATAAAAAAAGATTAATTAAAAAAAAATATGCCTTATTTATTGATGAAAATATTATCTATCATCCAGATAATTTTAATTCAAATTATCCAAAGCCTCCTGCTACTAAACAAAGATACTACAAAAGTTTAGTAAAATTTTTTTTAAAATTTCAAAAAATAAATAAAGTAAAAGTAATAATAGCCTTACATCCAACAACTAATAAAAAAATTGCTAACAATTTCAAACCAATTAAAAAATATTTTAATTTAACAGGAAGGCTTTTGAGGGACGCAAAATTTGTTTTAATTCATTCATCAACAACAAAGCACATTGCTGCTGCATACAAAAAACCTCTATTATTTCTTACATCCGATGAAATAAATAAAAGTTGGTTTTCTAATTACATTAAACAAAATAGTGAACTATTTAATTCTAAAATAATTAATATTGATGATTATGATGAAAAGATTGAAAAATACAAAATTGAGAAAGAAAAGTATTCAAGATTTATTGATAATTATGTTGTTCATCCAAAATTTAAATACAAAAAAAAAAATTATTTAAAAATTATAAATACAATTATGAATAATGAGTGAATTATTAATAATCAATCATCAACTTGATAAAAAAATATTATATGAGATCGAAAATTCTATTTCAAAAAAAAAAATATATTACATAAACTTTGTAGAAAATTACCAAATAGATTTAAAAAAAAAAAATTTCATTCAAATTAATAATGGTAATTCATTCCAATCGTTTTGTTTAAAAAAAATTAAAAGCATATTCAAAATTATAAAGTCAAAAAAAATTTCAAAAGATTTTTGGAGAATGAAAATTTCTGAATTTAATTTGGCAGACAAATTTTGGAAAGACTACCTTAAAAAAGAATATATATTAGAAATAATTAAAATAAAAAAAATCAAAAAAATAAAAGTTTTTTTAAATTCAGAAGACTATATGTTCAATAAATTAATTGAAAAATTGAATAGTGCTCAAATTTATAAAGATAATAAAAATTATTTATCTAAAAATTATATCTTTTATAAATTTTACTTTTTTGGCATATATCTAATAAAAATTATTAATTTAATCAGAGAATTAAAAAATATAAAATTATTAAAAAAAGAAATAAAAATAAATTTAGATAGATATAAAAATATTTTTTTTTGCTAATTATCCAGATCATTTTAATAAAAAATTTGAAATTAATTATTCTAAAAATGATAATAGTTTTTTTTACTATGTTTCATTAATTAGAAATAATAGCAATTTTTTAAATCAGCCAAGCAAAAAAAAATATTTAGATTTAATTAAGAAAAGAAATTTTGAATTTATAGAAAAAGATATAAGTTATTTAGAAACCATAAGAAATTATTTTTTCAATTCAAAAATCATAAAAAAAAAAATTACATACAATCTGAATTTACTGGGTATCAAAAATTATCATGAAAAATTTATTAATTTTTATCATAGACATGTGGAGTTACCAAAATTAATAAATTATGAGACAGGTATAAAAAAAACCTTATCAAAAATAAATAATTCAAAAAGTGTTCATTATGGATATTTTGAATTTATTGAAGGTAGAATTATTTCAAAAAATTTACACGGAAATTTTAAAAATTTCATTGGTTATCAGCATGCTTTCATGGGTTTCTTTCAAAAAATAAGATGTTTAGAAGTTTTGAATTTTATCGATAAAGATCAACTTCCTAGAAAGATATCTTTCTTTCAACAAAATTTACCAAAAAACTTGTCTCTTAAATTTAAAAAAATAAAACTCGTTTTTAAAAAAAGAATTTATAAAAAAAAAAAATTCTTTAAATATAATAAAAAAATAAATATCTTGGTATTTTCTGATTTACACAATATTAAAAGTTACAACAAATTTTTGATTTCGTTAAAATATAACAAAAATGTAAATTATTTTTTTAGACCACATCCAAAAAATATAAAATATTATCAAAATTTTTTTTCCAAAAATTCATTTAATAACCTGCGACTTGATGTAATAAATGATTATAAAAAATCAATAACAAAAAACAAAATTAATTTCATAATTACATCAAGTTATACAGGTGTGCTAAATGAAGTATCTAATATGTATTGGCCGATTTTAGTGTTAAATTTTAAAAATCAAATGCCCAATATAAATATTAATAAGTATTTTGAAAAAAACTTTATCATTAGTAATTTTCAAAATATAAAATTCAAAAAATATTATTCAATGAGTATGAGAAATAAATTTATAAAGTTTTTAAATATCTAAATTATGAACAATAATGTTATTATTTTTATACCAACATTAAATGATGGCGGAGCAGAAAAAGTTGCTGTGAATTTATCAAATAGCTTAGCATCTAAAGGTAAAAAAATAATATTATTAACTTTAAAAAGAAATAATAAAATCAATCATGATATTTCAAAAAAAGTTGAGATAATTGAGCTTAATGCATCAAGGTTAATGTTTTGCTTTTTTGAATTAATTAAAATATTAATTTCTAAAAGACCTAAGTATCTTATCTCTTTTTTATATGCATCATGTATTATAAGTGTAATTAGTAAAATATTGTCCTTTTCAAATGTAAAAATTATTTTTTCAATTCACAACAATTATGAAAAATCAAAGACAGGTTTCAAGTCTTATATCAGCTTATATTTATTTAAATTTTTTCTTAAATTTTCTTTTAAAACAATAACGGTATCAAAAGGATTAAAAAAACAAATTCAAAGTAAATTTAATATTCCAGATAGAAAAATTCAATATATATATAATCCAGTATTAAAAAATAGCTTAAATTTTGAAAGTTTAAAAGTTGATCAATCATCAAAATTATTTAAGAAGAATAATATTAATATTCTCATTTTAGGAAGATTAACAAGACAAAAAAATCAAATATTTATTATTAAAAATTTAAGAAAACTTCAATACTTCAAAAAAATTAAATTATTTTTAGTTGGGACTGGGGAAGATCTAGAATTGCTAAAAAAAGAAGTTCTAAAAAATAAATTAAATAATAAAGTTTTTTTTCTAGGGTACAAAAAAAATCCTTATTTTTTGATGAGATTATGTGATTATTTAATTGTTCCATCTTTATGGGAAGGGTTTGGAAATATTGTTGGGGAAGGGTTATTTTTTAAAAAAAAAGTTATAAGTTCAGACTGCGATTTTGGTCCTAGAGAAATTTTAAATAAAGGTAGATTAGGTTACTTATTTAAAGTTAATTCATCAAATAGCTTTACAAATGTATTTAAAAAAAGTTTTTCTCATAATAAATTGTTACCCAATAATATATTTTTAAATCAATTTAATATTTCCCATGTTTCAAAAAAATATGAAAAACTTTTGTCCTAAATTATAAATTGAAAAAGTGTATTAATAAAAAAAATATATTATAAGCTTTAAAAAATGAAACTAAATAAATATAAAATTCTTAAGATATTAATATTAAACATACAAGATTTTTTAATAATATTATCATCAATTTATATTTCTTATACTTTGAGATTTGATAAATTTTTAAGTTTTTTTGATATACCTTTTTTTTTATATTTATACCCTTCAATCATCTTTTTATTAATTTTTAATTTTTCAAATTTTTATTACTCATTAACTCGATATTTTTCTGGAAATACAATTTTTAACTTTTTAAAAAGTTTTTTATTATATTTTTTCATTATTTTCGTTAGTGTTTTATTTTTGAATTCAAACGAACTTTCTAATATCGAAATATCTACCAAATACTCAGAAAAAATTCCTAAAAGCTTTATAATAATTCAACCACTGATATTATTTTTTTTAATTGTTCTGAACAGATTTTTTATATTTACGTTAAAAAATTTCTTAATCAAAAGTGGAAAGGACAAAAATTACAGTAAAAAAAAAATAATAATTTATGGAGCTGGAGATTTAGGCATTCAAACTCTTAATTTTTTGGAAAAGTTTAAAAAAAATTTTGAGGTAGTAAATTTTGTAGATGATGATCTTTATTTAACCAATCAGTATATTCAGAATATTAAAATTATAAATTTTAATATTTTCGAAACTAATAAGATATATAAAGATATTGACATAATATATGTTTCATTCTCATTTAATGAAGAAAAGAGGAGAAAAATAATAGATAAGTTGTCACGATTTAAAGTAAAAATAAAGTTTAACAAACATATTAACGGAAATTTAGATACAAATTTTTTAGTTGATAATAAAATTGATATTAATGATATAGTTTATTCTAGAGACTATGAAGACCAAATCAACAAAGTAAAAAATCATTACTTAAATAAAAAAATTTTGGTAACTGGTGCCGCAGGTAGTATTGGATTAAATCTATCTAAAAGACTTTCAGAAATAAATTTAGATACACTTTATCTAGTTGATAATAATGAGTTTAATTTATTTAGCTTAAAATCTGAATTAGAAAAACAAAAGAATAATTGTAAAATTAAATTTTTATTATTAGATATTTCTGAAGATTTTGCAATTAACCAATTATCAAAAATAAATTGTGATTTTATAATTCATGTAGCAGCTTACAAACATGTTGATATATTAGAAACTAACGTAGTTTCTGCAGTTAAAAATAATATTTTTAGCACCTTTAAACTTTGCAGTATTACAAAAAAAATTGGTGCAAAAAAATTTTTACAAATTAGCTCTGATAAAGCGGTCAGGCCTAAAAACATAATGGGCAAAACAAAAAGATTTTGTGAAATTATAGTTGAAAGTTTTAATAATATGCACAAAGAAATAAGTTTTTCATCTGTTCGCTTTGGCAATGTTTTAAATTCAAGTGGGTCAGTTATTCCAATTTTTTTAAATCAAATTAACAATAATTTACCTTTAACAATTACAAGTAAAGCTGTTACTAGATATTTTATGTCGATACCAGAAGCTGTAAGTTTGATTATACTAACGTTAACAATTATTAAGCCAAAAAAAATTTATATTTTCGATATGGGTAAAAAAATAAAAATTTTTGAGATAGCAAAAAGAATTGCTTCTATGTATGGATATAATCTTAAGAAAAATCCCAAATATAAATTCGACTATAAATACAAAATAACTGGACTAAAAAAAAGTGAAAAATTAAATGAAATACTTTCATATCATGGGAAGCTAACTAAAACAATTTATGAGAAAATTTTAGAAACAGATAATTCAAAAACTTATTCTGTATCAAAGTTAAATAAAATTTTTCTTCAACTCAAAAAAAATGTAAAAAGAAATAACACAAATCAACTTATAAAAACTCTAAATAATATTATATAATTTTCATTATATGAAAGTCTGTCATTTAATTACTTCTTTAGGCAGTGGAGGTGCAGAAAGAAATTTAACAAAATTAGTAAATAATTCAGGTGGATATGAGAATACGATTATTTCTTTAAAAAAAAATAATTTTTATTCAAGTGCAATTAAAAAAAAAACCAAAATTTATTTTCTTAACTTAGATTATGATTTAAGTATTTTTTTTCAAATTTTTAAAATTATAAAAATTCTTAAAAAAGAGAAACCTGATAAAATAATGACTTGGATGTATCATCCTATTTTTTTATCAGTTTTTATTAAATTATTTTATAAATGCGAAATTTTTTGGAATATTAGACATTCAAATTTTGATGTTAAATTTACAAAATTCAAAACTATATTATTAGTTCTGTTCTGCTCGCTTTTTTCTCATTTTATACCAAAAAAAATAGTTTTTAATTCGGAAGCATCAAAGAGATTTCATTTTAAATGTTTTTACTCAAAAAAAAAGGCAATTCTTATTTACAATGGTTTTAATAATTTCTATAGTAAAAAGAAAAATAATCCCAATTTTGTAATTTCATTTATAGGTAGAAATAATCCACAAAAAAATCATAAAGTATTTTTTGAAGCACTGAGTGTTTTACCTAAAAATTTAAATTTTAAGTTTTTGTTAATAGGAAAAAATATTCCAAGATTAAAAAAAAAATATAATCCTAACTTTGAAAAAAAATTTGTTTCTAGAATACAATATTTTGATGAAAGAAAAGATATTTATAAATTTTATAAAATAATTGATTTAAATATTTTACCATCAACTTATGGAGAATCATTTTCAAATGTCGTAGCAGAGAGCATGTGTTATGGAATACCAAATATAGTATCAAATGTTGGTGATAATAAAAAAATTGTAAAAAATAGTGGTTTAGTTTTGTACGATTGGTCTTCCAAAAAAGAACTTAGTCTAAAGATTTTAAAAATGTATAAGTTGTGGAAAATTAAAAAAAAATGGAATATTTTAACAAGTAGATCTGTTGACAGAATTCGTAGCAAATTTAGTTTGAAAATTACAATTAAAAAGTACCACAAATTATTTTATTTAAAAAAATAATCAACAAATTCAAAAATTCTTAATATATTAAAGTAGATTATATTTTTAATTTGATTTACAAAAATATAACCTTGATAAAATTTGTACATTTAGCAAATTTTCAAATTAAAAATTTAAATTATGGAATTACACGGTGATTTAAACAGATTTAATCTTTGGGTAAATCAATTCAGATATCTGCACAACTTGAATGATTATTTATGGTTTATATTGATAATTTTGACAGGATGTTTTTTAATAAATGTTTTAATTAAAAGACTAAAAATAAATTTTTTTTTAGGAAATTTTATCAATTTTTATCATCTGAGTTACACTTTTTTTGTTGTGAAGTATGCCGAAACCTTTGCACATGACTCAAACTCAATATATTCTTATGCAAAAGGTGATGTTGCAGCACCAATAGAATTAAAATTTCAAATTTTAAAAGGTTCAGAATTTCTAGGTGTTATTCTTATTCCTTTTGCAAGATTTTTAGATTTATCGATATTAAATCTATCTCTAATTTTTACTTTCATATCTTCAACTGCGTTAATTTATTTTTATGATATTGTAACTAAAATTAACCCAAAAAATAAACTCAATACATTAGTTTGTTTATTTATTATAGCACTTCCATCTTTAAATTTTTTTACATCAGGTATTACAAAAGAATGTCTGACCATTTCAATTTTTATTTATATTTTCTGGAATATTATTAATAATAAATTTTTTGAAAATAAAATTGTTATTTTAATACTTTTAATATTTTTAATATTTTTAAGACCTTACATGGGATCTATATTGTTTATGTATTTGTCTCTAAGTTTATTTTTATCTAAAAGATCAATTTTTAGTGAAACTAGATTTAAATATTTAAAATATCCTTTATATGCTGTTTTTTCTTTATTTGCTCTATATTTTTTTTCTTTTAGTATGGATATCAATAATATATTTTCATTAAACAACATATCAGAATTTATTCTCAATAGACAAAGACTAACAATGATTGGCTACAGTTATAATATTGTTGATACCAATATACTTTTTAGAATTCTTATATACATATTTGGGCCAATTTTTTTATTATCAAGCTCAATTTTTGAACTTTTTTTAGTGATAGAAAATTTGATTATGTTTTTGTTAATTTGTTTAATTACTTTTAGTATTTTAAAGAATAAATTTGCAATTCCAAAACTTAATTTTGAGTTTTATATGATGATACTATTCAGTTTAACAATGATTATTTTATTATCGAATATAACTGCAAATTTTGGAATCATTGCAAGATCGAAATATAACTTTTTACTTATAATTTGGGTATTTATTTTTTATCTGAATAAAAAAAATAAATTGTTAAAATGATTAAAAATTATAATTATCTGATCAATTTTTTGGATTTTTTTATATCATCAACACTGATTTTATTATTATTTCCTATTATTTTCTTAATATATATTTTAATTTTATTATTTGATGGATCGCCTGTTATTTTCATATCTACAAGAGTTGGAAAACAGAACATAAAATTTAATTTATATAAATTTAGGACTATGAAAATAAAAAAAAAACTAATGAGAAAGATAAAAATACAAAAATAGGTAGATACCTTAGAAGATTAAGTTTAGATGAATTACCGCAATTATTTAATGTTTTAAAAGGTGAAATGTCCATGGTAGGCCCAAGACCAGTACCATTAAACAATAAAAACCTTATTAAAAAATTTAGATTTAATCGACATTTAGTAAAACCTGGTCTTACAGGCTTATCCCAAATAAATTATTCAGGAAAAAAAAGGTATTGGAATGAGAAATTGAAGCATGATGAATCATTTATTAAGAATTATAGTTTGTCATTATACTTACTTATATTAATAAAAACTCCTAAAATACTTGTTAAAAGATTTGTAAATAACAAAAGTGCTAAAACTTTGTAAAAAATCCTAAATAATATTTACTTAAAATTTTTTTATACTTCGTATAATTTTTGTTTTAGAAAAATGAAATATTATTAAAATTATTAAAAAAAATACTAATAATGGTAAATATTTATTCCTTTGGTTTATTGAGTAAACTTTTGGTAATTCAGACAATTTATTTTTAATTTTTACATAATCTCTATTTGAGTCTTGCATGAACAATTCAAGATTTACTATTCTCTCAATATTTTCAATTCTATCGTTTTCTAGTTCTTTATCTTTTATTATTTCAAAAAGTTTCTCTGCTTGCACGTACTTTTTTAAGTAAAAATTTTTTGAAATATCTAAAATATTTTCTGATATTTCATTATAAACTTTTAGAACCTCCTCAACACTATCTTTATCGTTTATTCTAATATCAACAATATAGAAGTTTAATCTTTGCTGAATGTCCATAGGTTTATCCTCTTCAGAAATAGAATACTCGAGCAACAATCTACCAAGATCATTATCTGCTATTGGTAACTTTTTTTTTGTATAAAATTTAGATTCTTGAGATATAGAAACTATAGAAAAAAATACTATTGCTGATAAAAGTAAAATGTAGATTAAATAAATAATAATTTGACTAGCTTTCATAAATAATTTGTTTAATTCAAATTTATTAAAGATGCAATCAAAATCAAAATCAATTACATTGATAGCAACAAAAGCAATAACAATTAATTTATTTCTTCAACATATTATAAATAAGCTTAATAAAAAATATAATATAACTCTTATTTGTAAAGATCCAGAAAAATTATTTTTAAAAAATTTAAAAAAAAAAAAAATCGATTTCCCTTTAAAATTTATTGAAATCTTAAATTTAAAAAAAACGTATAATTTTATGAAAGAATTATACATCATTGGATCTAATAAAAATGATATGTATTTTATTCACACTCCAGTGGCATCAATATTTTTTAGGTTAGCAAATTTTTTTCGTAAAAATAAAATTTTATATTTTGTACATGGTTTCAGATTTCATAACAAAAAAAAAAAAATTATTGAATATTTTTTTTTAATAATCGAATATGTATTATCCTTTAAGACTCAATATTATATAAACATAAACAAACATGATTTTAAATTTACAAAAAAAAATTTAAATAAAAAAACTATTTTAATTAATGGTGTAGGAATAAAATTAAAAAAAACAAAACTGCAGTCTAAAAAAGTTATTAGAAAGGCTTGTATTATTTCTGCATATAAAAAAGAAAAAGGTTATTTATCTATTTTAAATCAAATACGAAAAATTAATTATCATTTTCCTCAATTGAGTATTGATTGTTATGGATATGGTAATTTCGAAGATGAATTTAAAAAATATAAAATGGATAATATCAAAAATATAAAGTTTTATTCATTTAAAAATAATATTTATAAAGTTATTAAAAACTATGATTTTTTAATTCATCCTAGTTTAAGAGAGGGCCTACCAGTTTCTGTAATTCAGTGTATGTCATTAGGCTTGCCTGTTATAGGTAGAGATATTAGAGGAATAAATGATTTAATAAAACACAATGTTAATGGTTTAATTTTTAAAAAAGATCAGGATATATTGAAATGTATTTCTGTAATGTTAATAGCAAAAAAATTTAATTTTTTAGCTAAGAATGCAAAAAAAAAAATAGATATATCTTATTCAGATAGTTTTATTTCTAAAAAAATTAAAACTTATATTGATGAAATTATTTAAAAAAAAAATTATCTATAGAAAAGTAAATAATAAAGATTTACCAAAAGTTATAAATTTTTTAAAAAAATATTTTAAAAAAAAAATTTCTAAAACTTTTTATAAACAAAGATACTTTAAAAATTATTCTCAATCCTATATTTGTCTTTGTGATGATAAAATTATTGGTCATGTTGGATTCGTTAGATATATGATAAATAAAAATATCTTAAATAAAAAATATATTTTTTCAAGACACTCCAGTCTAATTCATCCCAATTTTAGAAAATTTGGCATATTTAAAAAACTTTGTTTATACTCAATTGGTAAAATTAAAAGCAATAGAAATAATGTGGGATTTATTATTTGGCCAAATGATAATAATTTTTTAAGATTCAAAAATATTTCAAAAATTAATTATAAAAATAACCATTTATTACAATTAATTAGAAATAAATCTTTCAAAAAAAGTTCAAAAAAATTTGAAATAAATCACATAAAAATTGTTATGAGATATAAAAATCAAGGTGTATTTGAAAAGAATGAGAATTACCTTAAATGGAAATATTTTCTGAAACAAGATAACTCAAAATACTTTATAAATTTTTTTAAGAGCAATAATAAATTAGAGAGCATATCGATTTATGATTTTAATCAAAAAAAACAACTAAGAGTTCTTGATTTCTTTGGTCAAAAAAAACATTATATCAATCATATTAACGATTTATTGCAATATAATAGATATATAATCTTTTTTCATAATTTATATAGTAGTAAAAACTGTACAATGAAAAAAAAATACCAAACCATTGCTTATTTTTTCTCCAAGAAAGTAAAAAAAATATTTTTAAAGAAAAAAAATTTATTGACTCTTGGAGATACTGATACGTTTATAAATTATGAAAAAATTAAATAAAAAAATTCTTGTAGTGGCTCCTCATGCTGATGATGAGGTCATCGGTTGCGGTGGAAGTATTTTAAAATGGAAAAAAAAAGGTTTTAAAGTTTATGTGCTTATAATGACAAATGCAAATAAAGGAGAACCTAGTTTATACAATAAAAAATATATTGATAATGTTAGAAGAGAAGCGGTAAAGGCAAATAATGTTTTAAAAATTGATAAATTATTTTTTGAAGACTTACCGGCTCCAAATTTAGATTTGTTTTCTTCTACAAAAATAACTAAAGTTTTGACCAACTATATTTTTAAATTAAAAATAACAGATTTGTTACTACCTTTTTATGGAGATTTACATCATGATCATAATAAAATCACTTATTCTGGTTTAGTTTCCTCAAGACCTTTTAGTAAAATAAAGACTGTAATGTTTTATGAAACATTATCTGAAACAGAATGGGGTTATTTACATAACTTCGTTCCAAATTATTTTGTATCAATAGAAAAAAAAATATTAGATCAGAAAATAAAATCTTTTAAGCTTTATAAATCTCAGAATAAAAATAAAAATCACCCAAGATCAACCAATGGCATCTTATCATTAGCAAAATATAGAGGATTTAGTATTTGTAAGAATTTTGCGGAGGCTTTCAAGATTTTTAGGTATATAGATTAATTTAAATAACATAATACTATGCATTTTTACTTAAAAAATAGTTTGTTTTATTTTATTTTTTTTATTTCTATATTTTATAATTCATTAAACATTTATTCTGTTGATAAAACTTATAATAAAATAGATAAAATTAACAATGAGCATAGGATTATAAAAGGAGAAGCGATAAAATACTGGATAAGTGCTGATAAGTCTAATCAAGACTGGTTAAAAGTGAACGACAATTATAGAAATGCTTATCTTTATCCAAAAATTCTATTTAGTTTATCTAAATTATTTAATTTTGATTTTTACGATAATAATAAAAATGTAAGTCTTGACTCCAAATTATTTATATTTTTTTCTCAATATATAATTTTTATATTATCTATATTTATTTTTTATAAAATTTGTAATCAATATTTTGATGACAATCATTTAAAAATTCTTGTACTTTATTTGATTTTAGACCCTAATATAAATCAACATCACTTTGCAGTATTTTCAGAGTCGATATTTTTGAGCTTACTTATCTTACATTTGTCATTTTTTATTCATTTTTCTTTAAATTATTTTAATTTAAATAAATTTACATTTTTAAAACTGTTTTTTTTTGGTTTTTTACTGGGTTTAATGTTTTTAACTAGATCTGTATCAATATATTATATTGTAGTTGTTATTTTAATTTTAATAATATTTAGAAGATTTTATTATATATTTCCTTTAATAGCCGGTTATTCTTTAATAATTATTTTTATTGGTCTTAATAACTCTTTAGTAAATGGAAAATTTCAGATCACACCTACTCAAGGAGGTGGAGATGTAATTTATGGATACCTGGCTACAGACATATATGCCTATAAAAATAACCTATCAATTTCAGAAGCACGAAAATTATTTTTTGAAAAAAAGGTAAGAAATTTCCTTGGAATGAAAGAGTATGAGTTTAAAAATTATAAAAAAAATTTAACTATGAAACAGGTTTTGGAAATAAATAAATTCAAATCAGAGGAAGCTCTTAAAGTTATACTTGAGGATCCACTATCAACCATCAAAATTTTAACTTTCCATTATACTAAGAGTTTATTAGTCCATCCATTCTGGGTTAAAAATTTATATAATAAAAAGTATGTTGCTAGGGATGAATATGATGATACAAATCTTAATTTTAGTTTTCAAAATAGAGTAAGAATTGTTTACTCATTGATATTCTATGCTTTTGCACTCAGTGGTTTTTTTTTAAGTATTAAAAAAGTTAATTGGAAATTAAATACTATTTTATTATTTACTACACTATATTATTATGCAGTTTCAGGTTTTGTTGGAAATCCAAGATACTTTTTACCAAGCTATCTTGTAATTTGTTTTTATTTAACTTTTTTTATAAATTATTATTTTTTAAAAATTTTTACTAAGAAAAATAATTTGAATAAACTATAAGATATCTTTAAACCGTCAGAAAATGCATTTACTTTCGATGATCCCCCAATTCTTGGTCTTTCAAGAGATAAAAATTCTTTAAATTTAAAACCCATATCTTTAATTTTAATTGGCAGTTCTGGGCATATACTAAAATCTTTAAAACCAAGTTTAAGTTTCTTATATGCCTCTGTTTTACATACGGGAAAATGAAATAAAGCATCAGTAATTAAGACTTTAAAAAAGGATCTCAAAATCCATGTAAAAATTTTATTTCCTATCGCTCTTATAAAAGTATCGTCATCAGATTTATTATTATTTAAATATCTTGATCCTAGAACAAAATCTAAATTTTCATTTTCTAATAAAGTTAACATTTTTGGAATATCATTACCATTGTACGATCCATCTGCATCAATTATAGAAATATATTTAGTTTGAACGTATTCAATACCTTCAAGGATAGCTGCCCCATAACCTCTATTTTTTTGAGTAATAAATTTAATTTTTTTTTTGTTAAGTAATTCTAAAGTTCCATCTGTAGAGCCAGCGTCGACAACTAAAATATTATTAAAATTATTTTTTTCTAATTCATTTAATGTAAATTCTATAGATTCAATCTCATTTTTTGTTAAAATGATTACTGTTGTATTAGTTATCATATTAGACTATTACCTGATTTACTTAAGATATGAAAAGAAAAAAAGCTTTAATCACTGGTGTAACTGGACAAGACGGATCATACTTATCTGAATTATTATTATCAAAAAATTATAAAGTTCTTGGGATGATGAGAAGATCGAGTTCATTCAATACTAATAGGATTGATCATTTATATAGAAAATATAAATCTAATTTTGATACCGAATATGGTGATTTAATGGATGATAGTAGTATTCATTCAATTATATCAGCGTTTAAACCTGATGAAATATATAATTTAGGTGCCCAAAGTCATGTTGGAGTAAGTTTTAAGACAGCAAAAAGTACACTAACTTATAATACGTTATCAACTTTTAATATTTTAGAAACTATAAGAATCACGAACAAAAAAATAAAATTTTATCAAGCATCATCTAGTGAAATGTTCGGAATTACAAAACCACCTCAAAAAGAAAATTCACAATTTTTACCCCAAAGTCCTTATGGAATATCTAAAGTTGGTGCGTATCATACTACCAGATATTTTAGAAATGCTTATAAACTTCACGCATGCAATGGGATTTTATTTAATCATGAGTCACCTAGAAGAGGATTAAATTTTGTTACAAGAAAAATAACATATAATATTCCTCTTATTTTAAAGGGAGAGATCAAAAAATTAAAAATGGGAAATTTAAATATTCGAAGAGACTGGGGTTTTGCTGGGGATTATGCAGACGCTATATGGAAAATAGTACAATATAGAAAACCTGAAGACTGGGTTGTAGCTACTGGTGAAAATTATTCTATAAAAGATTTTTTAAAAGAATGTTTTGGATTAGTTGGTTTAAATTGGAAAAATTTTATTATCCAGGATAGCAAACGATATTTGAGACCTTCAGAGGTTCCAGATTTAAAAGGAGATGCTTCTAAAGTTAAAAAAATATTAAAATGGAAACATAATGTTGGTTTCAAAGAGCTTTGTAAAATGATGGTAGAAAATGATTTGCATTTAAATAATTTAAATTTAGTTGAAGCAAAAAAACTTGCATCTAAATTAAAATAATGAAACAAAAAAAAATTAATCAAATAGAGCCTTTAATTAGTAAAAACGACTTAAATGCTATTAATAAATATTTAAATAAAAATAATTGGATTACTGAAAATAAATATACACAACACTTTGAAAAAAGATTTAGTGAAGTAGTAGGATCAAAATTTGCGGTTGCATTTCCAAATGGAACGCTAACGTTATTAGGAATTTTAAAAGCTCTAAATTTAAAAAAAAACTCTTATGTTTTAGTTCCAAATATAACAATGGTTGCTACAGCAACAGCCGTAAGTTTAGCAGGTTTGTCACCTATATTTGTTGATGTAGAAAAAGAAAATTTATGTATGTGCCCAAAAGATTTAAAAAAAAAAATTAATAAAAATGTATCAGCTATTATTTATGTAACTTTAAATGGAAGGTCTGGTTCGATAGATAAAATTAAAAAAATTTGTTTAACTCATAAAAAATTTCTCATTGAGGATTCTGCTCATTCAATTGGATGTTTTTTTAAAAAAAAACATCATGGAAATTTTGGAATTGCATCATCATTTTCCTTCAGTATGCCAAAGATTAT
>MDTG01102437.1_pt1 | contig 28360 bp, 27 predicted proteins | sample 811421 | NCBI WGS metagenome assembly MDTG01 (sample SAMN05326645, study PRJNA326480) | marine metagenome | isolation source: seawater | place: Pacific Ocean: South East | collected 2011
ACAGGCTCAACTCGCCATAAACGATTGTGTCGCGTGCTATCGGCTTGCCGCTCAATGAGGAAATCAGCGCGGCGGCAACGGCGAGGTCTGCTGCCGGTTCATTGATGCGCAAGCCACCTGCCACATTTAAAAACACATCGCGTCCGGCAAATGACAGGCCGCAACGCGCTTCCAACACCGCTAGAACCATAGACAGGCGATTGGTATCCCAGCCGACTACGGCGCGCCGAGGCGTGGCCAGAGATGAGGGCGCAGCCAGTGCCTGAATTTCAACCAGCACAGGGCGGGTGCCTTCAATGCCGGCAAACACCGCTGCGCCCGGCACATCGGCTTCGCGGCCTTCGAGAAACAGGGCAGATGGATTTTGCACTTCCATTAGCCCCGCGCCTTGCATCTCAAACACCCCCATTTCATGGGCCGGGCCGAAACGGTTTTTAATGGCGCGCAAAATGCGGAATTGGTCGCCGCGATCACCCTCAAAGTAAACCACCGTATCGACCATATGTTCGAGCACACGCGGGCCAGCAATTTGTCCGTCTTTGGTCACGTGACCGACCAACACCAAAGGGGCATCGCTGTTTTTGGCGAAATGTATCAATTCCTGACTGGCGACACGCACTTGGCTGACCGTGCCCGGTGCGGCTTCAATGGCGGGTGACCACATGGTCTGAATCGAATCGATGACGACCAGTGCCAAATCACCCTGCTTTTCCAGCGTTTTGATAATATCGGCGACATTGGTTTCTGAGGCCAGTTGCACATCTGCATCGGCAAGGCCGAGGCGGCTGGCGCGCATACGCAATTGCGCCAGCGCTTCCTCGCCCGACACATAAATCACTTTGCCGCCCTGTTTGCTGACGGCGGCAGCGGCCTGCAACAGCAAGGTTGATTTGCCAATGCCCGGGTCACCGCCGATAAGCGTGGCTGAGCCGGGCACTAATCCGCCGCCCAATACGCGGTCCAACTCATCTATGCCAGATTTGCGCCGTTCGGGTTCTTTATCCTCACCCGCCAAAGCCGCCAATTCAACGCTCTTACCTTTGGCTTTTTTGGCGCCGCGCCCGACCGGCGGGGCGGAGCTTCCGGCAATCTCCGAAATAGTGTTCCATTGGCCACAGCCTTCGCATTTGCCCGACCATTTCGTTGAGACATTGCCGCATTGATTGCAGACATATTCGCTGACCGCGCGCGCCATTAAACTGCCTCGGCGGCTTGCTCGGCGTCGAGTTGTTGGCCTTCGACTTCAATCGGCCCGTGCGCCAGCCCGTTGATAAATTGATTGAGGAATGGGTCGTCCGAGGCTTCAAGAGCTTCGGTCGAGCCTTGCCAGATAATTTTGCCCTTATAGAGCAGCGCCGTTTTATCGGCGATGGCACGGACTGAGGTCATGTCGTGGGTGATGGTCATGGTGGTTGCGCCCAACTCTTGCACACAATCGCGAATGAGGTGGTTGATGACATCTGTCATAATCGGATCAAGGCCGGTGGTCGGTTCGTCGAAAAAGATAATTTCCGGCTTTGACGCAATGGCACGCGCCAAGCCGACGCGTTTGTGCATGCCGCCCGATAATGAGGCGGGTGAGAGATCAAGAAGCTCCGGCCCCAATTCGACTTGTTTGAGCGCATCAACGGCCAAATCACGAGCATCGGCTTCGTCCATGCCGTCATTTTGAATAGCACAGAAGGCGACATTTTTCCAGACCGGTAGGCTGTCAAACAAAGCGCCGTTTTGGAACAACATGCCAATCTGGTGATCAATATCGGCACGGCCTTGGCGCGCCAGCCCAACCGTCGCGCGGCCATCAATTTTGATTGAGCCTTTGTCAGGTGTTAGCAGGCCGAGAATGGATTTCAACATCACCGATTTGCCGCTACCCGAGCCGCCAATCACCACAATCGATTGGCCGGTCTCAACCTCCAAATTGACGCCGCGAAGAACATCTTTAGGGCCGAAGCTTTTGTGCACATCGGAAAGGGCGATTTTGGCAGTCATGATGAGAACAGAAGTGAGGTCATCAGATAATTGGCGGCGAGAATGAGAATTGAGGCCGACACAACCGCATTGGTGGTGGCACGACCGACGCCTTGCGCACCGCCCTTGGAATAATAGCCGTTATAGCAGCCCATCATGGCAATGATGAAGCCGAACACGGCCGCTTTAATAAGACCGGAGGTAACGTCGTCGACAGTCAGGAAATTAATAGTGCGCTGCACGTAAATGGCGGCGTTGAAGCCGAATGATTGTGTGCCGACCACAAATCCGCCAAAAATACCGATAATGTCGGCTATCAGCGCCAATATGGGCATGCACAAAGTGGCAGCAATAACGCGCGGCGCGACCAGATATTTATGCGGGTTGGTCGACAAAGTGGTCAGCGCATCGATTTGTTCGGTGACGCGCATAGTGCCAATCTCAGCTGCAATGGCAGCGGAAACCCGACCGGCGACCATCAAGCCGCCAAGCACCGGCCCAAGCTCGCGGGTAATGCCCAAAGCGACAATGCTGGACACAATGGCTTCGGAATTAAACTGATTGCCGCCATAGTAAATCTGAATGGCCAAAGCTCCGCCGGTGAAGAAAGAGGTGAGGGCGACAACCGGCAATGAAAAATAGCCGATACGAATGATTTGCTGACCGATAATGCGGTAATAGATCGGCGGTCGCAGCCCAGCGGCCAATGTTTGCCCTACAAACACCGACAATCGTCCGGTTTGCGCAAAAAAGGCGAGAAAAAACGCGCCAATGGTTGCCAGAAAAGTCACTATCGTCTCCGCTTTTTATTTGTATATGCGGTTATAGCGGCTGCCGAGCGATGTGAGAAGCTCATAAGATATGGTGTTACCTTGTTGCGCCAATCGGTCAATCGGATTGTCATGGCCGAAAATCTCGACCATCTGGTCGACAGACGGTATTTCCGGCAGATTTGTAAGGTCTACGGCCAGACTGTCCATAGAAACACGCCCCAATAGGGTGACCGGCTGACCGGCAATTGTGAAGCGAATGGGCGACGGGCAATGATTGCCGAAATGGCGCGACAGGCCGTCGCCATAACCCAAACTGGCAATGCCAATGGTCATTTCCCCCGATGCGGTAAAGGTCGAGCCATAGCCGATGCTGTCTCCGGGTGAAAGGTGACGGATTTGTAATAAGGGCGCGCGTAAAGATGCAATCGGGGTCAGCGCGTCTTCTTCTTTCGCCGTGGCCGAGCAGCCATAAAGCATGGTGCCGGTACGCACCATGTCGAAATGATAATCGGTGCCCAGCATGGTGCCGCCGGAATTGGCCAGTGAGGCAGGGGCAGGCGGCAATACCGCCAGCGCATGACGAAAGCGCTCCAGCTGTGCGCCATTCATCGGATGGTCCGGGTCATCGGCGCATGCCAAGTGGCTGGCAATCAGGCACAGCTCCCAACCATCAAAAATATCGGGCTGTGCCACAAGTTCGGCAATTTCAATCTCGCCAAAGCCAAGACGGTTAAAGCCGCTATCGACAAACAGGCAGGCGGGCAGGGGCTTATTGGCTTGGCAATGGCCTCGCCATTCTTCCACTTGCGCCAGTGTGATGAGGCAGGGGCGCAAATCAAATGCCTCAAATTGCGCTACCGTGCCGCTTGGCACACCGTTGAGCACATAAATTTTCGCCTCAGGCAAAAGGGCGCGCAAGGCGATGCCTTCATTTAATTGTGCAACCCAAAAGCTGCGGCAACCGGCATCAAATAGGGCAGGGGCAATTTCGGCCATGCCGAGGCCATAGCCATCGGCTTTCACCACGGCGCCGGTCTCGGCCTTGCCAGCATTTTTTTGCATGGTTTTGTAATTGGCCGCCAGCGCCGACAAATCAATCGTCAATTCGGCTTGGTCAGACGCGGCCATATCAGTCTATGCGCTCCGGTAGATGATCGTCTTCAAGCAAATCGGTGAAGCGGGTGAAGCGGTCTTCAAAGGCCATTTTTGCCGTACCGGTCGGGCCGTGACGGTTTTTACCGATAATCACTTCCGCCGTGCCGTCCACCGCATCCATTTTTTCCTGCCATGCAAAGAATTCTTCCGTGCCCTCTTGCGGCTTTTCGCGCGCAAGATAATAGGGTTCGCGATACACGAACATGACAATATCGGCGTCCTGCTCAATCGAGCCCGATTCACGCAAATCGGAAAGTTGTGGGCGTTTATCATCGCGCTGCTCGACTTGTCGCGAAAGTTGCGCCAGCGCCAAAACCGGAACATCAAGCTCTTTGGCAAGTGCTTTCAGCCCTTGTGTAATCTCGCTGACTTCCTGAACGCGGCCATCGCGCCCGCTGGAGGCGCGCACAAGCTGCAAATAGTCAACGACAATCAAACCCAGACCATGTTGCCGCTTCAAACGTCGCGCCCGTGCCGCCAAAGTCGCAATGGGAATGGCGCCGGTATGGTCAATGAAAAGCGGCGCTTCTTGCAATTCGCGCGCCGCATTGACCAATCGGCTATATTCATCTTCGTGAATGTCGCCCTTACGGATATTTGACGAGGAGACACCGGCGCGCTCGGCCAGCATCCGCGTGGCCAATTGCTCCGCCGCCATTTCCAGCGAGAAAAACCCGACCACGCCGCCGTCTTTCACTTCAACCGAGCCGTCGGGCAGCGTTTCAACATTGCCGCTTTGGCGCGCCTTCATATAATCATGCGCAATATTAAACGCGATATTTGTCGCCAGCGCGGTTTTACCCATAGCGGGACGACCGGCGAGAATGACCAAATCGCTGTCTTGCAAACCGCCCGTAACATTATCTAAACCCTGAAAGCCGGTTGAAATGCCCGAGAGATTGCCGTCGCGCTGATAGGCCTTTTCAGCCATCTCGATTGCGCCGGTCAGCGATGTATCAAAAGTCATAAAGCCCGAATTATGCGTGCCTTTTTCGGCAATATTGTATAACGCTTGTTCGGCCTTATCGATTTGGTCATCGGGTTTTTCGTCAATATCGGCATCAAACGCGTCACCAATCATTTCTTGCCCAACCAAAATCAGTTGGCGGCGAATGGCGAGGTCGTAAACGGTTTGGCCATATTGTTTGGCATTCGCAATGGTGGTCGCATTGCTGGCCAGTCGCGCCAAATAGCCGACACCGCCCAAAGCAACCAAACCCTCGTCCATTTCCAAATAGGTTTTCAGCGTCACCGGCGAAGCGAGATTGCCATTGCCGATAAGCTTGCTGATGGCCTCGAAAATGCGCTGATGAACCGGGTCGTGGAAATAAGCAGGTTTAAGAAAATCAGCCACCTGATCAAGCGCGTCATTATTGATGAGAAGAGCGCCAAGCAGTCCTTGCTCGGCTTCAATATTGTGCGGCAACTGCCGGAAATCGGCGTTTTGCGGCTCGGTGGCAGGGTTTAAGGGAGTGACAGGTGTGTCTGACATGACAACGACACTAGACAAGGTGGCGCGGGCTGGCGACCCAAAAAAACAGACCCCGCGAAAATAATTTCGACGGGGCCTGTTAGTAACGGGGAAAAGTCAAAATTAATCTTCTGACTCTTCCTCATTGTCGCTTGACTCTTCAGCGTCGTCTGTCGCAGTCGCTTCTTCTTCAAGCGCTTCAGCCTCTTCTTCAGAGGCTGTTTCTTCCTCGATAGTCGCTTCCCCAGCTTCTGCTTCGACAGCGTCTTCATCGAGATTGACTTCAACACCGTCGTCGAAGACTTCTTCAACGGCAATGGTGTCTTCTTCATCCACCTGTTCCGCTGTTACGTCTTCACCGGCGGCTTGACGCTCAGCTTCATCTTGCGTCCGGGCCACATTGACGATGACCTTAGAGGTAACTTCTGGGTGCAAAATCACACTGACATCATGCAGGCCGAGAATTTTAATCGGCTGCGCCAGCACAATTTGATTGCGAGCGGTGTCAAACCCGTTTTCTGACAGCAATTCGGCAATATCGCGCGTCGTCACTGAGCCATAAAGCTGGCCGGTGTCGCCCGATTGGCGAATGACAACAAAGCTTTCGCCGTTCAATTTGCTATCGACCGCTTCGGCATCTGTCTTGCGCTCAAGATTACGCGCTTCCAATTGCGCGCGGTCTTGTTCAAAGCGCTCAAGATTGGCTTTATTGGCGCGCAAAGCTTTGCCTTGCGGCAGTAAATAATTGCGTGCATAGCCGTCTTTTACATTAACGACATCACCCATTTGGCCAAGCTTTGCAATGCGTTCCAGCAATACAATTTGCATGTTCTTACTCCTCGTCCCCTTCTGCGTCAGATGGCTTGTCAGGGCGTCGGTTCAGCTTGCGAAAATCGAAGCGGGTGTCCAACAATCCCATTAGGCTGACGGGGATAATCACCCAAGCCATCACGAAAATCAGGAAATAAAGCACGGCGAGCAGAAAGCCACGTCCATTCCAGTGGCGGGAAATAGCATGAATAATAGCTAAACCCAATAAAAAATATGCGGCCATTATCATGGCGGCCAAAGCGGCGCTCAAACTGGCCGGCCAACCGCTTAATAAAGACGCGCCACCCATGAAAACCGCTTGCGGTGCAACCAACCAAATCGGCAAGTGCAAGCGGTCATAATTTTCTTGTGGCCGCAAATTGCGCTTCGTGCGCACCAGCAGGGTTTGCGCCAATTGCATATTACCGAGCAGCAAAAGTGGCCAACTTGCAAAAGCCGAGATCAGCATGGCATTGGCAATCCACAGCATCTCCTCTTGGCTGGAAATGCCATAAACCTGCACCAGCGCTTCGTGCACTTCCGGCGCTTGCTGAATGGCGTTGGAAAAAGATTGCGGCAGCCCCTCTGCGCCGCCACTGATGAAAAACAAAAGCACAGCACCGATGCCGGTCATGCCGAGTGTCAGCAAAATAAGCTGTTGCAGCGGATAAAAGATAAAGCGGCCTTCAGCATCTTGTCGAGACAATAGGGCTTGCCGGACAAGCAATACGGTCGGAGCCAAAAAAGTAAAGGCAAAAACAATTGCTAAAGGCGGCGATAAGATAATGGCTGTCATCACAGCAGCGAGAATAGCGGTGATGATGGCTTGTCCCATGCCGAATGATAGGCCGATAGCGGCAATCGGTAAGGGGGCAAAAGGCATAAAAATAAGTGCGGCGAACAACACAAAACTGCCGATCGCCGCAAATACTATTCGCAATAATTGGGTATTGGCCATGCGCCGCAACCGATTGCGCTTACTGGTCCACCGTATAAGGCATCAGCGCAAGAAAACGAGAACGCTTGACGGCACGCGCCAACTCACGCTGTTTTTTGGCCGAAACGGCGGTAATGCGGCGCGGCACGATTTTACCGCGTTCTGAAACATAACGTTGCAGTAGTCGTGTATCCTTATAGTCAATGACCGGTGCATTAGCGCCCGAAAACGGGCAGGACTTTCGGCGACGGCCGAAGGGACGACGACCCTGGCTCATGATACTTCCCTTTCATAATTTCCTTCTTCGCGGCGCGCGCTGCGGCGCTCATCGCGATTTTTGTTGCGCATCTGAATGGACTCATCAGCTTCGTGCTCTTCGACCCGCAATGTCATATGGCGGATAATGTCATCATTCAGGCTGATGCGGCGTTCCAATTCAGCAACCGCCGCATGGTCAGCTTCAATATTGAGCAGCGTGTAGTGACCCTTGCGGTTCTTTTTTACGCGATAGGCCAAAGATTTCAGCCCCCAATACTCGTTTTTGGTAATTTTGCCGCCATTTTCCTCCAGCACGGCTTGCGCCATATCAACAAGGCCTTCGACTTGTTGGGCTGAAATATCCTGACGCGCTATAAATATGTGCTCATAAAGAGCCATAGCCTCTCTCCTTCAGTTTTTTCGGCGCCGAGCCTCTTGCGAGCTATCTACCGAAAGGGAGAGGCTCACAGACACGCGAGAGCGGAGACAAGGGATACCGGACCATTCCTAAAGGCTCTACCACCGAGCACTCTATCCTTTCAGCCTCCAGCCGAAATCAATAAAGCGGGTGATACTATGGACAGCGGGGCTTGGCAAGAGGGTTTTGGCCATCTAAAACATCCGCCAGATGGGAGGGAATCAATCATGACGCAAGCATTTGTTTTTCCGGGCCAGGGCAGCCAAGCTGTCGGCATGGGCCGCGCCCTTGCTGAGGCTTATCCTGAAGCGCGCGCCGTCTTCGCCGCCGTTGACGACGCGCTGGGACAAAAATTGAGCGATTTGATGTGGGACGGGCCGGAAGATGAATTGACCCTGACAGAAAACGCGCAACCGGCGCTAATGGCTGTATCTATGGCTGCTTTGCGCGTTTTGGAAGGGCGTGGTCTGGTGTTGGCCGACAGCGCGTCGCATGTTGCGGGGCACAGCCTCGGCGAATATACCGCGCTGACCGCAGCCGGCGCTTTGCAGCTTGAAGATACGGCGCAGCTTTTGAAATTGCGCGGCCAAGCCATGCAGCGTGCCGTGCCGGTCGGTGTCGGCGCAATGGCCGCTCTTTTGGGGTTGGATTTCGAGGCGGTGGTTGAAATTGCCGAAGAAGCGGCAACCGGCGATGAAATTTGCGCCGCCGCCAATGATAATGCCAATGGGCAAGTGGTGATTTCAGGCCATGCGGCGGCAGTTGCGCGCGCTTGCGACCTCGCCAAAGAGCGCGGTGCCAAGCGGGCGATGGAATTGCCGGTCAGCGCGCCGTTCCATTGCGCCCTCATGCAACCGGCGGCTGATGAAATGCTGGCAGCATTGGCTAAGACGACCATCAACGCGCCTTGTGTGCCACTGATTGCCAATGTCACGGCGCAGGGGGTCAGTGATGGCAACACCATTCGCGATTTATTGGTGCAACAAGTCACCGGCTCGGTGCGTTGGCGCGAGTCGATGATATGGGCGGCGAATAATGGCGTTACCCACTTGTTTGAAATCGGCAGTGGCAAAGTGCTGACCGGCATGGCCAAGCGCATTGACAGTCGATTATCGGCGAAAGCGCTGAACACGCCGGAAGATATAAACGGATTTATGGGCTAATTACCGAAAGGAACAGTCATGTTTGACTTAAGCGGAAAAAATGCACTGGTTACCGGCGCGTCAGGCGGTATCGGGCGCGAGATTGCCAAAACCTTGCATGCTGCCGGTGCCAATGTCGGCTTGGCCGGCACGCGTGAAGCTGTGCTCCAGGAATTGGCCGATGAATTGGGCGATGGGGCGCATGTTTTGGTTGCTGACTTGTCGTCCGAAGAAGGAGCGGCAGCACTCGCTGCCAATGCCGAAGAGGCAATGTCCGGCTTGGATGTTCTGGTCAATAATGCGGGTATCACGCGCGATAATTTGGCGCTGCGTATGAAAGATGAAGATTGGGACGCAGTGCTGTCGGTCAATCTGACTGCGAGCTTCCGCCTTATTCGCGCCGCGCTTCGTGGCATGATGAAACGCCGTCATGGACGCATTATCGGCATCACCTCGGTTGTCGGCGTGACAGGCAATCCAGGCCAAGCCAATTATGCCGCCACGAAAGCGGGTATGATTGGCATGTCGAAATCTCTGGCACAAGAAGTCGCGAGCCGCGGCATTACGGTGAATTGCGTTGCGCCGGGCTTTATCGCCACGCCAATGACCGATGTTTTGCCCGATGAGCAAAAAGAAGCGCTCACCGCCGCGATTCCGGCGGGTCGCCTGGGCAGTGGCGATGATATTGCTGCCGCTTGCCTGTTTTTGGCCAGCGATGAAGCGGCCTATATTACCGGTCAAACCGTGCATGTGAATGGCGGTATGGCTATGGTTTAGCGCTTGCTTTTCGCGCTATAGACACAATGTGTAAAGGGTGATAGGGAAACTTCAAGCGTCACAAGACGCTTGTCCCAAACAGGGGGAATCGCTGTTCCGAAACATCGAACAGCCAAATTTTGAAGGAGCTTGTCATGAGTGATATTGCCGATCGCGTGAAGAAAATCGTTGTTGAAAACCTCGGCGTAGATGCCGGTGATGTAAATGAAGCTGCCAGCTTTATTGATGATCTTGGTGCTGACAGCCTTGACACAGTGGAACTGGTTATGGCTTTTGAAGAGGAATTCGGCATCGAAATTCCTGACGATGCTGCCGAAACCATCTTGACCGTTGCCGACGCCGTAAAGTTCATCGAACAGGCCGGCTAAGGCTTATAAATTATGCGACGCGTCGTTATTACCGGCATTGGCTCGGTTAACCCGCTGGGAGAAACCGCCGAAAAAAGCTGGCAAAACCTGCTTTCCGGCCAATCCGGTGCAGGGCCAATAACCGGTTTCGACGTGTCCGATTTACCCTGTCAGATTGCCTGTAATATTGACCGTGCCGATGAGCAGGGCGAAAACGGCTTCAACCCCGACCTTTATGTTGAGCCGAAAGAACAAAAACGCGTCGATGACTTCATCATTTACGCTATGGCGGCCAGCGATATGGCCTTGGCCGATAGCGGGTATGAGCCTGAAAGCGAAGAGCAGCAATATCGCACCGGTGTTCTCATCGGTGCCGGTATTGGCGGTTTGCAAGGTATTCAAGATGGTGCCTTCACCGTGCGCGACCGTGGGCCGCGTCGTCTCAGCCCGTTTTTCATTCCTGGCGCGCTTATCAATCTGGCCGGTGGCCAAGTTTCCATCAAGCACGGGCTGAAAGGGCCCAATCATGCAGTTGTGACTGCCTGTTCGACAGGCGCACATGCCATTGGTGATGCGGCTCGGCTGATTATGCTCGATGATGCCGATGTAATGTTGGCGGGCGGCGCGGAGTCGGCGATTTGCCGCCTCGGCATTGCCGGATTTGCGGCCTGTCGGGCACTTTCGACCGGTTTTAACGAGACCCCTGAAAAAGGATCCCGACCTTACGATAAAGACCGCGACGGCTTTGTCATGGGCGAGGGCGCGGGTGTCGTTATGCTTGAAGAATATGAACACGCCAAAGCGCGCGGCGCAAAAATCTATGCTGAGGTGGTCGGCTATGGCCTTTCGGGCGATGCCTATCACATCACCTCACCGGCTGAAGACGGGTCGGGAGGTTATCGCGCCATGCAAGCGGCGCTGAAGCGCAGCGGGCTATTACCTGAAGATATCGGTTATATCAACGCGCATGGCACCTCCACACCTTTGGGCGACGAAATTGAATTGAGAGCGGTTGAGCGCTTGTTCAGCGGCGCGTCTGACCGGCTGACCATGAGCTCGACTAAGTCCGCTATCGGTCACTTACTCGGCGCGGCTGGTGCGGTGGAGGCGATTTTCTCAATACTCGCCATTCGTGACGGTATTGTGCCGCCGACGCTCAATCTTGATAATCCATCGGTCGATTCAAAAATCAATCTGGTGCCGCATAAAGCGCAAGAGCGCGAGGTCAAAGCGGCGCTGTCCAACAGTTTCGGTTTTGGAGGCACTAATGCCTCGCTGGTCTTTAAGGCTGTTGAGTAGCGCGGTTTGGAACGGCTGAAACAGCTTATTTTAAAATTTCGTGGTCTTATCATTATTGCCGCAGTCAGCGGCGGTTTGGCTATTACCTCTATATTGGGGTTGATTTATATGGCCGGCCCGCACGGCGACACTAAGCGTGTTTTGCTGCAAAGCGGGGCCTCGTCGCGCACCATTGCAAGCCATTTGGCTGAAGTGGGTGTTTTGCGCAGTGGCTTTTTGTTCCGTCTCTATGTGCGGCTTAGCGGCGAGAGCGTCAATTTGAAGGCGGGGGAATATGATATTCCTGCCGCTGCCAATATGCCTGCCGTGCTGCGTGTCCTCACTCATGGCGATATCGTGCTGCATCCCATAACCATTGCTGAGGGGCTGACCAGCATGCAGATCGTTAAGCTGCTGCGCGACGAAGAGGTGTTGGCGGGGGATATGAAATTGCCGAAAGAGGGCAGTCTGTTGCCCGAAACCTATAAGGTGGCGCGCGGCATGACGCGCGCCGCGCTTATCGGTAAAATGCAAGCAGCGCAGAAAACAGCGCTCGATGAATTATGGCCGCAACGGCAGAAAAACCTGCCGTTTAAGACCAAGCGCGAAGCGCTTATTTTGGCCTCGATTGTTGAGCGCGAAACTGGCGTAGCTTCCGAGCGCCCTTTGGTTGCGGCGGTTTTTGTCAATCGTCTGAAAAAGCGCATGCGCTTGCAATCTGACCCGACGATTATTTACGGGCTCGTCGGCGGTCAAGGAAAGCTGGGCCGACCTATACGACGCAGCGAAATTCGCCGCACAACGCCTTATAATACTTATCGCATTAACGGCCTGCCGCCGACGCCGATTGCCAATCCGGGACGCGCTTCCATCGCCGCTGTGCTCAATCCGGCGGACAGCAAGGCGCTGTATTTTGTTGCTGACGGCTCGGGCGGTCACGCTTTTGCCGAGACGCTGGAAACGCACAATAAAAATGTCCGGAGCTGGCGGCAAATTGAAAAACAAAATCGCAGATAGGCTATAGTTGAAGCCATCGATTTTGATTCGAGAGGCGTTTGAATATGTCGTCAGCCATTAACCGTCGCGGTTTAATGTTGGTTCTGTCCTCACCCTCAGGGGCCGGCAAGACCACTTTGGCACGCGGACTTTTGGAAAGTGATGGCAATATTAATATGTCCGTTTCCGTGACGACGCGTAAACCGCGCCCTGGTGAAACGGACGGGCAAGATTATCATTTTGTCGATACGCAGGCCTTTGGTGAAATGCGGAATCGCGATGAATTATTGGAACACGCCAAAGTGTTTGATAATTATTACGGCACGCCCCGTGCGCTGGTTGAAGAGGCGCTGGCGGCTGGGCGCGACGTATTGTTTGATATTGACTGGCAAGGCACGCAACAATTGCAAGAAGCCGCTGCCGATGATTTGGTCAAAATTTTCATTTTACCGCCGACCGCGGCCGAGCTTGAGAAGCGCCTGAACAGCCGCGCGCAAGACAGCGCTGATGTGGTTGCGTCGCGCATGGCCAAAGCGTCTGACGAAATCAGCCATTATCCTGAATATGACTATATTATCGTCAATGAAGACGCGGCCGCCAGTCTGACGCAAGTGCAAGCCATTTTAACATCAGAGCGCCTGAAGCGGGGTCGCCAAACAGGCCTCTCCGATTTTGTGAAGACCTTACGCGAGGCGCTGTAGCGCGATATCCCCTAATTTTCGAGAACGACGCGCCCGATAATATTGCCTTCACGCAAATCGTCGAGCGTGCGGCTGGCTTCCGACATGGTGCGTGTCTCAACCGGTATCGGATTGATTTTACCGGCTTTCACAATTTCCAGCATTTCAATCGTGTCTTCCAATGTGCCGGTCATGGAACCGCCAATTGACATGGCCCGGAACGGGAACATGGGAATCGGTTGGCTGAAAGCGCCGCCGAACAGGCCGACAATTTTGACCTCACCACCGCGACGCAATGCGCCGGTGGCAAATTGCAAAGAGCCTTCAGCGCCAACAAAATCAGCCGCGCCGGCAACGCCGCCATTCGTGTCGGCAATCAGTTTCTTTAAATCGCCCTCGGTTTTCGGGTTATAGGCGGCCTTGGCACCGGCGCCCATCGCCGCTTGCAGCTTATTATCATCAAGGTCAGCGACAATCGGCGCTTCGTCGAACATTTCCAATGCGAATTGCAGCGCCATCATGCCGACACCGCCAAGCCCGACAATCAGAGCCGGTTCACCCTTGTCACCCGTATTGAGATATTTCAACGCTGAATAGGCGGTGATGCCCGAGCACATGTAAGTGCTGGCCAGACCCGGCGCAATGTCACCCGCATCCAGGCAATAGCGCTCATGCGGCACCAAACAATGGGTTGAAAAACCGCCTGGGAGATTAACGCCCAGCGCGCGGCCATTACACAAATTCTCGCGGCCATTATTGCAATCATTGCAATCGCCGCAGCCAATCCATGGGTAAATCACACGGCGGTCACCGACTTCGACGTCTTTTACGTCATCGCCAATGGCGATGACAGTGCCTTCAATCTCGTGCCCCAAGGTGAAAGGGGTTTGCCGCGCGCCGCGCACATCAAGCTTATTGCCGCCGCCCATATCGAAATGACCGTCATGGAAATGCACGTCAGAGTGACAAACACCGCAATGGCTGATTTCAACCAGCACTTCGCTGCCGCTCGGCTGCGGTGTTTCGCTGTCAACCGCCTCCAGCGCGGCACCATATTCCGTAATTGCTTGGCTTTTCATAATTCCCCCTAATCAGTGGCTCGGCAGCAGCCGTGCCAGCTTGCAAAAATCATCAATCGTCAACACTTCAGCCCGTGACGTTTCGTCAATCCCCGCTTCGGCTAAAAGCGCCTTTGGGTCAGAGCATATCTGTTTCAGGCTGGCGCGCAACATTTTCCGCCTTTGGCCGAACGCGGCCGTGGTCAACTGCGTCAACATTTTAGGGTCTGCTTCGGCCAAAGGCTGGGCATGGGGGACGAGATGCGCAATTGCTGAAGTAACCTTGGGCGGCGGCACAAAAACCTGCCGGTCAACCTCAAAGGCCAGTTCCGTATGACAAAGCCAATTGGCCAAAACAGCAAGGCGGCCATAATGCTTGTCATCGGCCTGCGCGGTGATGCGCTGCGCCACTTCTTTTTGGAACATCAGTGTCATTGATAAAAATGAAGGCTGCCACAGGCCATTTTGCCAGCCATCGTCAAGCCAGCCGGTGAGCAAGGCTGTGCCGATATTATAGGGAAGGTTGGAAATAATACGATACGGCCCGCCGGTCAATTCTTGCGGTCGGATTTTCAACGCATCGCCTTCAATAATATTGAGCCGGTCGGGATAGGCTTCAGCAATCTCCTTTAGGGCAGGAATAAATCGGCTGTCGGCCTCAATCACATGAACTTTGCGCGCGCCTTCCATTAAAAGGCCGCGTGTCAGACCGCCGGGGCCGGGGCCAATCTCGACGACATCACAATCGTTTAATTCACCGACATGGCGCGCAATGCGCCGGGTCACATTGAGGTCGAAAATAAAATTTTGCCCGAATTTTTTGTCGGCCCGCAGTTCGTAACGGTTGATGACATCGCGCAGCGGAGGCAGGCCTTCATCAAGCATTGTGGCTATTCCCTTAACGATATTCTACCACCGCATCGCGGCGCAGGTCGCGCAAATGTCGGCGCGCCATCACGGATATGCGTTGCGAGAAAATATTATCTGCAATCTGGTCGCGAGAAATTTCAACGCCCAAATCATCTTTGCGGTCGCAAACAATGTAGACATTGGTAATGCTGTTTTGTGTCACTGGGGGGGCGACCTCACCGGCTTCCAAATTAGCGACGGCCAGAGCTGTCGCACTGGGCAGGCGACGAAGTTCTTGCAATCCGCTGCGTTTGACATCGGCTTTCAATGTTTTGCCGTCGTTTTGTGCGCGGCGGCAAGTTTTGAAATCGGTTACATATTCATCAATGCGCTGACGCTTCACAGAATCGGAAAAGGCTACCGTCAGCACATCAAATTTGTTTTTGGAGGGGTCATTGCCGCCGGCCCGCTTATCGGCCAGAGCAAGAATATAGACACCGCCTGTTGTCGGAACGGGCGGCGATATTTGGCCTGGCTGCATTTCCCGTACCACTTGTGCAAGTCGTGGATTGAGTTGGTCGGCGGAAATCCAGCCCAATTGGCCGCCTTTCGATGCGGTCGGTGCAATCGAGAATTGCCGCGCCACAGCGGGGAAAGAAATGCCTGATTGTAATTGCTTGACAATTTCGCCCGATAATTGCCGCACCTGCTCTTCAGTTGAGAAGCTGTCGAGATTGAGCAATATCTCGCTGACCAGGTAGCGCGTTTGGTTAATCGCTTTCACGGCTTTTTCATATTGTTCTTCAATTTCTTGTTCGCCGACTTTGATACGTCCGCCAAAACTCCGTCGGACAAATTGATTCCACGCCAATTCGGCGCGAATTTGCGCTTTCAGCGTATTTTCTTCAATCGCTTCTTTTTCAAGAAATTCTTTGATGCCGTCCAAAGTGCGGTTGTCCTGCTTCGCCAGCAATGCCATGCGCTGCTCAATGTCATTTTCTTGGATTTCGATCTCAACGCGGGAAGCTTCCTGAAGTTGCAATTTTTCATCGACCAAAGAGCGAAGAACTTGCTCGCGCATCCGTTCGGTCATTTCCGGTGATTTATCGATTCCCGATGTTGCGAAAAACAAATCAACGCGCTGGTCAACATCATACAAGGAAATGACTTGATCATTGACCACGGCGGCAATGCCCTCAACATCGCGCGCCGAAGCGGGGGCGACGACCGAGAGGAACCATAAAGCCATGCATAACAGACGAATTATTTTCATTTCTTTCCCATTTAAGCACCGAAGGTGCGGCGCTTAGACCCCGTCATACCCTAAAACGGCTATAGACGCATGAGTTTTTACACCATAATGTGACCGTCAATAACCCTTTAAATTCTGCTGCACGGAGAAAAATATGCCTATTTCTATCGCTTTGGCTACGGATAACTTGCCCGAAAAGGGTTCGCTCATCATCACTGCAACCGATGGCGGCAAGCTCGGCGCCTTGGGAAAGCAGTTGGATAAAAAAATCGGCGGCGCCATCAGCAAGGCCATCAAAATCAAAAATTTCAAAGGTAAACCGGCCTCCATGTTTGCCTTGCTCGCTCCGGCCAAATCAGACCTTGACCGTATTGTGGTGCTGGGTGTCGGCGACGGCAAAAAGCTGAGCGCATTTGATGCCGAGAAAATGGGCGGCACGGCGCTGGGTGCAGTAGAAAAGGCAGAGGGCAATGTGACGTTCCTCCTTGAGCCGTTGGGCAGCAATGTCGCTGATGGGGAGATTGCGGCGCGCGCGGCGGTTGGCGCATATTTACGCGATTATAAATTCGAAACTTATAAAACGAAAAACAAGTCAAGCGGCGGGCCGAAGAAATTTACTGTCGCCACGAAAGCGGCAACAGCTGCCAAAAAGGCCTATGCTGAATTGAAGGCAATAGCCGACGGCACGATTGTCGCCCGCGATTTGGTCAATGAGCCGTCAAATATTTTGACCCCGCCGGAATTCGCCAAGCGCGCCAAAGCGCTCAGCAAAGCAGGCGTCAAAGTGGAAGTGCTGAGCGAAGCGCAAATGAAAAAACTGGGCATGGGCTCACTACTCGGTGTTGGGCAGGGCAGTGTGCAACCTAGCCAAATGGTGATTATGCAGTGGAACGGTGCAACCAAGTCCAAACAACCGGTTGCCTTTATCGGTAAGGGCGTGTGCTTTGACACAGGTGGTATCTCCATCAAACCTGCCGGCGGTATGGAAGATATGAAGGGCGATATGGGCGGGGCAGCTGCCGTAACCGGCCTGATGCATGCATTGGCCTCGCGCAAGGCCAAAGTTAATGCGGTCGGCGTCATTGGGCTGGTGGAAAATATGCCGGACGGAAACGCTCAGCGCCCCGGCGATATTGTTACTTCCATGTCGGGCCAGACGATTGAGGTGTTGAACACCGATGCCGAAGGCCGTCTCGTTTTGGCAGATGCTCTTTGGTACACTCAAAAACGCTTCAAGCCGCAATTCATGATTGATTTAGCGACACTGACCGGCGCCATTTTGATTGCGTTGGGGCAAGATTATGCCGGCATGTTTGCAAGCGATGACCGCTTGGCCGAGCAATTGACAGAGATCGGCAATGCAGAAGGCGAAAAAGTTTGGCGTATGCCGATGAATGACAATTTCGACAAAATGATAAATACACCTAATGCCGATATGAAAAATATTGGTGGCCGCTATGCCGGCTCATCAACCGCGGCGCAATTTCTGAAGCGCTTTACCAATAATGTGCCCTGGGTGCATTTGGATATTGCCGGCACAGCTATGGGCAGTCCGAAAAGTGCAACCAGCCGAACATGGGCATCTGGCTATGGTGTGCGCTTGCTCGACCGTTTGGTGAAGGCGCATTACGAAAAATAATGAGCGAGGTCCTGTTCTATCATTTGGAACAACAGACGCTGGAACAGGCGCTGCCCCTTTTGCTGGACGCTACCGTAAAACGCGGTTGGAAAGCGGTCGTGCAGGCCGGATCGGCGGAGCGGGTTGCGGCACTAGACAGCCATCTTTGGACATTTAGGGATGACGCTTTTTTGCCTCATGCCGCCAAGGGTGATGCGCGTTTTGACGAACATGTGGGCAACCAGCCCGTATGGCTTACCGACGAAGATGAAACGCCGAACAGTGCCAATGTGTTGTTTCTCGTTGATGGCGCCGAGCGCGCTGCGATTGACGGGTTTGAGCGCACGGTTTTCATGTTTGACGGACGCGACGAAGAAAATGTGGCGCGGGCCCGTGCGCGCTGGAGTGAGTTAAAAGAAGCAGGGCACGAACTGACATATTGGCAGCAATCATTAGATGGCAAATGGGAGCGAAAAGCCTAGCTTGCAAAGGCTAAAAAGCCCGCCTATAAGACCCTCAAATGAACCAGAGTTGAGGAGCTTCCAATGGCCATTGAACGCACTTTTTCAATCATCAAACCGGATGCCACCAAGCGCAATCTGACCGGTAAAATCATTGACCGGTTTGAAAGCAATGGTCTGCGCATTATCGCTTCCAAACGTATTCACATGACTCGTGAACAGGCTGGTGGTTTCTACGCTGTGCATAAAGAGCGTCCCTTTTATAATGACCTTGTCGATTTCATGGTCTCCGGCCCTGTCGTGGTGCAGGTTTTGGAGGGCGAAAACGCCGTTGCGAAAAACCGCGAAATTATGGGTGCGACCAACCCGGCGGAAGCCGATGAAGGCACCATTCGCAAAGATTTTGCCGAAAGCATTGATGCCAATTCCGTGCACGGTTCCGACGCACCGGAAACGGCAGCGGAAGAAATCAAATTTTTCTTCACGGATGACGAATTGGTCGGCTAATTCCCAACGCGGCTTTATGCGAAATGGCACGGCTGCTAGGCAGTGCCCGCCATTTTTTTAAGCACCATATCCAGCGCCTCCGGGTAGGCGATGTGCTCTTGCTCGATAACTCGCTTGGCCAGCATGTCGGGCGTGTCACCCGCCAACACCGGCACGGATTTTTGCACGATAATCGGCCCGTCATCCATTTCGGGCCGCATATAATGCACAGTGCAGCCATGCTCTTGATCACCGGCTTCCAGCGCCCGCTGGTGGGTGTGCAGCCCTTTATATTTGGGCAAGAGTGACGGGTGGATGTTGAGCAAGCGGTCGGGCCATCCATTGACAAAATCTGCCGTCAGCAGGCGCATGAAGCCGGCGCAGCAAATCAGGTCGACATTGGCCGCGCGCAAGGTTTCATCAAGCTTGGTGTCAAACGCCTCGCGGCTATCGAAACTTTTGTGGTCTATCACCGTGTAGGCAATGCCAGCCGCTTTGCAAATCTCAATGCCACCGGCATCGGGGCGATTGGTGATGGTAAGCACCAATTCAGCGAGCACATGCGCTTTGGCGATATGGCGCGCCAAAGTTTGCATATTGCTGCCGCGACCGGAAAAGAGAATGGCTATTTTGACGGGGCTGCCGCTCATCCGTTTATAGATCCGCTGAAAGTGACGGCCTGGCCGTTGCGCGACGCCAATGTGCCGATGGGAATGACCGTCTCATTGGCAGCGGCCAGCATGGCCATCACATCGGTCAATCCGTCGGGCGAAACAATCAGAGCCATGCCAATGCCGCAATTGAAAGTGCGTAACATTTCTGCCTCTTCAATACTGCCGACGCTTTGCAGCCATTTGAAAATTTGAGGCATATGCCAAGCTGAAAGGTCAATTTGTGCCGATAAATCATCCGGCAGCACGCGCGGCAGATTTTCCTGAAAGCCACCGCCGGTAATGTGCACCAAGCCTTTAATCGGTGCATTGGCGCGCAAGGCTTGCAGCACCGGCTGCACATATATGCGTGTCGGGGTCAGCAAATCTTCAGCTACCGACTTATTGGCATTGGCCGGACTTGGCGTGTTCCAAGCCAGTCCTTCTGCTTCAACCAATTTGCGCACCAGTGAGAAGCCGTTGGAATGAAGTCCGCTGGAAGTGAGACCGAGAATGATATCGCCTTCCGCCATATCATCGCCTGGCAAGATTTTGCGCCGCTCGACAGCACCCACGGAAAAACCGGCGAGGTCATAATCGCCATGGGCATACATGCCAGGCATTTCCGCCGTTTCACCACCTATCAATGCGCAGTTGGCTTGCCGACAGCCTTCAGCAATACCGGCAATCACATTAGTAGCGGCATCGACATCAAGCTTACCGGAAGCAAAATAATCGAGAAAGAAAAGTGGTTCAGCGCCTTGCACAATTAAATCATTGACGCACATGGCAACAAGGTCGATGCCAACCGTGTCGTGAATGCCGCTCTCAATGGCGATTTTCAATTTGGTGCCGACGCCATCATTGGCGGCGACCAATACGGGGTCGTCAAACTTGCAAGCGGCGAGGTCAAACAGACCGCCAAAGCCGCCGAGGTCGCTATCGGCACCGTTGCGCGCTGTTGATTTGGCCAGCGGGGCAATGCGTTCAACCAGCGTGTTGCCGGCCTCAATATCGACGCCGGCATCGGCATAAGTGACGGGGGGATTGGTGTGGCCTGAATTATCGCCCATGGAATCGTTTCTGTGTATTAGCTCAGATGCCTTAAAATAGCCTGCATCTCGCCTAATGTAACCTCCTAAATCGGCATTGCGGGGAAGATGTCCCCGCGTTAGGTTGCGCGCATGAAAATTATTCGGCTCATTTTGGCCTTCGGCTTGTTTTTGATTGTTCCCGTTGCGGCGGGTAATGTCTTTCAAGTTGACCGTGTCAAGGTTGATGTCTCAGCGACGTCAACCACTTTGGCGCGCACCACCGCTTTGCAGCAAGGACAAGCACAAGCGCTGACCATTGCTATGCAGCGCTTGGCTAAGCAAGAAGATTGGGAGAAACTGCCAGATATTCGCACGCTGGATATTGAGAATATGGTCGAAGTGCTGCGTATCAGCGATGAGAAAACTGGCCCAACCCGCTATCTGGCGACCTTGTCAATTCAATTCAAAGCTGCACCCCTTCGCGATTTATTGCGCAGTTATGGCGTGGCCGTGACAGAGGTTCAAAACAAACCCACTTTGCTGCTGCCGGTTCTGGAAGATTTGCAGGGCCTGCAAGCGTGGGGTGAGCACTGGTGGCAAACGGGCTGGCGCGAGTATGATATCGACAATAATCCGGCACCGCTCTTATTGCCACTGGGAGACCTTGATGACTCGCTGATTGCCAATGCCGAAGATATCCTCATTGGAGATCCGGCCAAATTGCAAATGCTGAATGATCGCTATGGCACGCAGACCATTATTGTCGCTCATGCCCTGGCCGATGTGGAGGGACAACTTGGTGTGACCGCCTATATTTTCGGTAATGAAGACAGCGATGTTATTGTCCGCACCTATCGAACGGGCGAGCCGCATGAGGATATGGGCCGAGTGGCGATTGATGAAATTGCTTCAGCCCTTGCCGAGCGATGGAAACAAGTTGCCGCCGTTGCTTCTGACGAGCAGCAAACCTTGCGTGTGCGCGCCGACTATCCGAGCCTTAAAGCGTGGGCGCGGCTTTTGTCGCGCCTCAATGAAGCCAAGTTGGTGCGTGATGTGACGATAATTGAATTGGCCAAAAGCTATGCTTATGTTGATTTGGCTTATATCGGTTCGGTAGAACAATTGGGCGGCAATCTCGGCCAGCGCGGTTTGGTTCTGACGCAAGGTGAAACGGGCTGGTCGGTGACAACGGAAGAAAGTGTGGTCGTGCAATGATACAAATTCGTCTCTCACATTTATTCACCATTATTGGTCTGTCCGTTGCGCTGTATTTACTGACAGCTCTGTCCGAAATCATGCTGCCATTTGTTCTGGGTTTTGCGCTAGCTTACTTTCTCGACCCTCTGGCTGACCGCTTGGAGGGCCTGGGCATGCGGCGCAGCTTGGCGACATTGACCATCACTTTTATAGTCGGCCTTGCATTGCTCGCCGCTTTGGCCTTTGGTTTGCCGGTTCTGGCACAACAAATAACGCTTATTATCGCTGCTTTACCGGGCTATATCAGCGATGTTCAAAATTGGATGTTGGCGCAAAACCTCGTCAAGGGGCAGAGCGAATTGGTTGCCGGAATGGGCGAAACGCTTTTGTCCGGCTTGCAAAGCACCGCTTCCAGCATGTTGCTCAGCGGCCTGTCCTTTATCAACCTTTTGGCGTTGATATTCATTACCCCGATTGTCGCCATTTATATGCTCAATGATTGGGATCGAATGGTTGCGCGCATTGACGATATTTTGCCCGATGAGCAGATTGACGTCATTCGTAATTTGGCCCGGCAAATCGACGAAACGTTAAGCGGCTTCGCCCGCGGGCAAATTCTTGTTTGTCTTTCGCTTGGTGCGATTTATGCCATTGGTCTGTCATTGGTTGGCCTTGATGGCGGCGTTATTGTCGGCGTGTTTGCCGGTCTCATCAGCTTTATTCCCTATGTCGGCGCAGCCTTTGGCATGGTGTTGGCGGGGGCGCTGGGCCTCGGGCAATTCGGTTTTGACTTTGCGGCACTCGGGATGATTGCGGCGGTGTTTTTTATCGGTCAGTTTTTTGAAGGTAATATTTTGACGCCGCGACTTGTCGGTGACCGCGTGAAATTGCACCCGGTTTGGATTATCTTTGCCTTGCTGGCCATGGGTTCGCTTTTCGGCTTTTTGGGGCTGTTGCTGTCCGTGCCGCTGGCGGCCATTATCGGTGTTTTGGTGCGCTATGGGTTGACCTTGTATATGCGAGATTATGTCAATCGTTCTAAAAATGGCTGAACAATTGGTTTTTGACATGCCGCAAAGGGCGGCTACGGCGCGCGAAGCATTTCTCGTTTCCGGCTGTAATGACGAGGCGGTGGCTTTGATAGACGGCTTTGCCGACTGGCCGCTGCCCGTGCAGTGGATTTATGGGCCGTCGGGCGCCGGTAAAAGTCATTTGGCGGCCGTGCTGTCGCATCAATGTAATGCGCTTACCGTTAATGCTTCAGAGTTATTGAAAAATGATATCGCGCAAGTCCTGGACGGTTCGCAAAAACCCGATGCGGTGATTGTTGACCGGCTTGACGGTTTGACACCTGATTGCGAGGAGGTGCTGTTTCATTTGCTGAATTTTGCCCGTCACGGGAATATGAAAATTCTTCTCTTGTCCGAAAAACCAGCGGCGCAATTAACTGTCGGCTTGCCCGATTTGGCATCGCGTTTGAAGGCTATTGCCGCGGTCACGCTGACCAGCCCCGACGATGCGCTGCTGCGCGGCTTGATTGTGAAACTTTTCGACGACCGGCAGTTAAAAATCGAGGCGCGCGTGATTGATTATTTGCTGCCGCGCATAACACGCGATTACACCGACATAGTCGGTTTGGTAGATGATATTGACCGCCAAGCGCTATCAAAAAAAAGAGCTATTACTGTACCTATGGTTGCGGAAATTTTGGAAAGTCATATATCTGACTTATAAATCGGATAAAAAATCAGTCGGTTCGATTTCCAGGAACTGTGAATGTCTAAAAAAATAAAAGTTTTGCGCAAGCGACAAAGAGATGAATTACCCGAAACCCTAATGGGGTTTTCGCGCCCTGAGCGTTTTATCAATCGGGAAGTTTCGTGGCTGGCCTTCAATGAGCGGGTGTTGGATGAGGCGATCAATGCACAGCATCCGGTGATGGAACGACTGCGCTTTTTGTCCATCTCGGCCAGCAATCTCGATGAATTTTTTATGGTCCGCGTGGCCGGTTTGGTCGGCCAAACAAGGGCGGGGATTGAAGTGACTAGCCAAGACGGGCTGGCGCCTGAGCAGCAGCTTGAGGCCATTTTGGAGCGCGCTGATGCGTTGATGGCGCGGCAGCAAAAAGTCTGGGGTAATGTGCTGAAAGATTTGCGTAAAGAAAAAATATTTGTGCGCGAAAGCGAAGAATTGACCCCAAGCCAGTTGGATTGGCTGGAGGATTATTTTCTCGATCAAGTTCTGCCGGTGCTGACGCCGTTGGCCATTGACCCGGCACACCCGTTTCCGTTTATTCCGAATTTGGGTTTGGCTTTGGCATTGCAATTATCGCGCCGCGACGATAGCAATCGGATGAGTGCATTAATACTGATACCGCAGCAGCTTGACCGCTTCATCAATCTGCCTGAAGAGGACGGCGTTGACGGGGTAAATTTTGTTCGCTTGGAAACACTAATATCGATTTTTGTGGAACAAACTTTCCCCGGCTATGAAGTGCTGGGTCAGGGCATGTTCCGCATTATTCGTGACAGCGATATCGAGGTGGAAGAGGAAGCCGAGGATTTGGTGCAATTTTATGAAAGCGCGCTGAAGCGACGCCGCCGTGGCTCGGTCATTCGCCTTAAGCTTGATGCCAATATGCCTGATAGCCTGAAAAACCTGGTACGCAAGGAGTTGCAGGTTGATAAGCGCGGGGTCACTGCCGTCGACCGACTTGTCGGGCTTTCGCAAATTGTTGAGCTGTATGGGCCGGGGCCGTCTGAGTTGAAATTCGCGCCTTTTACGGCGCGTTTTCCTGAACGGATTCGCGAGCATGGCGGCGATTGTTTCTCGGCCATTGGCGCAAAGGATATACTGGTGCATCACCCCTATGAAAGTTTTGATGTGGTGGTGCAGTTTCTGCACCAAGCGGCGGCTGACCCCGATGTTTTGGCCATAAAACAAACCCTCTATCGTACAACTGATGACAGCCCGATTGTCGAAGCCCTGATTGAAGCGGCAGAGGCCGGTAAGTCGGTCACCGCATTGGTAGAATTGAAAGCGCGGTTTGATGAAGCGGCGAATATTCGACTGGCGCGCAATATGGAGCGCGCGGGTGTGCAGGTTGTGTTCGGCTTTATGCAGCTGAAAACCCACGCTAAAGTAAGTCTTGTGGTGCGGCGCGAAGCCGATGATCTGCGCACTTATGTGCATTTGGGCACCGGTAATTATCACCCGCAAAACGCCAAAACTTACACTGACCTGTCGTTGTTTACCTGTGACAGTGCGATTGCTTCTGATGCATCGCAGGTTTTCAATTTCTTCACCGGCTATGCAGAACCGGGCAGTCTGAAAAAACTGGCCATGTCGCCGCAAAATTTACGCGACACGCTGATGGAAAATATCGACGCCGAAGTGGCTCACGCCAAAGCAGGAAAACCGGCGGCGATTTGGGCCAAAATGAATTCATTGGTTGACCCGTTTGTGGTTGACGCGCTGTATGAAGCGTCGCAAGCCGGCGTGCAGATTGATTTGATTGTGCGCGGCATATGCTGCTTGCGCGCGGGTGTTGAGGGGCTGTCGGAAAACATTCGCGTAAAAAGTATTGTCGGGCGTTTTCTTGAGCATTCACGGATTGTGTGTTTCGGCAATGGGGTAGGGCTGCCGTCAAATGATGCGAAAGTGTTTATTTCGTCAGCTGACTGGATGCCGCGCAATCTCAATCGACGCGTCGAAATCCTCACCCCGATTTTGAATGAGACCGTGCATGAGCAAGTGCTCGGACAAATCATGATGACCAATCTTTTGGACAATGAGCAAAGTTGGCATATGCAGCCGGACGGAAATTATCTCCGCGTTAAATCCGAAGAAGCCGAGGAGGCGGTTAATGCGCATGGGTATTTCATGACAAATCCAAGCCTTTCCGGGCGCGGCAAATCCTTGCAACAAGGCGAATGAGAAGGCAATCTGAGGTCATGCAAGAAGTGACCACCGAGCAGTTTGCACGAGCCCTTGATAAGCTGGGGTCTTTACCACCCGATGCCCCGCATGGCGTGCTCGATATCGGTTCTAACTCAGTGCGTCTGGTCGGCTTTAGCGGCTCGGCCCGCACACTTTTGCCGATTTACAATGAGCGTGCCTTTGTGCGCCTTGGTGAGTCTGTTTCGGCGACGGGACGGATTAAAGGCGACTTTTATGAGTTGGCGTTAGATACTTTCCGTCGTTTTCGCCAAATTGCTGACCAGCTTGGCATTGAAAATCTCGCCGCCTTCGCAACGGCAGCGGTTCGCGACGCAGAAAATCGCAATGAATTTGTTGCCGATGCGGAAGCCGTTTTAGGGCATGAAATTCGCGTTCTGAGCGGCGAAGAAGAGGCTTTGCTGTCGGCCGATGGCGTGATGCTCGGCATTCCTGGGGCTGAAGGCATTGTCGCTGACCTTGGCGGCGGCAGTTTGGAATTGGCTTATGTTGCCGACAACAAAACCCATCAATGGGCGAGCCTACCGTTGGGCGTATTGGCGTTGCAGCAAGCCAGTGGCGGTAAAACAAAGAAAATGGAAAAAATAATCCGCGCGGCTTTGGCTGATTTGTCATGGCTCAAGCATGGCGAGGATAAGCCGATTTACATTGTTGGCGGCACATGGCGTGCTCTGGCGAAATTGCATATGGAATATTCCGGCTATAGCTTGGAGGTGCTGCATCAATATGATGTGCGCCCGAAAGAAATTGCCGCATTTTTCAAATTCATGGCAAAAGACGGCCGGCGGGCACAGCGCATTGTTTCACACGCTTCGGGTAATCGCCGTGAAGCTTTGCCCGCCGCATCCCTGATTTTACAAAGTCTGATTGAAACGGTGCAGCCATCGCAGCTTGTCGTTTCGGCCAATGCGGTGCGCGAAGGGGTGTTGTATCAAGAATTAAAAAGCAAATATCGCGCGCTCGATCCGCTCTTAATGGCGTGTGAGGAAATGGCGGCACGCATGTGCAAGGCTGAGCCTTACAGTCATGAATTGGCCATGTGGACGCGGCAATTATATCGTCACGCCATGCCGGAAAACTTCACACGCGATCAGATTGACCGTTTGCGACAAGCGGGGTGCCTGATTTCCGACCTTGCTTGGGCCAGTCATCCTAGCTTTCGCGCGGCCGCAGTGAGCAATACGGTCCTGACCGCGCCGTTTACCGGCATTACTCATGCCGAGCGGGTGTATCTGGCGCGCGCCTTGTCTTATCGACATGAATTACGCAATAAAGGAGCGGATTTCGGGAATTTGAATCTGACGAAAACGGATGACCGCATTGCCCGCGCATTGGGTTTAAGCCTAAGGTTGGCACATTCGCTGTCGGCATCGCTGCCCGGCGTTTTGCCAAAAACCAAATTGAAAGTCGGGCGCAAAAAATTGAAATTAATAATCAATCCGGAATTGGCTGATTTGATTGCGCCAATTATTGAGAAACGGCTGGCCGTCTTGGCAGCTACGCTGGGCTTGGAAGCAGAGGTGAAGTTGCGCGACCGCAAAGCGGACTAATCGCGCTCAACCAGCACCACTGTGTCATCTTGTGAGGCGAGAGCCAGCTTACCGGCCTTTAATGCCTCGGCATATTGCCCGAAAATTTCGTATCGCCAACCCTTCAGCGCTGCCACATCGGGGTCTTCATCGCTGGCAATTCGTTCTAAATCGCTGACATTGGCAATCAGCTTTGGCGCAACGCCGGTTTCTTCACTGCGCTGCTTCAACAGCACTTTCAGTAAGTCAACGAGCGGGCCAATGCCCGGACGATTGACCGCCGGTCGTGGCATATCAGGCAAATCGTCTTTTTCCATTTTGTGACCGCGCGCTACCGCCTCCAAAAGCGGGTCGGCATAGCGTGAGCCTTCAAAACCTCTCGGCACGGCCCGCAAGCGGGTGAGGCCGCGCTTGTCTTTGGGCCTTTGCAGAGCCAATTCGCGCAATGCGTCATCTTTCAAAATGCGATTACGCGGCACATTGCGATTTTGCGCTTCAGTTTCACGCCAAGCAGCAACTTCAATCAACACGCCGATAACATGCGGGCGGCGGTCTTGCATGCGCAGCCGCTTCCAAGCGTTTTCCGGCCGTTGCGCGTATATTTCCGGATCGGAAAGCAGCGCCGATTCCTCGTCGAGCCATGCACTGCGACCGTTTTCTGCCAATTCATTCTGAAGAAATTCATATGCGCCGCGCAAATGTGTGACATCCGCCAGCGCATAGGTCAGCTGATTGTCGCTTAATGGGCGCTGGCTCCAATCAGTAAAGCGACTGCCTTTATCAATTTTTCCGCCCGTGGTTTTGCGGATAAGCGTTTCATAGCCGACCGCATCACCAAAGCCGCACACCATGGCGGCAATTTGCGTGTCAAATAGCGGTTTCGGAATGGTTTCGGCCTGATGATAAAAAATTTCAACGTCTTGGCGGCAGCCATGCATGACTTTCAGTACTTTTTCGTCAGCCAGCAACCCGAAAAAGGGTCCTAAGTCAATATTGTCGGCCAGCGGATCTATCATCGCCTCAATGCCTTCAGCCGCAGTTTGGATGAGGCAAAGCTGTGGCCAGAAGGTTTTTTCGCGCAAAAACTCGGTATCTACGGTGATATATCGCTGCTTGGCCAGTTCGGCGCATAACTCTTTGAGCGCCTCATTTGTTGTTATCAATTCCATGCGCGTCTTATACGCCAGCCGCTTGGCTTTGTCGCGTGGAAACGTGTCTTGACAAATCGGCTGAAGCGTTGTGTTTAGGCGCAGGAA
>MDTG01280501.1_pt1 | contig 28358 bp, 23 predicted proteins | sample 811421 | NCBI WGS metagenome assembly MDTG01 (sample SAMN05326645, study PRJNA326480) | marine metagenome | isolation source: seawater | place: Pacific Ocean: South East | collected 2011
ATGGGAACAACTGTTTTTCGTAATTATGATCAAAAAAGTCTCGATTGGTGGTACAATGCTCGAGGGCTCTGCGGGGAAACCGAAAAGCTCAAGGCTGCACAAGAAAATGGCTCGAACATGTGTCGCCAAAAATATCGCTCTGAATTGAATATCAAGCTTGGTGATATGCCAAGAGAGGCAATCGACATCTATTACCCTACTGGCAACAAACCACATCCGATACATATTTTTTTTCATGGGGGTTATTGGAAATCAAATGACAAGGAGACATCATCCTATGTAACAGATGCTCTAGTTCCCTATGGGGCAATAACCGTTATTGGGGAATATACACTTATTCCAGAAGTGAGAATGGACGAATTAATTCGTCAATGCAGACAAGTAATAACCTGGGTTTGGAAAAATGCAAAGAGAATTGGTGGTGATCAAAACAAAATTACTATTTCAGGACATTCTGCAGGTGGGCATATAACAGCATGCATGCTAGCAACTGACTGGAAACGTTATGACACTAATTTACCACAAACACCAATAAAATCGGCCGTGGCTACAAGTGGACTGTATGACTTGTTGCCCGTCAAATTGTGTTCGCAAAATAATGATTTACACCTGACTGATGAAGAGGTTTTAAATTTCAGTCCAATAAACCAAAATCCTTTTTGTAAAGTACCCTTATTGTTGCCGGTAGGAGGCGATGAAGGCCCAGAGTTTATGAGGCAAACAAAAGATTTCGCAGATTCTTGGGCAAAAAAAGGAATGCAAACGGAAGTTTGGATTCAACCAAATCACGACCACTTTACTATAATGAACCAGCACATGGATGGTAATTGTGAATTTTCAAAACGGCTGCGTAAGCATCTCAACATTAGTAATCAGTAGTTGCTTTTGGCTTATGTTTCCCAGCTTTCCACGGCGTGTCCCTAAGAGTTTGCGTAGCCCTCAAAAAAGCTTTTTTCTCTAATTCGGTTGCTAGTGAGTCATTCCATCTGTTAAGAAAACCATAATAACTGACAACAGCGAGTATCTCTACTACCCCCTCCTCACCAAAATATTTCACCACACATTTTATCTCGTGATCTGACACCATATTTGGAACGGAAGCTGCTGACTGCGCAAAACGTAGAGCAGCACGTTCAGCTGCTGAAAATAGTTTATTGCGTTCAAAATCCCATAGCGCTGCAATTTTTTGAGCAGAAACCCCAAATATCTCAGCATTATTTGATGTATGGGCTACACAGTAAGTGCAACCTGCAGCCTGACTAGCTATATTGCCCACAAGAGCTAAAAGTCCAGGTTTTACCGTGTTATCTTCGGCAAAAATTGCTGAATTTAAGTTACGAAAAGCTTCCAGGATTTTTGGCTTTCTTGCCATCACCAAGTTTGAATTTGGAACATATCCATGTAATTTTTCGTAAGGTTCAAAAAATTTTTTATCAAGCTCAGGATAATCTTTCCTTTTTATGGGGGGTATGAGTGTCACTTACTTAACTACTTTCCTTCCCGTCCAGGAAATCGGATGCCCGTAAATTTTATATACGAAAGTTCATCCATAGCGTATTTTACTCCTTCACGCCCATAACCGCTATCTCCAACGCCACCAAATGGGGTGGTGTCCATCCTGAAGCGACTGCCCTCGTTGATCCAAAGAGATCCAACATGTAATTTCTCAGACATTTTGAATGCAGTCTCTAAACTAGAGGTAAAGCATGAGGATTGGAGTCCAAAAACTGAGTTGTTTGCAATTCTGATCGCATCATCCACGTCGTCCGCAGGAATAATTACAACAACAGGGCCAAAAATTTCTTCAGATACCAAATTTATATCCAACTTTTCAGTCAAAAGAATAGATGGGTAAACAACTGCATTCTCTCGCTTAAAGGGCAAAATTTGTTTTGCGCCGCTCGAAACAGCATCTAAAATCATCTTTTCCACTCGTTCGGCCGCTTCCTTATTTACCATTGTTCCAACATCAGTATCACCTGACCTCGGATCACCAACAACGAGTTTCTTTGCGGCTTCCTTGAACTTCTCAAGAAAATGTTCAAGAACTTTTCTTTCAACAATCACACGTTGCGCAGAAATACATTGCTGCCCGCTAGCATCAAACGCTGATGGAACTATTCGAAGTACGGCATCCTCAATATCAGCATCTGCACAAACAATATTCGCGGAGTTTCCACCCAGTTCTCCAACGAAAGGTTTAGCGCCCGCAACATTAGCTAAAGCATTCGCAGCCGTGGTTCCTCCCGTAATGGTGATGAGCGCAACCTCTCTGTGAGCAACAAGACGAGCAACTAAGTTACGACGACAAGGAACAACGTTAACAATTCCATCGGGAACTCCCGCCCTTGAGAAACACTCCGCTATAATAAGAGCTTCACCGACACCAGTAATAGCCGGCTTGATAACAACTGAATTTCCCATCGCTACCGCCGGAGCAAGTTTTTGCATAAGGAGATTTGAGGGAGCATTAAAAGGCGTAATAGCTGCTACTACCCCGTGTGGATGATGACGAGTAAATCCAAATCGTCCTGCTCCCATAGGTAGTGCATCAAGTGGCAAGACATCTCCCTCCATCCGCAATAATTCCTCTGCGCAAAGCTTAGGGAATTGAATTGACCTATTAACCTCGACTCCACAAGCTTTCCTTGGTTTTCCTAATGTGTTCATGGTAATATCTGCAATATCTGACTTTGCCTTTTCAACTTCATTCGCTGCAGCCCGAAGCCATTCAGCGCGCGTGGCAGAGGTTTCCGTCAAATTTGAAATATAAGCTTTTTTGGCGCTTTTTATTGATTTATCAACTATTGATTGCGATGCCATGTAAACGTTACACACTGGGCTTCCATCCCAAGGTGAGAAAAGTTCCTCATATTTTTCATTAGGCGTCTCAAAAAAATTACCATCTATCCAAGGATACAGTTTTGCGATTTTAGTCATAATTGCAAAGATTTCCGATACTAGTTTATTACAGTTTTGTTAATTCGAATGTAGATTCTGCGAATAGATCGGCCGGCGTCAATCTTCGTGCAGAAAGATGTTGTTCATAGGAATAACGGGTCATAGCGTCAATTTCTGCGGAATTTTCATCTATCCCGTAACGCCAATGATCATTCCCCATTAATTCACGCACTTGTTCTAGTTCATAAACTGGCCAGGGTGTTGTTTGATAGAGGTGTCCAACCTCACTCATTTCCTCATAACAAATCTTTTTTGCTTCAACAAATGCATTATATACATTTACTGGCAACCATGGATGCTGTTCTACAAGTGAGCGGCGTATTCCGACCAAATGCATAATTGGAAACATTTTTGTTTTCCTGTAATATTCTTGTTCTGCTTTTTTATAATGCGGAAATAGCCGATCGATGTTCTGATCCTCATGATAGGTAGATGGCGCTCGAGCTGATATTAGTGCATCCAACTTTCCTTGTTTAAGATGCTGAGCCAAAGTCTCCGTTTTGGGTATTGATTGTAAATCAATTTCAGATGGCAAGTGAAGGGGTGCGCGTTCTTCTCTTCCTCCCTCCTCCAGTCCACCATTTCTCCATTGGCAGTCCTCAGGATTGATGCCGTATTCATCTTTCAATATACCGCGGACCCACATCGCTGCGGTCATCTGATACTCTGGAACACCAATAGTTTTGCCTTTAAGATCTTCTGGACTGCTAATATCACGATCCTTTCTAATGTAGATCGAAGAATGACGAAAAAGGCGAGAGATAAAAGCAGGTATACCAATATAAGGACTACCATCCCGTGATTGAACGTTCATATAAGATGAAAATGATAATTCTGTTACATCAAATTCTTCATATTTGAAGGCCCGATGAAAAGCTTCTTCAGGAGGCATAGGACAACATACAACTTCGCATCCCTCAATCTGCACCCGTCCATCAAAAATTGCCCGAGTGCGATCATAATCGCAGCAAGCAAGGCTAATTGTTAATTTTGCCATTTTGCATCTCTCTTTCTTGTTTGAAACATTTTGTATCTGAACACTTATTAATCAACAAAAAATATACCTTAAATTTAAACCATTTGAGTATGATAATTTTACAAAACTAGTTTCCTGCAGACACTGTTTCTATTTCTTCAACATATCTTCTCCAGCGATTTACATAACTTTCAGCGTTATTTTTTATCATAACTTTATGTTCCGGTGAAATCTCTCGGATAATATTTCCGGGAGAACCCATCACTAAAGAATTATCGGGAATTTTTTTACCTTCTGTTATCAGGGTATTGGCTCCGACTAAACAATTTTTACCTACTTTCGCTCCATTGAGAATAATACTTCCTATACCAATCAAGCTGCTATCACCAATGCTACATCCATGGAGCATACACATATGTCCGATGGTCACACCCTCCCCAATAGTAAGAGGATACCCGGGATCAGTATGCAATACTGCTCCGTCTTGAATATTTGATCGCCTTCCAATAATGATTGGTTCGTTATCAGCACGTATTACCACCCGCCACCACACACTACTTTCTGCAGCCAGTGTCACAGCGCCAATCAAATCGGCGCTGTCCGCGACCCAGTTATTTACGCCTATATTGTTTGGCATCTGACCCTTTAATGAATAGTGCATATACATCTCCTATTGGCCCGCTATGTAAACCATGTGTTATTGCAAATATAAAGGACAGCGTTTGAAAATTAATACCACATACTAGAAATTTTTTTTATAAGTAATAATTTGTTCATTCATTTACCGTAAACACAATTTTACCATGTGAAACGATAAAGTTTTCAAATACTGACATAGGTAACGCGTCTGTGTTTATAAAAAATGTAATTCGTTCATAAAGCTTGAGAATTTCTATTTTAACCTCATAATCACGGTTCTTATCTCAATTTGGAGTTCCATAATGATTGAAAATCACTATGAGGTTGATATTGCCATAGTAGGAGCCGGAGCAGCGGGCATAACTGGTGGAATAGAAGTTTTAGATGCTGGTGCAAAGTGTATAGCGTTCGAGAAATTAGCGGAGGCTGGCGGTGCAGCCGCTATCTCCGGGGGCGGATGTTGTATCGTGGGCTCGCCAGTGCAAAAAAAAGCAGGCATTCAAGATACGCCTGACCTTGCTTTTGATGACTGGATGGCCTGGGGAGGATCCTCTGCTGACGCCGTTTGGGCGCGATATTATCTAGAACATACCCTTTACGACCTTTATTATTGGGCGGAACAATTTGGTGTTAAATGGTTAGACATGAAACCTCAAGAAGGCAACACTGTAACACGTTGGACGCGGCCCGCGGGAAATGGAAAAGGATTAATGACTAACCTAATCAAGGCATATCTATCTAAGGGGGGTGAAATAATTAATAATGTACAAGTGAAACAGATTACCAAAACAAACGGCAAAGTGTCAGGACTCATAGCTGCAAACACAGTAAGTGGTGAAAAAATTACGGTTGAAGCTGGTGCAGTTATAATAACTTCTGGAGGATTTAATTCCAACATTGATATGGTACTAAAGGCAAAACCAGAATTAAAAGAGCACCGTGTTATGGTGGGATCTGGTTTTGGTTCTCATGGTGATGGCCATAAAATGGTGAAAAAGGTTGGTGGATATTTAACACATATGAACCATGTCTGGTTTTATTGTTACTCAACACCAGATTATAAAGATCAGAAAGCTCAACGAGGGCTAGTGTGCCGGCATATACCAGGGTACATATGGGTCAACCAACAAGGTAAACGTTTTCACAATGAATCTCTTTCTGGCGGAAATACGATGAGTCCCGCCGTCTTAAGGCAAAGCCCACCTCACTGCTGGGCTATCGTTGATACACCAATGAAAAAAAACCTCGAAATTGCCGATCCGTATTATAGGAACGGTGATAAAATTATCCGAGAGAATGTTGAAGAACTACTTAACAATTCACCATTTATTCAAAAAGCCAACAATCTTGAAACACTTGCTAAAAAGATTAATGTTCCAGTGAATGCGTTTATTAGCGAGATAGAAGCATATAATACTGCAATATTAAATGGGTTAGAGAATGATCCCGCATTTGGAAAACCACTCAAAAATTCAAAAGCCTTTGATACACCCCCTTACTACGCAATACAGTTTTTCCCCACAGCGAGAAAAAATTTTGGAGGCATAAAAACTGACAAAAAGTGCAGGGTGCTTGATAAACACTTTGAACCGATTCCGAAACTTTTTGCTGCCGGGGAAGCCTGTGGTATGGCCGGTGGGCATATTAATGGTAAAGCTGGGTTGGAAGGGACCATGCTGGGCCCGTCGCTTTTCAGTGGCCGCGTTGCAGGAGCTTGGGCAGCTGAGTTGATAGGATTTGGGAATGGCTTTACGGGAAGACCTAATAGATGATGGTTTAATAATACAATTTTTTATAATAACCAATTATTCTAAACACTAATAATAGAGGTCGAGACGGCTGCCTCTTTGCTTCGTTTAAATCTTAACGCCAAATGTATAACCACTTTCAACTACCAAGTGTTTCCTCATGAAATAATGACCCAGCAGAGAATAGATTTTTAATCAGGCCTTGGTCGTATGAATACTTTATAAAACGTTCAATATTTTTTCGGTTTTTTGTAAAACCGTTTCCCCAGGGGGAGCCGGGTAAAAGGTAACCTTGTTCTTCGAATGCGTGTCTGCCCCATACCAGACATGACCAATTTGGATCCTCATAATAAGAATTAAATATTTTCCATGCTTGATCAAACATCTCAAGAATTGCGTTCGCTATCCAAGGTTCTTTCTTTATCAACTGTTCCTGAACTACCAACAAGTGCATTATCGGATAGTCACCGTACTCTTGGTAGTAGGACACCTCCTCTTGTTGCGGGTCACGAAATAATCGACGTGCTTTACTTTTCCCAGTCATTACGGATTTAGGAGGGTGGGGCAAAAAAAAGCCATCTATTTCGCCGGACTCCAGAAGAAAACCAAGTTTCTCACGATTTCCTATAAAATCTATTTTTACACCCTTTTTAGGTTCAAACTTAACTTTTTCCTCGGTTGTCAAAAGCCAATGAATATCTTCCCAATCAACACCATAATAAAATTTTAGATCGCCTTTTGCGAGGAGTGAGAGTGTTGTTTGAAATGATGAAAGAGCAATCTTTTTTCCCCTCAATTGGTGAGGTTCCCATAGATCACTGTCGGGATGAACCCACATCTGACTTTGACTAAATAATCTACGCGGAAAAACTGGGATTCCGACAATTGGAAACCCCCTACTCTTTGCCATTAGAAAACTAGACATCGAGAATTCAGCTATATCAAATTCTTTTCCATGCAACATTCTTTCATGTCTATCCTCACCGTCACGCCAATTTTGACTTTGTCCAACCTGAAAAACCTCAAGTTCTACACCATGGACGCCACGAACAGTACTATCAAAGAATGGATAATGTCGATCGTAGCGATCAAGAGCGATGGATAATCTCATTCATTCCAACCTACTGTTAATTCATACTGGAAACTGCACAATAAAAGCATGACAACAAAAAGCTTTATATAAAAACTTGAGACTCACAACACTAACAACTTTTTTGCATGGGAGATCAATTGCATACGACCTCAACATTGACCAAAAAATACTCTACTTGCTCTGCGCGCAAAGTACGGACTATTGAACTCTGTTAGCAGAATTAAAACACAACCCTCACACCCTGCATGAAAATGTTTAATGCTGATAAAGATTATTTGGGTGTTGATCAATCAAGTTGGTCTGTTGGCGGCAAATTAATCCCAAGTCCCGCTGCTTTAGCCTTTTTATACACAAAATCGCAGATGGCAATATCTTGACTAACAAGACCTGTAGTGTGGATTAATATTCTCTCATGATCATTTTCACGACCCGACACTTGGCCGCTAACAACATCACAAATTTCTCCGTGAAGTTCCTCACGACTAAACTTCCCACTTTCAATCATAGCTCTAAATTCAGGTGTGATGATGTTTACATCCCAGCCATCAATTACTACCTTGTCAAAGTTTGCCCAACCTCCAGGATCCATCTCACGCCGTGAGAGCGAAATGTAAGTTGCGCCATCTTTAACCCAGTTTTCTTTTGCAACAATGTCATTGCTTGTAGTTCCACCCACTCCTATATCTGAAGAACGAACAACTTCTTCAATTGTTTCCACTGGATAAACTGGGATACCAAGTTCTGTTGACCATTTTTGTGCAAATTTCTCTCGTGTTTCAACGCGCCGCGAGGTACACATAATTTTTTCAAAATCGAACATAGTAAGCAAGCAGCGAAGGCAATTAATCCCCATTGTACCAACACCAACCAATCCCAATACTTTTGTTCTTTTTGGCGCAAGCCACTTTAGGGGTAAAATTGCGGCTGCAGCTGAACGAATTGCGTATGTCCAGTGTTCTTCAATAATTGCTTTGGATCGTGCAGTCTGGGGATCCGTTAATATGATATATCTAGCACACTCCAACTGTCCAACAGTATTCCTCGTTCCATTATCATAATAATTGTACAAACGTACGCCAGTGGTTGGAATTTCAGGTAAAAATGCGCCTTTTACATGCCAATGGTTATGCCAAGGCGCATCAACATCTAACTTCCAACTTGGTGGATGGGACCACTGGACTTTATTATTCGCATGCATATGATACACGTTTTCACACACATCCATAGCCTCTGAAATTGAGAGTAAATCCAGAGTTTGTCTATACGGGATAAATAAAACACTATCCAATGTCATAACCTGTCTCCATTGTTTATCTATAAGCACTAGATTAAATAATTTTAGTACGCTGTCACTTTTAGTTTTTTCTATATAAATTCTAACTAATTCTCCAAACTTAAAAAAATCATAGAGGCCCCCATTTTTGTTTTTTCTTCATCAAAAAACGGTATGCAAGATAAGTTGGTTAAGGAAATTCGATTAACAATAAAACTAGGTACGGTATTTTTATTATGGCACAGTTCTAAGTCTCTTAAATAGAATTAAAGCAATTTCATGAGGTTTTTAACGTTTGTAATAACCTCTAAAAATATATTTAAGTAATTTTGAGATACTTAAGTATTGCAATGGTATTACACCAAAAGAAAAATAGTCGAGAAAATTTTAATTGATCCATCATTGTAAACCAAAACAGCAAAGGAAGAAAAAATGGATCCAGTGTTACAAAGCTTTCTTGCAGGATTTCCAATCCTGCTTCTTCATTTGATGGTTACTATGGTAATGTTAACAGTGGGGGCAGCTCTTTATCACTTAGTTACACCTTATCATGAACTTGATCTCATAAGAGGTGGGAATGTAGCGGCCGCGATCTCATTCTCTGCTGCACTAATAGGATTAGCAATTCCACTCGCAGTATGCATGGCGAGAAGTGTAAACGTTTGGGATATATTAATATGGGGCTGCGTTACATTGGCAATTCAGCTCTTTGCCTACCGAATAAGTGATGTTCTGCTTCGGGACCTACCAGGTCGAATACAATCTGGAGAAGTAAGCGCAGCTTCTTTGGTTGCAGGAATAAAACTTTCCATTGCAATGATCAATGCTGCTGCTGTTGGATAATGAGGATTATAGACAAAGTTGCCTTATTTGCCCTGGTGATATTTGCAATTTTAAGCAAAGTCCTATCAGATACTGATAATGAAGTCCGACGGCCCAACCCAAATATTTTCAATCCACCAAACTCAGAAAAGTTCGCAAAACCAGAATTGCCACCTGCTTATGCAAACGCACCAACTTTCGATGTCAAAATCGATATGAAAAACTTTAGTTCAACAGGAACCGCATTTTCTGTTGGAGATGGCATCTGGGTAACAGCTCGCCACGTCACTACAGGTTGTGATATTATCATTTTAAACACAGAAATAGGAAAAGGGTTACCAGTTAGCCAATTAACTCAAGAAAGAAACGCAGATATTAGCATATTTCGAACGAAATTAGCTGCGCCAGCCTTACCAGTTTCTGCAGATGGATTGCGAATTGGCCAAATGGGTTGGTCGTTTGGTTATCCCAGGGGTAAACCTGGCGACGTGTTTGGAAAGATAATCGGTCGAGCAAAAATGAGAGCCTATGGTCGATATTCAACAATTGAACCAGTAATTGCATTTACACAAATTCGACGTATTCCAGACGCTGGAACAGATCTCGGTGGTATTTCTGGAGGTCCATGGGTAGATAGAGAAGGCAGAGTAATTGGGGTACATGTGGCAGGCGCTCCACGAAGAGGGCGCTCATTTTCTACTGATCCATCGACTCTTTTAGCCGCATTGAGTAAAGCGGGTATTTCTTCTAGCTCACGCAAATTTAAACAACTCACAGATCAAAATTTTTCACATGCCGGAAATTTTTTGCGTAGGCAGCTTACGATAGCTAAGGTCATGTGCCTCGTCGGCAACCGTTGGAAAAAAATGACTAAACGCTGAGCTTGCCGAACCATACACTTTGGGGCTATACCCATCAACTTCTTATCTTCCAAATGAAAGGAAAAAGGAATTGATGCTGGACATATTTTCAGATAGTGGAGTTGGCATCCTTTTTCTTGGTTTGATGATTGGTATGCAGCATGCTTTAGAGGCAGACCATGTTGCCGCAGTTTCCAGTATTGCAGCTCGTCAAAATACATTACGAAAAATCGTTACCCATGGTGCCTTCTGGGGGGTTGGACATACGGTTACATTAGGTCTTGTCGCTGGTTTTTTTGTTATTTTGGGTTTAACATTTAACAAAACGCTGGAAAACTGCATTGAATTAATAGTTGGAATTATGCTGATGGGGATCGGTGGAAAACTAATTTTTGTTATTGCTCGAGAACGTATACATTTCCATCAACACCTTCATGAAGATGGTACCAATCATTTTCATGTGCATTCGCATCGCTATGAAAAAAAACCGCATAATTATGGTTTTCACAGACATACCCATACGTATAAGGTTCCTGTGCGTACAATAATAGTAGGGATGGTTCATGGTTTAGCCGGATCGGCAGCATTATTAGTTTTGACCGCAACAACAGTCCATTCTGTGCCACTTGGTCTTCTGTACATTTTTATATTTGGCATAGGTTCTTTAATGGGTATGATGGCTTTATCCGCTGTAATTGCTGTCCCTATAACTTGGTCACTTAAAGCATTAAATTTTACCAACACAACACTGCAAGTTACGATTGGAACAGCAACGATTATTCTTGGCACCTATGTTGCGTTTGATAATTCTAAGGCCCTCAGTATTTGATTAATTGCTTTTGTTTACAAAAAAACATGTATGATTTTTCTCAAGTAATTGATGTACCTGAACCTGTGTAGGCACATCATCTGCACTTGGCATAATTTGCAGTAATTCCTTGAAATTTTGAAAGGTAACCGTTTTCCAATTTAGTTATCCGTTTTAGCCGGAGGAACTTTCAGCATGCATTGACGATTTATTCTAATAGTTTGAAAATTTTTCCTTGAACACAATCAATGTTAGGGCACGTATATCATCGAGCTAAAATATTCTAACTACAAACAACAGTATCTTCGGTTCGTGCTCTGCTGAAAGTATCGCAAAAATCTGTTTTGTTGTTTCAATACTCGCGCGGCATTTTTTTTAGCAAGTTTTTTAATCTAGTGCCGTTAATCTCTGCTGGTTTTAGCCTCTATTATAACCCCTTGAGCTCAATCAAACTTTTTTAGATACTGATCAGTTATAAAAACAAACCATTACTTAGCTCCAAAGTAATGGTGTTTGCAGGTTAAATGAAAATAACAACATGTGCCTCTGCCAATTTGACCAACGACGTAAAATACAACGAATAAAAGTATAAAATTTAATTTCCCTCCGGTGTATCAGGAGCGTTATCAGGAAACCATTGCCCGCGCCGCATTCGGGTTACAGAATAAGACGCAAACACACCAGCCCTTCTCAATGGTTCACCATCGGCGAACAGATCAGCTGCTGCCCGATTTTTTACATTTATTATTAAAACACTGCCTGTTCGATCATCCGACTCATCAGCTAACGTAGCGCCGCCGAGAACCAAAATATCTTGATTAGATCGTAAATATTCAAAATGTTCTTGTCGAGCACCATCGCGCTTCTCTTTGCCATCGGGCCCGTCCACACCATAACATATGTAAAGCATCTTTTTCTCCAAATAAGCCAAAATACAATCAGCACTCGCGCTAGGTTTGATTAAGTAGGGTGAACATAAAAATAAGTTGTCATGAGTTATTTTTTTGATTTCTTTAAATCAAAATAGTGTTCCAAAAAAATTTAACAATTGCATGACTAACCTTACCCATCGACCTCTGGTGGCGAAAACACATCTACTTTGTCCGCATATTTTCGATATTTCTCAATCTCGACAAGTGCGGTTTGTGCGATTGGGGCTTGTGATAGTTTTGATGTCCCCTTATCAATTGTGAGCATATTCGGGTTTCCATGTAAGCAAGTTGTACTGTCAGAGCCCTTTTCCGCTGGTGCAAACCATGCTCCTGTCATTAATCGAATTACCCCACTCATCATGTTTTCTGTAATAACAGCCCCAGCAAGACATGCACCCCGGTCGTTGAACACGCGAACCAGATCCCCGGAGGTGATATTGCGGATCTTAGCATCACCTGGATTAATATATACAGGCTCCCTTCCAGATATTTTTGATTTTAAAGCAACCCCCTGACCATCCATCTGGCTATGAAGCCGTGTTCGAGGCTGAGAAGAAATCATATGAAGGGGATATATTTCGGCTTTGTCAGCACCTAGCCACTCAGTTGGTTCTATCCATGCCGGATGAGGTGGACAATCATCATATTCAAATCTCTCAATTCTTTTTGAATATAATTCAATCCTACCCGAAGGCGTACGAAGTTTGAACTTTATCGGATCAGAACGAAAATCTTGAAAAAGAGTGAATTCTGATTCTCTTTTGGGAATTTGATAATAACCAGTTTTCCAAAAGGCCTCGAATTCTGGCATCGAGACATTCTTTTGAGCTGCACCCTGACGGCAGGAATTATATAAAAAACGCAGCCATTCCCTCTCGCCGCGACCTTCGGTAAACTGTTCTTTACAATCCAGTTTACCTGCAAGTTCAGAGAATATATCGAAATCATTTCGTGCTTCTCCTACTGGTTGAATTGCTTTTTCCATTTTCACTAAATACGGATCACGACTAGCTGCTCCTATGTCATTTCGTTCAAGTGAAGTGGTTGCCGGCAAGATAATATCGGCATGCCTTGCAGCGGCTGTCCACCAAGGTTCATGCACAATAATTGTTTCAGGATTTCTCCAAGCCCGAACCAGCCTGTTCAGATCCTGATGATGATGAAAGGGGTTGCCTCCGGCCCAATAAACAAGTTTGATATCAGGATAAATCAGTTTCTTACCGTTGTGATCTATCTCTTTCCCTGGCATTAACAATGCGTCGGCAAGACGAGCAGCAGGTATTGCAAAGTTAATGGGATTCCTCCCCATGCTGAGCGATGGGGGATTAAACAAAGGACGCTCATCTCCCATGCCCGCACCGGATCCATGACCGAAAGCAAAACCTCCACCGGGTTGACCAATCTGACCCAACGCGCTCGCGAGCAGTATCAAAGCCCAATATGGCATTTCGCCATGATCTCCTCGCTGGAGCGACCAAGTTGCGGACAGAAAAGTGCGCCCAGATGCCATGCGACGTGCTAACGTTTTAATACGACTCGATTTAATCCTAGTAATCTTTTCGGCCCATTCGGCATCTTTGATTTGCCCATCTAGATCACCCATTAAATATTGAAATACATAATCAAAACCTACACAGTACTTATCAAGAAATTTTGCATCATGTAAATTTTCTTTCACAAGAGTATGAGTTAAAGCAAGCATTAATGCTGTATCGGTATTGGGTGCGACTGAAAACCATTCCGCTTCCATAAAATCAGGAACATCATTACGGCACGGACTAACATTTACTATATCAATTTCTTTTTCAGATATTTTTTTTAGCCAAGGCACTAGGGAGTGCGCAACACTTCCTCCACGAGATACTTGGCCATTTCCAATGTTTACTCCTCCAAAGAGTACTACTAAATCGGAATTGTTATGTATTGCAGACCAACTGGTATTTGGTCCAGTGACTGATTGCAGGTTACCAACTATATGAGGTATGAAAAATGTCGCAGATCCAAAACTATAATTTGCAGATTGATCCGTACAACCCCCAAACGAAAACAAAAATCTTCTTACTTGGGTGCGTGCACAATGAAAAATGCCTGCGCTCGACCAGCCGTATGAACCGCCAAAGATTGACTCATTCCCGTAATGTTTTTTAACTCGATTCAGCTCACCGGCAACAAGATCGAGCGCTTTTTCCCAAGAGAGTGTTACAAAAGGTTCGCAACCGCGACCTTTCCCCGTTGTACTTTCGCGTCCTTCTAACCACCCTCTTCTGACCATAGGTGAATGCACTCTATTTTGTGAATGAGTTGCTCCTGGTATCGAGTCAATAAGGGGAGATGGGTTAGGATCCTGTTCAAATGGTTTAACACCAACAACATGATTGGAGTCGACTTCAGCCCAAAAAGCACCCCAATGAGAATGGTTAAGATAACGCCTATTAGCCATTTAAATCCACCGTTATTGGTTACTAGCCGGAATATTTGCCTATTTTGTAATATAATAATAGTCCAAGGGTCTTTTAATGTCGAAAAGTATCGGTGAGAAGCAGTTTTGAAAAGAAGCTCAACCCCTTTAGGAAGCAAAGTTGCTTTTTGTGATGAATACAAATTAAGACATTAAGTTCATGCCGTTGTGGTAGGCATCCCTCATTTGCATGCGGATATTGTATCTGCAAATACAAATAAGGTAGAGCTCCCTTCTTCACACTGCTAACACGCAACGGATTGGATCTATTTTAAGCTGGTATATTGCCAATGTAAAACCGACCGATACCTTCTGCTCAGACGGACATAAAACTTTATTCACCAGATGGAAACGATCCTGCAATGCGTGATCAATTTCCGCTTGTAGCAAAAAAATTACGTTATTGCGGGTAAGCTGTGGCGTTCATTATTGGCTGAAAGCCTGAGCTCGGCCATGTATGCGGCTAAGTTAATCGATACCAGGCGTCAAGCATTGCCACCTATAACAGATGCGGATAGTGCATGCTCTTTCAACTGTCCTCTTGTCCGGGAAGATTTACCCAACAATCGCGGCGTAGATAACTACATTGATTGGCAATCCGCGACAGCCAAAGAAGTTGCGCAATCAACTTATACTGTATCACTTAAAATTCAGGCCTTGCAAGCTTTAAGTGTACCAATGGAAACGCGTACTGGCGTTGCAGAATACAAAGTCAAAATAAGGGAGTATAACTCTGGGCGGGGGGGTGGTGGCGGTGTGAGACATTGGGAAGGATTTGCAATAATTTTGGGTGTTCCCACTGAAAAAATGCGAGTAGTCTGTGGCAAAAATTGAGGCAATTATTTCACTCAAAATAGAGTTTGTCCTGAATATTCTCTTATATTTTCTCAGGAAAACGAATAGGTCGACCGATAGAATAGATTTTAACAAGAAGCGAGTGCAAAATAAGGATCATTAAAATTACGCTGTTTGCTATAACCCATGATGTTTATTTTAAGTTAATTAAAAGAATACTTTTAAAACTTTCTAACACATTACATTGACCGTTTTAACCAAACCACTTATCAAAATATCCTGCGTAACCTCTGGGAGACCTAAATATGCCAAAAATTGAGGCCAACGGTATTAAATTTAATTATGATATTTCAGGGCCAGAAAAAGCTCCTTGGATAACTTTTTCCAACTCTCTAATGACAAATATACATATGTGGGATGACCAAGTTGAACTGCTATCCGATAGTTGGCGTGTCCTACGTTATGACCAGAGAGGCCACGGAGGTAGCGAAGCTTCAGACCCGCCTTATAACTTTGACATGCTTGCCAACGATGTTGTGGCGCTCTGGGATGCACTAGATGTAAAACAAAGTGTTTTTTGTGGTCTTTCAATGGGTGGGGCAACCGGGCTCTCATTATGCTTAAATCATGAAAAAAGATTGGCAGCTTTTATTGGGTGCGACATGCCATATCAAACTTCGCCGGAATTTTCAGCAATGTGGGCTGAACGCATAAAAATGGCGGGAAAAATAGGAATCGATAAAATGGCAATGCCAACTGCCGAGCGATGGTTTGTACCAGAGTTCACCGCTAACCCAAAAAATAAGCCAGTAATAGAAAAAATTTGCAGCATGGTTCGTACTACTTCTATGCTAGGCTATATTGGCTGCTGCAACGCTCTTCAACAAGTAGCCTTTGAACAACTTATCCGGAATATAAAAATACCCACGTTCTTCATTTCTGGTGACAAAGACCTAGCGGCCAATCCAAAAATAATGCAACCACTCGTCAACTCAATATCAGGTGCAACATTGCATGTGATTGAAAACTGTGGACATATTTCAAACATGGAGAATCCAAAATGTTTTAATAATGCAATTCTTGAATTCCTTAGACGCCTTTAGACAAAACTTAAAAGAAAGATTTTTGATGGATACGAAAAAACCTGTTGGCATAAGACGGATTGTTACCGGCCATGATGACGATGGAAAAGCAATCATTATAGCTGATGGCCCAACCCCAGGCGTAAAAACCACTCCGAACAGGCCAGGTGTAATTTTTCATAATATGTGGACTACAACAACGGCTCCAGCGCGATATGACTCACCCAAAGAGGCAACCAGTGTAGACCTTCCACTCCCGCCTCCGACAAACGGCACTGTATTCAGGTTAATTGAATTTCCACCGGAATCTCAAATAGAGCAGGTGGATGATGAAACAGCAAAGAAAGCATTTGAAGAATATGGGGCGAAGGGTGCTCTTCAGCATGGTGAAAACAATACAGAAAAATCAACAAATAAGCATGCGTTTATGCATAGAACAGAGACCGTCGATTATGCGATTTGCTTATCGGGCGAGATGACCATGCTATTGGATGACTCTGAAGTAATAATGAAACCAGGTGACGTTATGGTACAGCGAGGTACAAATCACGCATGGGCAAATCGGGGAAAAGAGTATTGCACAATGGCCTTCATCTTAATTGATGGAAAGGGAAAACGGAAAAATAATGATACCAATTTATCATAATCCCAATTGCAGAAAGTCATACTCAGCGTTACGATTGTTGGAACTAAAGGGCTAAAATACAAAAATTCTTGAGTATTTAAAGTTTCCACGGATCGAAGAACTGTTTTTATATATGTTTAAAACACTAGGGATAGATTCACGTGATTTTATGAAGAAAGACGAAAAATCGTATATAGAACCCAATTTTCAAGATCGAAGTAAAAGTATAAATAATCTTATTACTGCGATAATGAAACATCCAATATTTATAGAGCGCCCGATTACGGTAAATGGTGAGAAAATTACACTTGGACGTCCTCCAGAGAATATTCTTGAGATCTTATAAAAACAAAAACACAGCATCCCCCCCAGTTGCGGATCGCCGAAACGAATATACGAAACGCTTTGGTGAAACCATTCCTGATCCGTACGGTTGGTTAAGGGACCCCAATTGGCAAAGGGTTGTAAAAGAACCAGACACCCTGAACACAGCTATCAAAGATCACCTTGAGGCAGAAAATCAATGGACCAACCATGCACTTGAACCAGTTGAGAAAATGCGAGCCAAGCTCGTCGATGAGTTGCGCGCAAGGCTGAAGGAAGATGATGATACGGTTCCTTTAAAAGATAACGAATGGTCCTACTTTAAAAGATTTTTACCAGGTGAGCAGTATCCAATATTTTGTCGCCTCAGTTCCTCAGACGGGAGTGAACAAATACTTATTGATTGTAATAAAGAAGCAAAGCAAGAGAGATTTTTTTCAGTGAAGGGGACAGCACATTCATTAGATCATAAATATTTTGCAGCCGCGGTAGATCGTAATGGATCAGAATACTGCAAATTAGAAATACGAGAAGCACATAGCGGCCGAATTATTGATAACTCGGTGATTAGTCTGCAAGGCGATATAGTGTTCTCAGCAGATGGCTGTTTCATTTTTTATACATGGTTGAACGATAATCATCGGCCATCAAGAATTTACCGCCATGAAATTGGAAAAAATGTCGAAAATGACAAATTAGTGTATGAAGAATGTGACTCGGAGTTTTTCTTATCTATAGACATAACCGAGAGCAGGAACTTTATTATCATTTCTGCCCATGACCATTCCGATACATCAGAAGTACGGATAATTCCGGCCGATCAACCAGAACTTTCCCCACAGCTAATTTGGAAACGACAACAAGGCGTAACTTGTGTATTCAGCGATAGTGGAAATAGTTTCTTCATTCTAACAAATGAGGGTGATGGTATCGATTTTAGAATATGTAAGACGCCTATAAATAAACCTTCCATAGAAAATTGGAAAACTTTTGTGCCACATGAAAACGGACGACTCATCCAAAAGATGCTGGTGTTCAAAAAATTTATAGTGTGGCTTGAACGTTCCAATGCGCTTCCTCGGATTTGCATTAAGGAAATATTAACCGGAAACCAGCATTATGTCGATTTTGAGGAAGAAGCTTACGAAGTTACTTTGTCACGCGGTTATGAGTTTAACAGCAATATTTTAAGATTTTACTACTCATCGCCAACTACTCCTCAGCAAGTTTTTGATTTTGATATGAGAAATCAAAAACGAAAACTTCTTAAAGAACACGAAGTACCAAATGGATATGACCAAAAAAACTACATATGTAAAAGACTCTATGCAAAAAGCACGGATTCTGTGCTGATACCAGTCACTGTGTTACATCATAAAAACACGCCAATCGACTCATCCTCTCCACTGCTTCTGTATGGATATGGTTCATATGGATATTCAATGCCTGCAACCTTTTCAGCAAATTTAATTAGTCTTCTAGATCGCGGTTTTGTTTATGCCATTGCACATGTCAGAGGAGGCTCAGAATGCGGGAAAGAATGGCATGTTAATGGAAAACTCTATAATAAAATGAACACTTTTGGGGATTTTATATCTGCCGCTGAAATGTTGATTAAGAAAAACTACTCAGCCAAGGGCAAAATCATAGCACAAGGGCGCAGTGCTGGTGGCATGCTGATGGGAGCTATCGCAAACATGAAGCCAGAACTTTTCAATGGAATCATTGCGGAAGTACCTTTCGTCGACGTAATGAATACTATGTCAGATGCAAATCTGCCGCTTACTCCCCCAGAGTGGCTTGAATGGGGAAATCCAATTAAAGATGAAAATGCATTTAAATATATGCTTGCATATTGTCCATACTCCAATGTATCCGACATAGCTTATCCCAATATTTTAGCAACTGGTGGGTTAACTGACCCGCGGGTAACCTATTGGGAGCCAGCAAAATGGATTGCAAAATTACGACACCACAATATCAGCGATAGCCTGATTCTTCTTCGGACAAATATGGAAGCTGGTCACGGGGGGGCTTCTGGCCGTTTTGATAAGCTTTCCGAAGTGGCCCTGTCATGGGCGTTCTCTCTTATGATTTCTGGCAAAATAGATCGAGATAAAATCCTTGAGGGCAATTAATTTGAAAATACTTGTTTTTGACAACAAACATTTTCAAATATTGCAATCGGAAAAGCGCATAGGATTCTTTAAGACACCATAAAGACACCAAACAAAGCCTCAATATTGTGTTAAAAACTTCACAGCTATGATAAAATGATAAAATAAAATCTATCACTGCGTGATACAAGAAATGATTGCTTTAAGTGTTAAACAAATGTATCCCTTAACTTCAAAAATTCTTCGTTTCTGGTTTGGATTCGCGGAAACTTCAGCTAGAATTGAAAAGAAACCAGAATGGTTTAGGTCTACAGAGGCACATGACTCAATTATTAAATCCAGATTCTCTGATGTGCAGATTGAAGCGTCTTTGGGTGAACTTGATTATTTGAAAGATTACCCAGAAGGGTGTCTGGCGTTGATTTTATTACTTGATCAATTTCCCAGACATATATTTCGAAATTCACCTAAAGCTTTTGAAACAGACACTAAAGCAAGAGAAGTCGCATTATCCGCAATTAAATCTAATTACCATACGTATTACGGTGATTGGCAACGCATATTTTGTTATTTGCCTTTTGAGCACAGCGAGTGCATCGAAGATCATAATTTTATTATACCCTTTTTTTCAAAACTCAATAAGGATAAATTCTATAATACACAAAAGACTGCCATTGATCACATGAAAGTTATTCAGCGTTTTGGACGATACCCTCATCGTAACGCTATACTATGTCGTAAAAATACTCAAGAAGAAGAAAAATACCTTATGAATCCGCCATATTGGGGTATGACTAAAACGCAGGTGCAAACAACTAAAGAGAAAATAAGAAAGATACCAAAAAAATTATCCAAAACGAATAAGTAAATATTTCTTAGTATAGTTTCAATTTGGCCAGGTATATCCAATTATTTTCAAAAAAGTAAAAGAATTTGCTAATAAGAGCCATGATCATCTGTATCCGGTTCTGAAACAGTGTACCGGCGCAATAATCTATCCTCCTCGGAAGGAAAATCACGTCGTGCATGATTCACACTTCTATTGTCCCATATAACCAAGTCTCTGGGCGTCCACTCATGGGTATATATGAATTCCGGTTTTTCACAGTGATCAAACAACGAAAGTAACAATTCATTACTTGCACTAATTGCCATACCATTTATTTTTACTGTCATTAATCGGCTAAGATAGAGAGACTTTCGTTTTGTCTGAGGGTGCACTAGAATAAGTGGGTGTTCTGCCGAAGCTTCTGCTTTTTCTGGGATATCTTCACGCTTTGTTTTATTATAGTTAAAGATATGTTTAGCCGTCATCCCCTCCAGTCGAACTTTGGTACCGTCATCTAAAGCCTCATATGCTGCAGTCATACTAGCAAATAATGTTTCACCACCTTTGCTTGGAACTTTAATCGCATAAAGTGAAGTTGCTCGATAAGGGCTGTTCCGGTGAGAACCATCGGAATGGAAATGCATCTCTCCGTCCGGAAGAACACCGATATTTCTCCCATTCTCTTTCATGTTGCTGACATACATTACCCCTCGGCTAGATTGCTTCTGATCAGGATTTTCACCAGACCGAATTAACGACCGATCAACTTTACCAAATAATGCCGCAAAGTCTGCTTGATGTTCTGCTTCAATATCCTGGCCTGGAAAATATAAAATCGAGTAATAAGCAAGAGCCTCGCGGAGAACTTCAGCCAATGATCCATCAATGGTATTCCGAAGATCGACTCCTAGAATTTTCACACCAGAAAATTTGCTCAGTGGTTCCATTTTTATTTGTCCACCTGTACTCATTAATTTGTCCCTGATTAATATTAGAGGTACTTTAATTAACAGAACACTTGAGAACAATGACTTAAGGAAAAAAACATGACCACTTGCCGTGCAGCCGTTATTACAGCCCATGAAAAGCCTATTGAAGTTTGGAATATACAAATCCCTGATCTAGATCCTGGTGCATTGTTGGTCAAAATGGCAGCATCTACTCTTTGCGGTACAGATGTTCATAGATGGCACGGCCCTTTGCCTAAAAATGATACATTACCTATCATAACTGGGCACGAACCTTGTGGGATAGTCGAAGAAGTTTGTGGAGATAAAACTGATATTCTTGGAACCCCAATTAAAAGAGGAGACCGTATAATATGGTCATATGTTGCCTGCGGATCATGCTATTACTGCTCTGTAGCAGTACAGCCTTGCATCTGCCGCGGCCGGGCTAGTTGGGGTCACAATCGTTGCGATATGCATCCTTATTTGTTGGGTTCGGTCTCCGAGTATATGTATGTGCCAAAGGAGTGTTTGATAATTAAAGTTCCTGAGCAAGTTTCTTCCGCTTCCGCTGCTGCTTCTGCATGTGCGTACCGCACAGTAATGCATGGGTATGATCGCCTCGGTGCAATTAAGGATCATGAAACGGTTTTGATTCAAGGTTCAGGGCCGCTCGGTAATTTTGCATCTGCAGTGGCGAAAGATCACGGAGCAAAAAAAATATTATTAATTGGGGCCCCGGCCCACCGACTTGAAGTCTCTAAGACTATGGGAGCAGATGCTGTCCTAAATTTAGAAGAAACACGAGACGAGAGAGACCGGCAAGAATGGGTAAAAGATTATACCGATGGAAGAGGTGCAGATATTGTTATTCAAGTGGCCAATAATGCCGCTGTGCCGGAGGGACTTTCTATGCTTCGTGACGGAGGCCAATTCCTTGATATTGGAGCAGGCGGCAAAGGGCAAATACCGGTTGAAAAAATGCCGCAACAAATGACATATCTCACAGTTCGCTCTGGCGAACCGAGGCATTGGCTTCAAGCAATTGATTTTCTTGAAACGCGGGCTGAACGTTACCCATTTGATGACATGATTACCCGAAGTTATCGCATTGAGCAAGTCAATGAAGCTATGTCTGCAATGGCAAATTTTGAAGTAGTCAAACCAGTTATTAACTTCTGACTAAAACGAGGTAAAAATGTCTTTCTCTGTTCGGCGAATTGTTACCGGTCATGATGCAAAAAATAAATCGATTGTTTTAATTGATGAACAAACTTCCAATATATTATCTACTAGACATGGGCAACACTCAAGTGTTGTATGGGCAACCGATAAACCCTCGCCAGATCTCAGTAAACTCAATGATATTTCTCATAGTATAAAGCAAACCACAATCCCAGGCGGAAGCGTGTGTAGAATTTCTTGCTTTGATCCTGGCGTTTCACCCCGTATGCACAGAACTGAAAGTATTGATTATGCAATTATTTTATCTGGTGAACTGGATATGGAATTAGATTACGGCAAGGTAACAAAGCTAAAAGCCGGCGATGTCGTAGTGCAGCGTGGTACAATACATAACTGGCGAAATAACGGGAAAGAACCCTGCTACGTAGCTTTTATTTTAATCTCCGCAACCCTGCCAGGAAACTTGGAAGCTGCGGGGTAACATGTTTATCACATTGGGTGACGCACTAAAACTTGGTCTTACTGCTTCAGTTCAGTGCCCCGTTAGTGAAGCTTACATGTCTATTGTTTTGTATTTATGACTGCCTGAGCAGCGGCAAGACGGGCAATTGGGACTCTATATGGTGAGCAGGAAACATAATCCAGACCGATGTTATGACAAAAACTTACAGATTTTGGATCCCCCCCATGTTCGCCACAAATACCGAGTTTTAAGTTCTCTCGTGTTGCTCTGCCACGATCGCAACCAATTGAGACAAGCTCACCTACGCCCGTTTCATCAATCCCAATGAATGGATCTCGTTCCAATATTCCTGCAGATTGATAATCTGTTAAAAAACTTCCCGAGTCATCTCGTGACAATCCAAAGGTAGTCTGTGTTAAGTCATTTGTGCCAAATGAGAAGAATTCTGCTGTCTCCGCAATTTTACCCGCATGAAGACATGCACGCGGCAACTCGATCATCGTACCACTCAAATAAGGAAAATCGATACCAGTTTCATTTTTTACTTCTGCGGCCACTCGATCAATTATCTCCTTCAAAATATCAAATTCACTCTTTGTAGCAACTAAAGGAACCATTATTTCTGGTTGGACCTGGAGCCCTTCCTTCATAACTTCGGCCGCTGCCTCGAAAATCGCTCTGCACTGCATCTCTGGAATTTGTGGATATGATATAGCAAGCCTGCAACCACGATGGCCAAGCATTGGATTAGACTCTGCCAACGCTGCAACTCGGGCCCCAATACTTTCTCGCGGCAAACCCATAGCCTCCGCGACCTCATCTATATCTTTTTCGGTATGTGGCAAAAATTCATGCAGCGGCGGATCGAGTAACCGAATAGTAATCGGTCGTCCATCCATTATTTTTAATAAATCAACAAAATCCGACCTTTGAAAGGGTAATAGTTTTTCTAGGGCCGCTGCTCGTCCGCCATCATTACTAGCTAGAATCATTTCACGCACAGCAACAATGCGTTCTACATCAAAAAACATATGTTCCGTGCGAGATAATCCAATGCCCTCAGCACCAAATCGGATGGCTGTAAGGGCATCTTCTCTTGTTTCGGCGTTAGCCCGCACACCAAGCGTACGAATTTCATCCACCCATTCCATAATAGAAGAAAATTCTTCGGAAGTTTCTGCCGGTAGGCTCGGTAAAGCACCCAGAATTACCTCACCACTACTTCCATCAAGTGTAATTATATCTCCTTCGCTAACAGTAATCGAGCCAACTGTAATTGTTCTAGCCAACCGATCTATATGCAGTTCCCCCGCACCAGCAACACAGGGCGTTCCCATACCCCTGGCCACCACAGCGGCGTGACTTGTCATCCCTCCACGACTGGTTAATATTCCTTTCGCAACATGCATGCCATGTATATCTTCAGGACTGGTCTCTATCCTAACCAAAATGACATTTTTTCCATTTGAAACAGCTTTCTCTGCATCCTCAGCACTAAAAACAACCTCGCCGGATGCTGCGCCTGGTGAGGCAGGTAAACCACGGGTCATTATATTCCGTTTAGCACCAGGGTCGATTGTTGGGTGCAATAACTGATCAAGCGATAAGGGGTCGATGCGGGACACTGCCTCTTGTTTAGTAATCAGGCCTTCTGAAACCATATCACAAGCAATTTTTAATGCCGCCCGAGCCGTGCGTTTTGCTGAGCGCGTCTGCAGCATCCAAAGTTTCCCATTCTGAACAGTAAATTCAATATCCTGAACATCACGGTAGTGTTGCTCTAAGACATGTCGCACCCTATTTAGTTGAGCAAAAACCTCTGGCATCACCTCTTCCATAGCAGGTAATTCTGACTGAGTTGTTTTTCGGCCCAAATTTGTAAGAGGTTGCGGAGTTCGAATACCAGCTACTACATCCTCACCTTGTGCGTTAACTAAATACTCACCGAAAAATGTGTTATCGCCTTTGGATGGGTCGCGCGTAAATGCAACTCCTGTAGCACAATTTTGTCCCATATTCCCGAACACCATGGCTTGAATGTTTACAGCAGTACCCCAATTATTGGGGATATCGTGTAAAGATCGGTATGTTATTGCTCGAGCATTTGTCCAGCTACGAAAAACAGCTCCAATTGCACCCCAAAGCTGTTCTTGTGGATTCTGGGGAAACGGTTGATTTAGAATTTCCTTAACTTTAGCTTTATATCTGTCGGTAACCACTTGCCAATCTTCCACGGTCAAATCAGTGTCGAATTGATATTTTTTTTCTTGTTTGCAACTTTCAAGAATGTCCTCAAATTCAAAGTGTTCCACTCCAAGGACAACATCGCCATACATTTGTATAAATCGACGGTACGAGTCCCAAGCAAACCTTGGGTCCTTGCTACATTCCGCAAGAGCTTTCACAGTTTCATCATTCAAACCCAGGTTAAGAACGGTATCCATCATGCCAGGCATAGAAACTCTTGCCCCTGATCTAACTGAAACAAGCAATGGTTTTTTTAAATCATTAAATTTTGAGTCAACGGCAATTTCAATATTCGCTAAAGCCTTCTCAACTTGCGATTTTAGGTCATCTGGATAAGTCTGATCCGCACTATAAAAAGCCGCACAGAGTTCAGTAGTAATTGTAAATCCAGGCGGTACAGGTAAGCCAAGATTTGACATCTCAGCCAAATTGGCACCTTTTCCGCCAAGAAGATTTTGCATTTCTGCTCTACCTTCAGCTATGCCATTACCAAATTCATACACCCACTTTTTTTTTATCAAAGTTTACCCTTACTTCTAAAAAGTATTTTCGATTTTGTTAACCAAAAAATTCTAGCCTTCAATATGCCTAAATATTGCAACACGATTAAGCACTTGTCTAAATCGTGACAGTAATTTTAGTCTATTAATCCGAATTGGTGCTTTGTCAGTGTTAACTATCACGGACTCAAAAAAATTATCAATTGGATCACGAAGCGCAACCATCGTGGTCATGGCTTCAGTAAAATCTTCCTTAGCCAAAGCTAATTCAAAAGGGCTTTTCATCTCATTTAATACAGAAAACAATTTTCTCTCGGCTGGTTCAACGAGCAATTTAATATCAACTCTGCCATCAAAAGTTTCTTTTTCTCTTTTTTCTTCAATCTCTACGATATTACTTGCTCTACGGTAAGCTGCAAGTAGAGTTTTTCCATCTTCTCCACTCAGAAATTCTTGTAATGCTTCTACCCGGGAAACTATTCGAACCAAGTCATCCTCGTCATTTAGTGCAAATACCGAATCGATTAGGTCGTGCCTTTTTCCTCTCGCTCGCAAGTAAACCTTTAATCTCTCCACAAAAAAAGCAGTTAGATTATTTGTCATTTCGTCGGAAGAAATATTTGTTCCTGACTTCTCTAGTTTTGAGTCATTGAATATCCCTGTATTACAATGCTCCTCATACTGTAGTCTTGCTGCAGAGATAGTATCTGAAAGCTGCAGTCGCAGCTTATTTTCCAATATCATACGAATAACACCCAATGCCGCTCGCCTTAATGCATAAGGATCACGAGACCCAGTGGGTTTTTCATCAATAATGAAAAAACCTACAAGCGTATCTAACTTATCTGCAATAGAGATAGCTAAAACAACAGGCGCAACAGGACAATAATCTTTCGGGCCCGCAGGAGAATAATGTTGGGCAACCGCGTCCGCAACCTCTTGTGCTTCTCCATCTCTGAGCGCATAATATCTTCCAACAATACCCTGTAAAGATGCAAATTCTCCAACCATACCTGTAGTGAGATCGGCCTTGCACAGGGTTGCAGCTCGGTAAGTGTGGTCGACATCTGCATTTATATGCAATGCCAACGCAGACGACAGTCCTTGGATACGTGAAACTTTATTGGCCAATGTACCCAATTTTTCATGAAATACCATTCCATCAAGACCGGGAAGGAATTCTTCTAGTTTTTTCTTCCGGTCCTGATCCCAAAAGAACTTTGCGTCTGCAAGGCGGGCGCGCAAAACACGTTCATTACCTGTGACCACAGAACAGCCGCCATCACTTGGACTAATATTTGAAACAAGAATAAAATAGGGTGCAAGCCGTCCTGTTGAATCCTCTAAGGCGAAGTACTTTTGATGAGATCTCATGGAAGTGATCAGAACCTCTTCAGGTAAATTCAAGAAGTGATTATCAATACGCCCAATCATAGGAACCGGCCACTCCACCAGTCCGACAATCTCATCCAAAAGTTCTGGGTCAGACTTCACACACAATCCTAAACCAACCGCAAGTTTACTCGCTTTTTCTGTTATCAACTCACGCCGTGTCTGAGCCTTTAAAACCACTTTTGCACGTTGCAGTGATTTTTCATAATCGTCAAAGAAACCAACACTTATTGGCTCAGGTGCGTGAAATCTGTGACCATATGTATTATTGCAGCAGGGTATATCATCACCGACGTCAACGTGTATCACTTCCCCTTCAAGAACACACAAAATACTCTTTAGAGGACGAACCCATCTTAAGGAGCTTTCTCCCCATCGCATCGACTTCTTCCATGGCATCTTGCGGATAATTTTAGGCAAAAAATCCGACAGAATATCACTTGTTTTTTGGCCTTTTCTTTCGCGAGTTGCAAACCAAAATTCCCCGTTACCTACAGATCGTTTTTCACAATCATCCAAACAAAGATCATTAGAACGGAGGAAACCTTTAATAGCTGCCTCTGAGGCATCAGTCCGAGGTCCACGCTTTTCTTCGCTTAAGTCAGGTTGTTTGTTTGGAAGACCTTCCACCACCACTACTAGACGACTAAAAGTATAATATGAGTGTGCACAATCAAATTTGAGTGCTGATTTTTCTAACTCTTCACAAACTAAGTTTCGCAAAGCCTCTGCTCCGCTGCCTTGCATTCGGGCAGGAATTTCCTCAGACCTTAATTCCAATAAAAATTGAGCCATGTTTAAGCTACACCGCTCATTTTTTTGTACCACGACTCACAACAGCCACGCGCCAATGTGCGAACACGGCCAATGTAAGCAGCCCGTTCGGTTACACTCACAGCACCACGAGAATCAAGCAAGTTAAAAATATGGCTACACTTAATACATTGATCATATGCGGGTAGCGGTAAATCATTATCGATGAGCTTCGAACACTCGTTTTCCGCGTCGGAAAATTGTCGACGAAGTTTTTTTGGATCCGCAAACTCAAAATTATACGCGGAAAATTCTATTTCCTGTTGCATAAACACATCTCCATAAGAGACGCCTGCACCATTAAAATCTAATTCAAAAACATTCTCCACTCCTTGAATATACATTGCTAAACGCTCTAATCCATAGGTAAGTTCGACTGAAACCGGATTGCATTCAATGCCACCAACTTGTTGGAAGTAAGTAAATTGAGTTACTTCCATTCCATCACACCATACTTCCCAGCCCAACC
>MDTG01206994.1_pt1 | contig 28351 bp, 29 predicted proteins | sample 811421 | NCBI WGS metagenome assembly MDTG01 (sample SAMN05326645, study PRJNA326480) | marine metagenome | isolation source: seawater | place: Pacific Ocean: South East | collected 2011
ACCACTACGTTGATAGGCTGGATGTGGAAGCACGGTAACGTGTGTAGCTGACCAGTACTAATAGCTCAATTGGCTTGATTTATGCACTGAAAAAAATTTATTGTAAAAAAATTTAAGGCTTTATTTAAAATACTTATTTTTTTTAATTAATATTTTATTATTTAAATATAAGTATTTTAGTCCTGAATTTTTAAAGGTTTTAATCACATCAAATATATCTGAGCATTTAGGTGAGCCATGAAGATTCAGGCTTGTATTAAGCAAGGCATAACAATTACTTATTTTTCCGAATTCTGACAAAATTTCATAAAAATTTCTATTTTGATTTTTTGAAATTATTTGAGGTCTTACTGATTTATCATAAGGATGACAACCAGCTTTAATGAACTCAAAGCTGCTAACTTTTGTATCAAAGCTCAAATTCATGAATTCGCTGGTTATTCTTTTTGGATTGTGAACATATTTTCCTGCTTTTTCTGATTTTATTGTAAGCGCAAACGGCATCCAAAAATCTCTATTCTTTATTGATAAATTTATTTTTTTCACATTTTCAAAAAATTCAGGGTTGGCAATAATACTACGATTTCCCAAAGCTCTTGCTCCAAATTCTTCTTTACCGTCTGCTATTGCAATAATTTCATTTTGTAAAAGAAGTTTTGCAATACTCTTAGGTTTAGTATTAAAATTTATGGAAAACTTGTTGTTAAAACTATTTTTAATAATTTTCTTAATCGAATCTTTTTTATCAATCAAAGGTAAACCGAGAGACAAATGTCTCATTGGGAATGATTTTAGTTTCCTATTCATAAAATAACACGCACCTATAGAAATACTTTCATCAGATCCAGATGGAGCATTATAAATCTTTTTGATTTTTTTATTTTTAATTAAAGTATTGTACATTTTAATGTTCATTGAAACACCTCCGCTGAAGAAAAAAGTCTTAATTTTATATTTTTTTTCTATTCTTAATAAAAGTTCATTAACCATTCTCTCTAAATAAAATTGAACTGCTCCTGCAATATTGTCAAATCTATAAAAACTTAATTCTTTTTTTAAAAAATTATAAAGGTTTTTAGGTCTATCTTTATATCTTATTAAAAGACCATTAAATTTTAGTAAATTTTTAAAAACTTTATTATAAATTTCGATGTAATAATTTTTTTGAGCATATGGGGCCATACCCATTACTTTAAACTCATGTTCATTAGGTTTAAGATTTAATATAAGTGTTACAAACTTATAGATTCTAGCCAGGTCACATTCATTATTTTTTACAACTCTTTTTAAACATTTATTATTTTTATCATTAAGCCAAATTGTCTGATTAAATCCATCTCCAAAACTATCTAGGATAACAACAGCAAATTTTTTTTCATAATTTTGAATTGAATATTTAGCATAGTAAGCATGACAAGTATGATGATCTAAAAATGAAATTTTTAAGATTTTATCTTTAAATATATTTTTTAATTTTTTTTTACACAAGGATCTATATAAATTAAAATTAAAGAATAGATTCTTTTTATTATTGCTTACTTTTAAAAAAATATTTTTTTCACCTATAAATCTTTTATCTTTGGCAAGTTTATTTATATATCCTTGATAGCTTTTTCCTTTTATTTTTTTTCCAAAAAAGCTATCCCCATAATATTTATGAAATTCATTAATTGAAAAATGATGACTAATCGGATACTTTAGTTCAAATATTGGTTGACTTTTTGTGCAAAAACCAGCTTCTGATATTATAAGATTGTTCTCATTTACAAACTTTTTAATATAATTCAATGATTTTTCTGGGAAACCTGAAAAATTTTTTTTCCCAGTAAACCTTTCTTCTTGAAGAGCAAATACTATTTTTCCTTCTCGCATTAAAGCCACACTAGCATTATGGCCTACATGGATACCCAGATAAAGTTTCATAATAAAATTCGCCTTTTTTAAAGGCTTATTAACATAACGATTACTCTTTATAAAGATTAATAATCTTAACATTTAATATAAATGTTCATTTTTTGAACATATTTGTATATTTAATGCATTATTTGATGTAATGTAGGATTTATACTTTAAAAAAAATTATAATAATGAAAAAAATTATTTTGATTGGATGTGGCGGGCACTTTAATTCCTGTTTAGATTTAATTCACAGTCTTAAACAATTTAAAATATATGGTTATGTAGACAAAAAAAAAAAAAAAAAAAATTTAAAATATTTAGGAAATGACAAATTATTGAAAAAATTAAATAATAAATCTACTTTTTTTCATATTTCCTTAGGTCAAATAACAAATTCTGAAACACGCTCAAAATTATTTGATAAATTACAAAAAATGAAATTTAAGTTTCCAAAACTTGTTTCAAAAAAATCTTTAATTTCAAAAAGTGCACAAATTGGAGACGGGACAATTGTTATGAATAGTGTGAATATCAATTCTAATGTGAAAATTGGTAAAAATTGCATAATAAATACTGGAGCAATTATTGAACATGACGCAATAATTGGAGATCATTGTCATATTTCAACCGGAGCGATAATTAATGGCGGCGCAACTATTGGCTCTAAAACTTTTGTTGGGAGTGGGACAGTTGTTAGACAAGAAATAAAAATAGGAAAAAAGTGTTTTATAAACGCAAACTTGTTCGTAAACAAAAATTTAAAGAAAAATCAATTCATAAAATGAAAAAAGTAATTGTAATTGCTGAAGCAGGCGTAAACCATAACGGTAATTTAAAAATAGCAAAAAAACTTATCAATGTTGCTAAAAAAGCAAGAGCTGATTATGTTAAATTTCAAATTTATAAAACTGAAAATTTAATTTCTTTAAATACTAAAACTGCTGAATATCAAAAAAGAAATTTAGGTAACAAAATTTCTCAATATGAAATGTTAAAAAAATATGAACTAAGTAAAGAAAATATTAAAAAATTGATTAAGCACTCAAAAAAAAAAAAAATTAAATTTTTATGTAGCGTTTTTGATATTCAAAGTTATCAAAATTTAAATGAAATGAATATTTTTGACATTAAAATTCCATCTGGAGAGATTAATAATATACCACTTTTAAAAAAGATTTCCTTAAAAGCTAAAAAAGTTTTTTTGTCAACGGGAATGGCAACAATTAATGAAATAGCGGAAGCTATAAAAATTTTTAAAAAAAAAATTAATAAAAATTTATATGTTTTACATTGTCACTCAGACTATCCAACAAAATATAAAGATGTAAATTTGTCTGTTATGTCCTTTTTAAAAAAAAAATTCAAAATAAATGTTGGTTATTCTGATCACACCCAAGGTAATATCGTTGGCGTTTCAGCAGCATCGTTAGGAGCAGAAGTTATTGAAAAACATTTTACATTATCAAAAAAAATGAAAGGGCCAGACCATAAAGCAAGTTTAGAACCTCAAGAGTTAATTAGCTTTATTAAAGAAATAAGAAAAGTAGAAACAATATTAGGAAATAAAATAAAAAAAATATCAGTCGCTGAAAAAAAAAAATAAGAAACTAGTAAGAAAATCAATAGTGGCTCAAAAGCTAATAAAAAAAGGAGAGAAATTTACTAACTTAAATATTGAGTGTAAAAGACCAGAAGGAGGGTTAAATCCAAAATATTTTAATAAAGTTTTAGGAAAAAAAGCAAAAAAAGAATTTTTAAAAGATCAAAAAATATATATATGAAAAAAATATGCTTTATTTCATCAACCCGTGCTGATTTTGGTATTTTAAAAAATTTGATTTTAGAATTAAAAAAAATTCGTACATTTAATACAAAACTCATTGCTGGTGGATCTCACTATTTAAGCTCGTACGGTAGTACTTATAAAGAAATTTTAGGAAATAATATTAAGATTGATCATTCGATAATAAATAAATTTTATAATGATGATGAATTTGCAATTTCAAAAGTTTTTTCTAAATCTTTACTTGAGACAGGTCAGATTATAAAAAAAATAAAACCTGACTTAATTGTAGTTTTGGGCGATCGATTTGAAATATTGGCATCAGTAATCTCGGCAAATTTTTTCAGAATTCCAGTTGCTCATTTATATGGTGGAGAAATTACACATGGAGCTTTAGATGATTGTTATAGGCATGCAATTACAAAACTCTCTCATCTACATTTTGTTGCAAATGACAAATATAAAAAAAGAGTAAAACAACTTGGAGAAAATCCTAAAAATATTTTTGTAGTTGGAGGTCTAGCCGCTGATAATATTTTAAAAACTAGTTTTTTAAAAAAATCAATTTTAGAAAAAAATTTAAATATTAAGTTTAAAAAATATAATTTTATAGTTAATTATCATCCTGAAACTTTAAATAAAAACTCAAGTTTAAAGAATATAAATATTCTTATCAAGGCAATTAGCAAATTCCAAAATATGAATTTTTTTTTCACTTCCCCAGGCATTGATCTAGAGAGCAGACTAATAATTAAAGAGATTAAAAAGAGATTAAATAAAAATATGTATTTTTTCAGATCCCTAGGCCAACGACGTTATTTTTCACTTATGAGAATTTGCACAGGAATAATCGGCAATTCATCTAGTGGTATTTTAGAAATGCCTTATTTTAATAAAATTACTCTAAATTTAGGTGATAGGCAAAAAGGTAGAATTTTTGCTAAATCAATTATAAACAGCCCTGTAAGCTTAGATAAGATTACCCATTTTTTAAAAAAGATTGAGAAAAATTCCTTTAAATTAGATAATACTAAATTGCCTTATGGAAAAAGTGGAGCAATCAACAAAATTATATCAATTTTAAAAAAAATAAAAAAGAAAGATATTTTTTACAAAAAATTCAGAGATTTATGAGAAAAACTTTATTGGAATTACATCTAAAAATAAACAAATAAATTAGCTTGAATTATATGCAAATAAAAGGTTTTCAAAAATACTTGTTAGGGTCAGATAAAAATTTACTAGATGCAATAAAAAAATTGCAAATTAATAAATATAAAACTTTAATTGTTGTAGACAAAAATAAAAAACTTTTAGGCACCGTTACAGACGGGGACATTAGAAGAGCTCTGCTTAGAGGCTATAACAAAGAGTCTAAAATTAAAAATATTTTGAATAAAAGACCAAAAAAAATTGTATATAAAAAAAAAATTCCTTACCTAAAAAATAATGAAACAGAGTTGCTACCAATAATTAATAAAAATAAAATAATTCAATCAATTTTTGTTAATAATGATTATAAAACAAGCACAATAATTGAGGAAAAGACAGATGTTTTAATTATGGCCGGAGGGTTTGGTAAAAGATTGATGCCATTAACAAAAAAAAAACCTAAACCACTATTAAAAATAAATAACAAAACATTGATAGAATATGCGGTTGAAAATTTAATTAAATACAATTTCAAAGATATTTTTATTTCAATTTACTACAAGTCAAAACAAATTAAAGACCATTTTAACAAAAAAAAATATAATTTGAATATAAACTATATTGCGGAAAAAAAACCACTTGGAACTGCTGGTAGCTTAAGTCTATTAAATTATAAAAGGTTAAAGGAACATTTAATTGTTCATAATGGTGATATAATTACAAATTTGAATATAAGAAATTTGATAAAATTTCACATTGATTTTAACTCTGACATCACAGTTTGTGCTAAAGAGTATACAAATACATCACCTTTTGGCGAAATTCGATATAAAGGGCATAAGATACAAAAGATTATAGAAAAACCCACAACTAAAAATTTTTTTAATGCAGGTATTTATATAATAAAGAAGAAATTGATTAAAAATATGTCTATTCAAAATTTGAGCATGACATCTTTTATAGAGAAAAAAATTACTGAAGGATTTGTAGTAAATGTGTACCCGATTTATGAATATTGGATTGATGTTGGAAGAAAAGATATTTTAAAACAAATTTATAATCAAAATTTTAGAAAAAATGTTTAAATTAATAAAATTTTTTAAAGATAGAAAAAAAAAGAATAAAAAACTTTTTTTACCACTGCATGAGCCTTATATTTCGGTAAATGACATTAAGTGTGTTACTAAAGGATTAAAATCTGGTTACGTATCCACGTCTGGAAAAGATATTCAAAAATTTGAAAATAAGATATCAAATTTAACTAGAAGCAAATATGCTATTGGAACGATTTCCGGAACAGCCGCTCTACATATTGCATTAAAGATATTAGGTGTAAATCAAAATGAGGAAGTTTTACTGCCCTCCTTTGCTTTTGTAGCTGCAGCAAATGCAATTCTTTATAATTCTGCAATTCCACATTTTGTTGATTGTGAACTTAATCAATTTGGGGTTGATCCTATCAAATTAGAAAAATATTTGGAAAAAAATACAATTGTTAAAAAAAATAAGTGCATTAATTTAAAAACTAATAGAATAATCAAAGCAATAATAATTGTACATATATTTGGTCATCCAGCTAAAATAAGAAAATTATTGAAAATTGCAAAAAAATTTAAATTAAAAGTAGTAGAGGATGCTGCAGAGGCTCTAGGGAGCCTATATTTAAAAAAACATGTAGGAACATTTGGAGACGTTGGTGTATTAAGTTTTAACGGTAATAAAATTATTACAACTGGAATGGGAGGAATGATTTTAACTAATAGTAAGAAATTGGCAACATTTTCATCGCACCTTATTTCTACATCTAAAACCCCACATAAGTGGGAATTCATACATGATAAAATTGGATTTAATTATAGAATGCCCAATTTAAATGCAACACTAGGAATTTCACAAATACATAAATTAAAAAGATTATTGTCACATAAACGTGAACTTTTTAAAAAATTTAAAAAACTTACAAAAGGGTCAAACGAACTGTCACTGTTAGACGAACCAAAAAATTGTAAAAGTAATTTTTGGATACAAACATTGGTATTAAAAAAACCCTCCCTTAAGAGAAGAAATAAGTTATTAAGTCAATTTCACAAAAACAAAATTTTAGCAAGACCTATATGGAGACCTTTACATAAACTAAAATTTTTGAAAAAGTATCCTAAAATGAATTTATCAAATACTAATATTTTAGAAAAAAGCACAATAAATATACCAAGTAGTTATTATTTATAAATGAAAAAAATTTTTATAACTGGTGCAACAGGATTTATTGGATCTCATTTATGTGAGATGGCAATAAAACGCGGATTTAATGTAGTTGGTTTTGACCGATACAACTCAAATCATGACTTAGGTTGGCTAAAGAGTTCTCCCTATTTAAAAAAAATGAAAATAATTTTAGGAGATATTAGAGATTACGACTCAGTCTATAAATCTTTGAAGGGATGTCATTCAATATTTCATTTGGCAGCATTAATAGGCATACCTTATTCTTATGTATCTCCTCAAGCTTATATTAAAACTAATGTTGAGGGAACATACAACGTTCTTGAGGCTGCAAAAAATCAAAAAATAAAAAATATTTTAATTACATCAACAAGCGAAGTGTACGGTTCTGCTAAATATCTTCCAATAGATGAAGATCATCCTATTAATGCGCAATCACCGTATGCTGCCTCAAAAATAGCTGCAGATCAATTAGCATTAAGTTATTTTAAATCATTTAAAACTCCTGTAAAAGTTATAAGACCCTTTAACACTTATGGCCCCCGACAATCTGAGAGAGCAATTATTCCAAGAATAATAATACAGTGCTTGCTTAATAATAATAAAAAAATAAAACTTGGTAATTTAAAACCAACAAGAGAATTTAATTACATAGAGGACATATGTGAAGCCTATTTTAAAGTCTTGAATAATAGTAAATTAATTGGAGAGGTTGTTAACGTTGGATCAAACACCAATATATCCATACTAAATTTGGTAAAAAAAGTACAAATAATATTAGGAACTAATAATAAAATTAAACAAGAAAAAGGAATAATAAGACCAAAACAAAGTGAAGTAGCTAACTTAAGGTGTAACAATAAAAAGCTTAAAAAGTTTTGCAGTTGGCAACCAAAAACAAATTTAGATGAAGGTTTAATTAAAACAATAAAATGGTTTTCAGCTAATCTGAGTGAATATGCTAATAAATATCGCGTCTAAATTAAATTTCTCTTATTAATGTTCAAAATTTGAACAAAAAACTTTACTTATTCCAGAATAAAATATACTATGATCATATGAACCTTACAGAATTTGAAATTTTAAGAAAAATTTATAATAAAGCGGACTCTTCACAAAGGAAACTCTCAAAAGAGCTGAATATCAGTTTAGGCAAGATAAATTATTGTCTTAATGCTCTCAAAGAAAAGGGATATGTAAAAATTTCAAACTTTAAAAAAAGCAAGACAAAATCAAAATATCTCTACGTTTTAACTCCTAAGGGTATATCAGAAAAAACAAGAATAACTCTAATTTTTATGAAAAATAAAATGAAAGAGTATGACGAATTAAAAGAAGAGCTTAAAAAAATTCCAAAAAATACTAAAAAGTAAGTTTTCAAATAGTTAGAAATGAGAAAAAAAATATTAATCAAATTTTATCAACTTTATCTATTAATTATATTTTTAATTTTATTTCCAATACTTCAATTAAAGTATTTATTGGACAAGTTTTTATCTTATGCAATATATTTTAGAAAAGGAAATTATTTTTTTAGAAATTATTTAATATCAAGACCATTTACGAAATCAATTCAATTTCAAAATACGAATATTAAAATTTTAGTAAATTCTTTCTACGATGTATGGAGAACAGGAGGTTATAAAAATTTTTTTTTAAATGATTTGTATGAGGACTCGAATGATGAGAAAATTTTCTATTATGATATCGGTGCTAATACCGGATTTTCTTCTTTGATAGCCTCAAAAAAACTTTCAAATAAAATTGAAACCTTTGCTATTGAACTAGAGCCAGCAAATTTTAAGACTTTAAATGATAATATTCTCATTAATAACTTGAAAAATATCACAACTATAAATCTAGGATTAAGCAATCAAACTAAATTAACAAAATTTTTTTATAATAAAATAAGCACCACAGAAAAAAATTTTTTTTATCCTTTAAGTTCTGTAGGACTACATTCAACGAAATTTTCTGGGGAACTACATTCTAAAGATCTGTTTTTTAATGCACTCATGTTAAAATTTGATGACTTAATTGAAAAATTTGATTTACCTCAACCTACGCATTTATTTATTGATGCTTTTGGATCCGAGAAAGATATTATGAATGGAATGACAAAAACTCTTGACGGAAAAAATATAAAAAAAATATATTTAGATGTTGAAGATGATCAAGATAATATTAAAAATACTTGGGTATATAATTTTTTAATCAAAAAAAAATTTAGTATGAAACTTATTTTAGAAAAGAAACACTTGTATGCAAAAAATAATTGGAACGTAATCTTTGAAAAAAAATGATTAAAATTAAGCTCACAAAAGAAAAAATTCAAAGAATAAAAGATTTTTTAAATTCTCCTGAGTACCAAAATAATATTGTTAAAAGTGAATTGTGGAAACATGAAAGTAATTTATCTAAAGTTGAATTTAGAGGAAATAATGACATTGTTTTAAAGGGTAGCGGAGGACTTTATTTTAGAAAAATAAATCCCATAAAAAAAGTACTAAGTAAAATTAAATATAGATTATTAGATTTTAAAAATAATTTACCCTTATTCCCCAGTCACAAAGCTGCATTCGAGAGTATTATGAAAGACAAAAAAAGTAGGGGCGAATTTGAATACGATTTTAATTCAAAGACAAAACATAATTTATTTAAGGATTATTCTTATTTAAAAAATAATAGTCCTTTTAAAAATTTTGATTTTGATTATTTTGAAATTAAACATTTTTTTTTATTTAATATTCTTCGGTCAAAAATTAATTTTGATAAATTAGACACCATACTTGAAATTGGTGGAGGTTCAGGGCATTTTTCAATACTATTTAAAAATTATCATAAAAATATTAAGAATTTTATATCAATTGATTTGCCGGAAATAATAATTTTCAACATAATTTTTATGATGCATTTTTTTCCAGAGGATACATTTTGCCTTCCTAATGAGGTCACTAAAGAAATTATTGTTTCAAAAAAATTTAATTTTGTTTTTATGACCCCTAATCAGGTGAGGTTAATACAAGATAATGCTGTAGATGTTTCAATTAACACATCATCTTTCGCAGAAATGAATCCGGAAGATATTAATAACTATTTTAATTTGGTTCAAAGAGTAACAAAAAATAAAGGATATTTTTTAAATCATAACAGAGTTCATAAATTACCAGAACCACATTCTGATGAGGGAGGAATAATTAGACAAGAGTTAAAAGCGAATATTTTTGGAAACTATCCATTTAATAAAGAAAACGATATCTTAATTTATGATATTTGTAGATTTTCTCAGCTATTAAAAATTGATCCAATGATGGTTAGACTAGAAAAAATAAAAAAATCTTAATGGCTAAAAATAAATTTATTATTGTTTGGCCCATGATCTTTAGAGAATTCGATTATTACAGGCTAGAACTAGATAAGATGACAAAACATTTTGATATTGAGATCCATGAGTTAGCGAATATTTTTGATCCTAAGTTAAATAAAATTTATGATCCAAAAGTTTGGTGTAAAAGAAAAATTGTAAAGAGATATAAGTCATTAATTTACTGGATTATAAACTTTAGAAAAATTTCAAAGAACAATCGAGTAGTTGTTATGTATAATTTTCACGTAAATTCTTTATCTAAATATTTAGTACGAGTCACTCTTCAAATTTTAGGTGCTAAAATTATTAAATATTCGAAATCAAACTCAAATGATGTTAAAGCTAATTCAGAAATTCTTTTTTATAAGTTTAAAAAAAATTTTTCACCACTCGATATTTTTTTTTATTTTGAGAACTTTTTTTTTCAATATCTTAGTATTTTTTTAAAAAGCGATTATATTCTTTCAATGTCTCATAATAATTATTTATTTTTAAAAAAAAATGCTATTGATAAATCCAAAATTATAAAAGCTAGTTCTTATGACTATTCAAATGCTTTAGTTTATAAACCTACCAAAAAAGATTTGTTATTTGGAAAAAAAAATTTTTCTATTTTAATTGATACACCTGGCCCACGAAATGAAGGTGATGAATTAGTTTATCGTGTTAAAAAAGACGCAACTAGCGAAAAGTGGTATCCAGCAATCAATAATTTTTTTTCTTTCATTGAAAAAAAATATAAAACTAAATTTGTTATAGCACCTCATCCAAAGACAAAACCAAAAAAATATTCAAAAGAATTTAACTATAGAGAAACCATATTTAATAAACTGGCCTATTCAGTCAAAAAAGCTAAGATCATAATTTCTAAAGCACCTGGCTCAACTGCAGTTATTTATGCAGCAATGTTTAAAAAACCTTTGCTATTTATTTACTCAAATGAATATCATAATAAAAAAAATGCCATGAACAGATTAAGGCTTATGATTAAAGAATTTAAAACTAAAGCAATCAATATTGATAAAAATTATAAAAAGGAAACAATTAACAAATTAATGAAAGTAAATAATAAAGTTTATGAAAACTATATTCAAAAATTTGGAACTGCCAGAAATGATCAGAAGCCTAATTATATTATTTTAACAAAGTTACTTAATTACCTATTTTACAATAAAGAAATGAAAATATGATAATTGGACTAATCCCATCAAGATTAAAATCTAAAAGACTTTTTGAAAAACCATTAATAAAGATCAATGGATTTCCAATAATAGTTCATACAATGAAAAGAGCTATGATGTCGAAGACACTAGATGACTTATATGTTTGCACAGATAGTGAAAAAATAGCAAACGTTGTTCAGAAGTATGGTGGAAAATTTATTTTAACTTCTTCTAAACATAGAAATGGCACAGAAAGAATTGCTGAAGCAATTAGAAAAATAAAAAAAAAAACTAAATTAATAGTCGACATACAAGGTGACGAGCCAACTATTAAACCTAAAGATATAGATGAAATTGTGAAATTTCACAAAAAAAATTTACATTATGATGTAGTTATTCCTCATTTTGAAATTGATTATAAAAATAATTCAAATCACGTAAAAATTATTTCAGATAAGAAAGGTAAAATTTTATATTTGACAAGATCTATATCACCATACAACTTTTTTAAAAAAGATTTGAAACAGAAAAAACATTTGTCAGTAATTAGTTTTAAAAAAGATGCTCTGTTAAAATACACAAAATTTAATCAAAGTTATTTAGAAAAAATTGAGGGTATTGAACTCTTAAGATGTATAGAAAACAATCAGAAAGTCGGAACGTTTAGAATTAAGACGCAAGCTTTATCTATGGATGTCAAAAAAGACATATTTGCAATAAAAAAATTTTTCAAGACCGATAAAATTAGGAAATTGTATTGATTTTGATTAATTAACTAATTACTTTACAGTTCAATTTTTGAACGGTATGATATTATTATGGAGCAAAAAATTAACTTAACAGATTATGGTTTCAATATTTTGCAAATTGAGTCTACAGCAGCATGTAATATGGCTTGTAGTTTTTGCCCTTATCCTCTGAAAGAAGATAAGAGATCAAAGTTAGACTTTATTGAAATTAAAAAAATATTAGAAAAAATTAACCCAGACGATGACCAATTTAAATATTTAACTTTCTCCCAATTTAATGAACCATTACTAGACAATCGAATTTTTGATATTTTAGAATTAGCAAAAAATATGCGCTTCAACACATATTTTGTTACCAATGGTTTACTGCTCAATAAAGAAAAAAATATTAATGAACTTCTTAGATTAAAACCTGAAATTAAAATTTCAATGCAAGTTTTAGATAATTCTAAACATAAAACTGCAAGGGGATTAAATTTAGAGCTTACAAGATATTTAGAAACTATCATTAATTTTTGTAAAATTGCAAAAGATAAAGATTTAAAAGTTAATATAGATATCGGATGTAATTTTAATGATAATAAGTTTAAACTTTATGCTAAAAAGTTTTTAGGACTTGGTCATGGAGACTCCTCTGTTCCTGATACCTTAGATGAAACCTGGAAATTTCTTCAACCAATTATTGAGAAATTTTATGAGATTGAAGGTGCTAAAAATAAAGACGAAATAAAATTATTTTTAAAAAACAGTGATGACTTTAAAAAAATTAAAAACGAGTATATTTATCAAGAAGGTTTCAAAATTTTTGAAAACATAAAGTTAAAGATTAAACCATTTTTTTATGGGAATAGAATTAAGGACTTTTTTCCAATTAATAATAATTTTTCTTGTGATAGTAAAATATTAGCAATTCAAGCTGATGGGAATATTGTTCCATGCTGTCTAGCTTATGATGATACAATTTCATTAGGAAATATTAAATCTTCTAATTTTGATTTAAAGAACCTACTAAACAATAATACATTTTTAAATAATTTAAGAAAAAAAGGATCTAAAAAACATATTACCTGTAAAAAATGTTATGGCGAACCGACTAAAAGAGGAGTTTTTTTTCGGAATTTATTAAATCAATTTCAATTTAATAGAGAAAATGAATATCAAAATAATTGATAATTTTTTAGAAAAGGAAGATTTTGAAGACTTGTGTTCAATCGAACTTAAGAAAATAAAAAAGAATGAAATTTATATTCACCATAACAAAATTTGTGGAGAAGAAATCATAGAAAATTCATGCTTGGATGCAGAATTGCTATTAAGATTAAATAAAAAATATCATCAAAAAGCAATTCACCTACTAGAGGAGTTAAACCAAAAAAAAATTAAATTATATAACTTCTCAGAGTTTCATATAATTCAAACTGGCTCAAATTATAAATTTCCGATTCATGATGATACACCAGATAAATTATTGAGCGGAGTTATTTACTTAAAACCAAAAAAAAATTCTGGAACTATCTTTTATAAAAATAAAAAAGGAGACGGTGAAAAAGAAATTACCTGGAAACAAAATAGAGCAGTTTTTTTCTCAAGAACCGAGAGAAAATCTTGGCATTCTTTTCGAGGAGATGGATTTTCCGATAGAATAGCTCTAGTTTACAATTTAAAAACTTCTAATTTAAAAGGTGTTTACGAGGCTGAGTCCAATAATTATTTGATTGGAAGTTTGAGATACAAGTTGAATCCTTATCTGCTAAGATTTTTTAACTTTACAATATGAAAAAAAATTATTTGAACTTTTACAAAAATAAAAAAGTTTTGGTCACAGGTCATACAGGCTTTAAAGGTTCATGGTTGACTTTATGGCTTATATCATTAGGTGCAAAAGTTTTAGGTATTTCGAAGGATGTGCCCACAAAACCCTCATTATTTAAGTCTGCAAGGCTAAAAAGTAAAATAAAATCAGTGCGTGGAGATATAATAAATTACGATTTTTTAAATAAAAAAATAAATGAATTTGAACCTGATATAGTTTTTCATTTAGCTGCCCAAGCTATTGTAAAAGAGTCATATTTATCCCCTTTAAACACCTGGAGATCTAATTTGATAGGAACTTTAAACATTTTAGACGTTTTGAAAAATTATAAAGGCAAAAAAATTGTTTCAGTTTTCATAACTAGTGACAAGGTATATAAAAATTTAGAAACTTATAAAGGGTACAAAGAAGACGACAAGCTTGGAGGTAGCGATCCTTACAGTGCAAGCAAGGCCTCCGCCGATATCGCTATAAGTTCTTATATAAATTCCTTTTTGATAAAAAATCAAAAAATTCTAATATCAACAGCAAGAGCAGGGAATGTAATAGGTGGAGGAGATTGGTCTCCAGGAAGATTGATACCTGATTGTGTAAAGTCCTGGTCAAAAAGAAGAAATGTTTTAGTAAGAAATTTTAAATCCACTAGACCATGGCAGCATGTTCTCGAAGTATTAAATGGATATTTAGGTTTAGCTTACAATTTAAGTAAAAACCAAAAACTTAGCGGAGAAGTATTTAATTTTGGTCCAAAGTTAAGTGATAAAAAAAAAGTCATTGATGTTCTTAATGAAGCTAAATTAAATTGGAGCTCAGCAAAATGGAAAAAATATACAAATAAAAGAATGAATTTTAACGAGAGTAAATTGCTTCACCTTAATGTAAATAAAGTAAAAACAAAATTAAATTGGAAAAATTATTTGACATTTAAGGAGACAATTAAACTCACAATTAAATGGTACATAAATTTTTACGAAAAAAATGAAAATATTTTTAACTTTTCATTACAACAAATTAAGGATTATCAAAAAAAAATTGTTAAAAATTAATATTTAAATGAAAGTAATTATCTTAGCTGGTGGACTTGGAACAAGATTATCGGAATATACAAAAACCATTCCAAAACCAATGGTTAAGTTAAATGGACGACCCATCATTTTATATATAATTCAACATTACGTAAAATATGGTTTTAAAGATTTCATAGTAGCGAGCGGTTATAAGGGCAATATAATAAAAAACTTTTTTAAAAATAAATTTAATCAGATAAATATTAAAGTGATTGATACAGGTAATAAAACTATGACAGGCGGTAGAGTCAAAAGATTAAAAAAAGAAATATCTGATCAATCATTTTTACTTACTTACGGAGATGGTGTATGTAACGTAGATTTAAAAAAATTAATTAAATTTCATAAAAGAAATAATTTTTACTGCACATTAACAGCGGTAAGACCACCGGCCAGATTCGGAGCAATAAAACTCAATGGAAAAAAAGTTTCATATTTTAAAGAAAAATCAAGGCTTGATGAAGGATGGATAAATGGAGGTTTTTTTGTTTGTAGTTCGAAAATTTTAGATTTTATAAAAGGAGATAAAACTTTCCTCGAGAGAGAACCACTTGAGATCCTTAGTAAAAAAAAAAAACTTGGTGCTTACAAACACAATGGATTCTGGCAGTGCATGGATACAGTAAGGGATAAGGAAATTCTAGAAAAAAAATTAAAAAGAAATGAACATATTAAAAAATAAAAATTTTAAAAGAGCTATAATTTTTGGTTATGGTTCAATGGGGAAAAAACACTTTAAAATTTTAAAAGATAAAAATTTTAGGGTAAAAATTATTACTAATCAAAAAATCAATAAGAAAATAAAAATAGACAGGTCAAAAATAAAAAATTTTGACCCAAGCATAATTGTTATTGCATCTAAAACTTCTAAGCATTTTCATGATTTAAAATTTGTAGATAAATTAGTAAAAAAAAAAATTATAATAATTGAAAAACCTCTTTTTGAAAATTATAAAAAGATAAAACTCAAAAACAATAAATACTTTGTAGGTTACAATCTAAGATTTCATCCAATTATTCAATTTTTAAAAAAACAAAAAATTAAACCTTACTTTGTACAAGCTACATGTTTTAGTTATTTACCAAATTGGAGAAAGAATATCGATTATGCTAAATCGAATACAGCTAAAAAAATTGGAGGTGGTGCAGCTTTAGAATTGAGCCATGAAATTGATTATTTGATATGGATGTTTGGAAGTATGAAAAAAATTAATATTCTAAATAAAAAAATTTCAAATTTAAAAATAAGCAAAGATGATATTCTAATTTTGAATTCAAAAATAAAAAACTTTTATTGCAATATCTCGATAAATTTATTTTCAAAAATTGAGAAGAGAGAGTTGTATATTTATACCAAAAAAAATCAATATTATGCAGATTTATTAGATAATAAACTAACAATTTTATCAGGTAATAAAAAGAAAACTCTTTTATGGAAGAATTTTAAGATGGCGGAAACATATAAAATTTTACACGATCAAATTTCAAGAAATAAGACTTTAGATATTTGTACGGTGAACCAAGCAAATAATTTATTGAAAATAATATGAATATTTTATGCACAATATGTGGAAGAAAAGGTTCAAAAGGTATACCTAATAAAAATCTAAATTTGTTTTTAAAAAGACCCTTAGCCTGGCACACAATGAACCAAGCAAAAAAAAGTAAAATTTTTACAAATATTGTTGTTTCATCGGACTCAAAAAAAATACTAGAATTAGGAAAAAAATTAAAGTTAGATTTAATGATTAAAAGGCCGAATAATTTGTCAACTGATAATGTACCTAAATTAAAAGTAATTAAACATGCTTTTATTTATTCAGAAAAAATTTTAAAAAAAAAATTTGATTATGTGTTCGATTTGGATATCACCGCTCCGCTAAGAACAGTTTCAGATATTAAAAATGCATATAAAAAAATTAAGAATAAAAAAAATTGCAACATAATTAGTATATCACCTTCAAAAAAAAATCCTTTTTTTAATATGGTAACTTTGAATAAGCGAAGCGTTAAACTAGTAAGCAATAAAACAAATCAAAAGTTTTTTTCTAGGCAAAAGGCACCCAAATCTTTTGATGTTGATCCATCAGTTAATGCCTGGACAAGAAAAAGTATATTAGAATCAAATAATATTATTAATAAAAATACGATTTATAATATTATTCCAAATAACAGAGCAATGGACATCGACTCTAAATTAGATTTTAAAATTGTCGAGTTCCTATATAGTATGAGTAATAAATGACAACATTTTCTCTTAAAAATAAAAGAGTTTTTATACTTGGTGGTTCGGGTTTGATCGGAAAACCAACGAATCATTTATTAATAAAACATGGTGCAAAATTATTTAATTTGGATTTGGTAGATAGCAATCAAAAAAAAGTAAAATTTATAAAATTTGACCTTAAAAATACAAAAGACATCAAGTTAAATTTAACCAAAATAATTAAAAAATATGGTTGCCCTAATATCTTTATCAATTGCTCATATCCAACAAGTGAAAATTGGTCCAAGGCAAATTTTTCTTATGTAAATCAGGATATCATAAATGAGAATTTAAAAATCCATTTAAGTTCTTATGTTTTTACGAGTAATTTAATAGCTGAAGAAATGCGAAAAAGAAAAATTAAAGGTAGCATTATTCAATTTTCCTCTATTTATGGAATGGTAGCACAAAACTTAAATGTTTATAAAAAAACAACAATGAGAGAGAATTCCGTTTATCCTTTAATCAAATCAGCAATAATAGCTAATTGTAAACAAATGGCCTCGTATTATGGAAAATTTGATATTAGAGTAAATTCAATTAGTCCAGGTGCTATACAGGGTCATGTAAAAAATAAAAAAAAATCTCAAAGTAAAGTTTTTGTAAATAACTTTACAAATATTAATCCACTTAAAAGATTAGCAAAACCTAATGAGATTTCTCCAGCAGTAATTTTTTTAGCATCAGACGCGTCTTCTTACATTACTGGTGTAAATCTTGTAATTGATGGTGGTTGGACGGTAATATAAATTATATTTTTAATGAAGAAAGTGCTTATAACTGGCGGAACAGGTTTTTTAGGTTCAAATATAATAAAGAATTTAAATAAAGATTTTGAGATAACATCAATTTCAAGAAAGAAAATAACACAAAATTATTTACCAAGAGTCGAATATTTATTCTTTGATATTTCAAAATATAATTTGACTAGAAAATTTTTGAAAAAAAAAGAATTTGATTTCATCATCAATTGTTGTGGGAATATCAATCATAGTCAAAAAAATGAAACCTTCAAAGCTCATTTGAAAGCTGTTAAAAATTTGATTAAAATTTTCAAAAAAAAAAAAATTAAAAAATTTATTCAAATAGGCAGCTGCCTTGAATATGGGAATTCAAAATCACCTCAATCCGAAAGCTCGCTTAGTCTTCCCCAATCAAATTACGGAAAGGCAAAATATTTAGCGTCAAAAGAAATAGCAAAAAATTTTCCAAATAATTATTTAATTTTGAGACTGTATCAGATATTTGGACCATTACAAAAATTAGATAGACTAATTCCCATAACTATTGACTCGTGTTTAAAAGATGAATCTTTTTCTTGCACTAAGGGAAATCAATTAAGAGACTTCCTGTTCATAGATGATTTTATAAAATTAATTCAAAAAATTTTAAAAAGTCGTAATTCAGATATAAAAGGCATTTACAATGTTGGCTCAGGAAAACCTTATAAAGTCAATTTTATTATTAAGAAAATTAATCAATTAGTTAAAAAAGGAGATCCTCAGTTTGGAAAGATAAAGATGAGAAAAGATGAAATAATGAAGCTGTATCCATCTATCAAAAAAGTAAAAAAAGAATTTAAATGGAGTCCAAACATAAATATTGATAGAGGTTTAAATAAAACAATAAATCATTACAAAAAAATTAAAACTTTACTTAAAACAAAAAAAGATTATAAATGTTCATAATTTGAACTTAGTGAAAAAAATTAATTTATTAGATTGTACTCTCCGAGATGGAGGATATTACAACAATTGGAAATTTACATCTTCAGAAATCAATAATTATATTTCAAGTATTGGAGCTAGCAACATTAAGTATTTAGAAATCGGATTTCATTTTCTAGAAAAAAATTCTGAATATGGAAAATGCGCATATGTAAATAATAAATTTATCAAAAATCTTAAGATTAAAAAAAATATAAAAATAGCAATAATGTTTAATGCAGTAGATTTTTTAAAAAAGAGAAATTTGGCATTAAGAAAATTAAAAAAACTTTTTCTTACAAAAGAAAAATTAGTCGACATAGTAAGAGTAGCAGTACATTTAAAAGATATTAAAAAAATTAAACCATTTTTAGATTATTTTAAAAAGCATCAAATATTTACATGTTTAAATTTAATGCAAATTAACACTCTTAAAGAGTCTGAGCTAAGAAATAGTTTAAGACTTATTCAAAAATGGAAGAATGTAAATGTTTTTTATTTTGCTGACTCTTTTGGAAATTTAACTCCAAAAGATGTAAAAAATATCTGCAAAACTATTAAAAAAAATTGGAAAAAAGAATTTGGAATTCATAGTCATGATAATTGTAAACTAGCCTTACAGAATTCAATAACTGCATTTAAAAATGGCGCAACATGGATTGACGGCACTATTTTAGGAATGGGGCGTGGTGCGGGAAATGTTAAAACAGAAGACTTGTTAAAATATTTTAAAAATTATAATTTTAAGCCAGGGGCAATAAAAGATCTATGTTCACGTGATTTTTTAAGATTAAAGAAGAGATACAAGTGGGGACCTTCATCTTATTATCAACAAGCGGCTAAACATAATATACATCCAACTTATATTCAGTATTTGCTTAGTGATAAAAGCCGATATTCAAAAATTGAAATAAAAAAAAGCATAAACAATCTCGCAAAGATTGACTCTAGAGGTTATGATCCACTTATTTTAGAAAATTCAGTCGCATCTGATAAAAATTTCAAGGGAAAATGGAATGCAAGAAATTGGTGTAAAAATCGATATATTTTAATTTTAGGACAAGGAGACACCTTAAACACTAAAGAAAATTTACTTAGGGTGAGTAAATTATTAGTAGAAAAAAAACCAATTGTATTGAGCTTAAATATTAATAAAGCAATTCCTGAAAATTACATAGATTTTTATATTACTTCTAATGAGGCTAGAATTTTAGTGGATCACAAATTTTATTTTAAATATAAAAAAAATTTTATCTTACCCCGAAGAGTACTGAAATCTTTTTCAAAATTAGATAAACAAAAAAGTATTTTTGATTATGGTGTAAAAATACAAAAAAATTCTTTTAATGTGTTTAACAATTATGCAATCTTGCCAACAAATTTATCTTTTGCATATAGTATTGCACTATGCATAGTTGGTGGAGCAAAAAATATTTCTTTAGCAGGTTTTGATGGATACGGAAAAAATCATAAGTTACAAATTCAGATGAACGATACAATCAAGTTAATTCAAAATAAGTACAAAAATCTTAAATTACATTCCATAACTAAAACTCAATATCGATTGAGATAATAGTGTAATGATTGATAAAAAAAAATATATCGTAGTAATACCTGCAAGATATAAGTCTAAAAGACTTCCAGGTAAGCCGTTGATTACGTTAAAGGGTATTCCGATGATAATAAGAACATGTATTCGAGTAGCGATGGCAATACCAAAAGAAAAAATTTTAGTTGCAACAGATGATAATAGAATCATAAAAATTTGCAAAAAATATAATTTTGAGAGTTTAAAAACCAAAGGTGATTGTTTAACCGGCACCGATCGAGTTGCTGAAGTAGCAAAAAAAGTTAAATTCAGTCATTATATTAATATTCAAGGTGACGAACCAATATTCAATCCTAACGATATAAAAAAATTACTTCAATATATGAAAAAATATCCTAAAGATGTTATATTAGGATATACAAAAATCAATAGTAGAGAAGATTATAAAAACCAAAATATTCCAAAAGTCATATTATCAAAGAACGAATATTTAATGTTTGCTTCAAGATCTTCAATCCCATTTCAAAAAAAATATGATAGTAAAGCTTATCGACAAGTACTTGCATATTGTTTTCCCAGAGGGAAATTATTAAACTTTGCAAAAGATCGAAAAAAAACATTTTATGAAAAAATTGAAGATATTGAAATTTTAAGATTTTTAGAAAAAAATATTCCAGTTAAGATGTGTAAAATGTCTAATAAATCCATTTCTCTTGATACTAAAGGCGACATTAAGAAGATATTAAGCAAAATTAAATAAATCAAATGTTCTTCAAGAAGTTAAAATTTATAATTAAGATTATTTTTTTTTCTAAATGGATTTTTACAAAACCACCAAAAAAACGATATCTGATTATTGATGGAGAAAATAATCCTTTTAATCATTATCTAAAAAAAAATAGTTACAATATTTTATTTAGAAGAGGGGAAGAAATTAATTTAATAGTATTTTTAAAATGTATATTAAATTTTAAATTTTCTATCTTAGATTATTACTTACAATATATAAAATACGTAAGACCAAAAGCTATACTGACAGCTTTTGATCATTATCCATCTTTTTTTAGACTAAGTAAAAAAACAAAAATAAAAACTATAATTGTAACCGTAGGAAGCAGAACTCCATCAGCAGGTTTATTTGCTACTAAATTCGGCAAAACAAAACATAAAGATAATCATGTAGATCATATTTTTACTTTCAATGAAACAATGGCTAAATTGTATCGCAAAATGACTAGTGGTAAAGTTTATTCAACAGGTTCATTTATCAATAATATTTATAGGAAAAAAATTAAAAGAAAAAAAAATGAAATTTTATTTATATCTACTTTCAAACCACCAACAAAAATATGGTCAAACAATCCAGGTAAAAAGATTTTAACTCATGCTGACTTTCAAAAAAATGACAAATACCTAATTAAGAATTTATCAATTTATGCAAAAAAAAATAAGATAAAATTAAATATATTAGGTAGGCAGCGAGGTATTCACGTAGATTTAGAAAAAAAATATTATGATGAAATTATAAACGATAAATTTCAATTTATATCCAAAGAAAGATATCCAGATTCTTATCATGTAATGAATAAATTTAAATATGTTTTTACTCTTTGGTCTACATTGGGTTTAGAAAATCTAGTCAATAATGGTAGGACGGGATTTATTTATAATAAACCTAAAAATCCAGCCTGGAATGAAGCTAGACTTGGTCTTACTGAAAAATTAAAACTTAGAGGTCCTTTTTGGACAACGACAAAAGCCGAAGATGTCAGAGAATTTAATAGAGTTTTTGACTCAGTGATAAAAAAAGATGAGAAATTTTGGAAAATAATGAGAAAAAAATATAGAAAAAAGTTACTTGAATTTGAAGAAGGGAATAAAACTTTCTTAAAAGTCATTTAAAAAGTTAAATGAATTATTTTAAATTTAATACTGTATCACAATTTTGAAGTATAGATTTTTTATGTGAGACTATAATTATAGCTACTTCTGTTTTAATTTTTAAAAGATAATTAAAGATTTTGCTTTCTGTTTCCTCATCAAGGGCATTTGTAGACTCGTCTAAAATTAAAATTTTAGGAGAAAGATATAACGCTCTGGCTAAACCTATTCTTTGAATTTGGCCGCCTGATAATTTGTCTCCAAATTCTCCAATATTAGTTTCTAACCCCTTATCACTATCTTTAATCAAATCAATTAACTGAACATTTTTTACTAACTCAAAAATTTTATTATCATCTATGAAAGAATTTTTTTCGCCAAAAGCAATATTATTTTTTATAGTATCATCAAGTAAATAAATTCTTTGTGGAACATATCCTATTTCACTTTGCAAAAATTCTTCATTATTTTTTAATAGTTTATCATCTATCAAAATTTCACCAGAATTTATCTTTAAAAGTCCTGAAATAATATTTAAAATTGTTGTTTTGCCTGAACCGCTTTTACCGTTAATTCCTAATATTTGATTTTTTTTGATAGAAAATGAAATGTCATTAATTATATTCTCATTTTTTTTGTCATATTTAAAATTTATATTGTTAAATTGAATTTTGTTGAAATTATTTAGTAATAATTTTTTTTTAGAATTAAGATAATTATTTGATAAATTAAACTTTTCCTTGTTTATTTCATCTAAAACTCCTTCTACAACGGGCAAATTAAATTTTATTTTCTGTAGTGTTTGCATAATTCTTACAATTGAGGGAACGAGCCTAAAAGCAGCAGCGCTAAATAATCCGATAATTGGAATAATTTTATCTACACTGTAATTATTTAAATAATATAAAATTATCAATAAAATAATCATTCCAACAACAGTCACCCATTCGAACCAGTAACGGGGTAAAGAATTAATAAAAGCTTGTTTGTTTAATTCTGCATCAATTTCTTTTTGAGAATTTTCTGTAAAGTCTTTTATAAAAAAAAATTCTTTATTAAAAATTTTAATTTCTTTTATCGATCTAAAACAATTATTGATATTTTCAATAATTTTAGCTTGCATATCTTTTCTAATGGATCCCCATTCTTTAGCATTTCTTTGTATTTTAAAATAAAAAATAAATCCAAATAAAGTAAATACTCCGAATATTCCAAGAGTTCCAATTGGTTCAAAATAAAACAATAAACTTACAACGCAAATTAAAACTAAAATTTCAGTTAGAAAGGTTGAGCTTGCGGTTAAAATTGCAGATATTCTTTTTAAATCTAATAAATTTCTTGTTAGTTCTGACGAATTAACTTTAAGATGAAACAAGTAAGAATTATTTAGGTAAATTGAAAATAATTTTTTTGATAGGTTGACTTTAATTTTAGACAAAAGTTTATTTTCAATATATGAAAAAAAGGTTAAAAAAATAGCTTTTAATGTGTAAATAAATATTAATAATAATAGGCTGAAAATTAACAAATTATCTTTATTGATTAAAGAAGTTTCACCTGAATTAATAAAATTTAAATATTTTTCAGCAATATCGTCAGATAAGATTATTTGAAGAATTGGAATGATCAATCCAATGCTTAGAGTTTCTAAAAAGACAGTAAAAATAGTTAATGAAATAATGATATAGAAATACTTTTGATCAACTTTTTCAAAAAAATTTAGATAATCTTTAAAATTGATTATTTTTCCTATCATTAATTAGATTTACGAATACAAATTGTTCATTTTGTGAACATTATAGCCTATTAAGTTCAAATTATGAACATAATTATTTTATTAATAATAAAATCTAGTATAAATAATAGCAAAAAGTATAGTTAATCGCGTTTATATATAACTAATAAATATTTATTTATGAAAAGTATCAATGATTTATTGAAAAGGAAAAAACTTATAGTCTTCGATTTAGACGGAGTTTTAGCAGATACAAAATTAAATATGAAGATAGCATGGAATTATACGGCTAAAAGAAATAATATCAAAATTCCTTTTAAAAATTATTTTAAATTTATAGGTTTACCATTTAAAGACATTATTATTAATTTAAAAATAGACTTAAAAAAAAATAATTATCAAAAAATTAAAAAAGATTTTCAAGATTCATCAATTAGTAATATGAGTCGAGTTAGATGTTTTGATAATGCAAAAAAGGTACTATTACTTTTAAAAAAAAAAAGAAAAAAAATTGCATTATTGACCTCAAAAGATTACCGAAGAAGTAAATTACTTATTAAAAAATTTAACTTTAAATTTAATCTAATTGAATGTGGGTCTATAAAAAAAAAGGGTAAACCTGATCCTTTTCAAATGAATTCAATAATTAAAAAACTTAAATTAGACAAAAAGAAAGCTGTATACATAGGCGATATGTTTGCTGACTTACAAACGGCAAAAAATGCTAAAATAGATTTTATATTCGCAAAATATGGTTATGGAAAACTACCTGCTAATAAATTAAAATTTAAGATTAATAGGTTAACAGATTTAATAAAATAATGCTCAAATTGTTTAAGGTGCAAAAAAAATTATTAATTAAATTTAAGGAGTTATGTAAAAAGAAAAAAAAACTAAATTTATATAATTATTGCTCTTTAGGAGCAGAAAGTTTAGGAGCATTAAAATTTAAGTTTCAAATAGATAAAAGAAAATATTTAATTTGTTTCCTTAAAGAACGTATAAAAGAAGTATACGGTTTGGGATTAATAAAAAAAATTAGAATTATAAAAGATAACAACCCAGAAAAATTTGAAAATATTATTTTAAATTGGGCCTTTAAAAATGACTTTCAAAAACATTTTTACGATAAATATTTTAATATTAACTCTAAAAACTATAATAAAATATTATGGTTATTAGTTTATATGAGTAATGAAATACCAAAAAACTTTCCCAAAAATACTTTTGTAGTTCAAATTAAAAAAAATAAAAAATTTAAATTTTTAAGTTTAATATTAAATTTAATATTTTTAATAAGATTTTCAGATTCACCTATATTTCTTAGAATATTTGATTTTTCACAACAAGTTTTTTTAAGTACTTTTTTAACAAAAGCTTTCACACAAAATAAAGACTATAAAAAAATTAAAAGATTTTTCTTACCATATGAGGCTCAATTATTTCAAAAAAAATTGATTTTTAATTTGAAAAAAAAAATTTAAAAACTTAAGAATAATTGGATACGATCATACCGCACCTCAACCTATGCCAATTAACATATTTTATGACAAATTTTCTCCCGATTACCTGCTTGTGGGATCTAAAAATAAATTAAAATTTAATCATAATTATCTAGGTTGGCCAAAGAACAAAATGAAAGTAATGAAGTCTCTAAGATTTAAATTGGACAAACAAGATTTTAGGAACAAAGTTTTATTACCATATATAATAAAGAACAAAAAAATTTATCTTCAAAACGTAATTAGACTAATGCAGCAGCTTAATTTAAAAAAATTCAAAAACTCTAACGTTAAAATTCATCCTGCATGTAAAAATAAGAAAAATCATATAAAACTTGTGAACCATATTCGACTTCTAAAAAATAAAAGTTTTAATAAAAAAAAGGAAACCTCTAAAAATTTTGTAATTTTTCTAGGTCAAACTACAGCAATCCCTTTAGCAGTTGAGAATGGACTAAAAACCTTTAACATTTGTATTGAACCCAAATACGATGTTTATAACCCTAAAATTTGGACTGGTTTAACATGTAAATCATTAAATGATTTTACTTATCAATATAAAATTAAAAATAAAAGTGCGCTTATCTGGATAGATCGTAAACGAAACAGTTTTAAAAATATTATTAATAATTTTTAATTTTATTTAATAGCAAGAAATCCTTGAAAACTTGTGTATTTAAATATTGTCATGAAGTCTTTAAATCCTGCTCTTTTTAAAAGATCAAAATTACCTTTTGTTGAGAATGGTTCTAATACTCCCTTAAGGCTTCTTTTTTTAGAAATAATTTCTAAAGGTGTAAAATTATTGTCTAATTTAAAATCTTCATAAACACTTGTCATCATATCTTGGAATCTTGCATCGGGTGCTCTTACTTTTTCAAAAAAAATAAATCCACCTCCCCAATTTAATGATTTAAAAACTTTATTAAAAAAAATCTGCCTATTTTGCGGTTTTATAAACTGAGCAGTGTAGTACGAAGCTATAAAATCAAATTTATATTTGAATTTTACTTTTAAAAAATCTTTGTTAATTATCTTAATTTTTTTATTTAATTTTTTTCTACTTTGAGCAACCATATCTTTTTCTATTTCGATACCTATAAATTTTATTTTTTTTTCAATATTATGTTTGTAGAGCTTTGCAATCAATGCGCCAGTAGAACATCCTAGCTCACAACAATTAGAATTATCCTTTAAAAAGAAGTCGCTTATTTTACAAACTAAATCATGTCCCTCCAGATAGAAGGGAACAGACCTTAAGATATGACCATCGAATTTTTTAGCTACTCCTCCACTAAATTTCCAATTGGCATTTGTGGCGCTTAAACCTTTATCAACTTTTTTAACCATAATTTTTCTTATATTTTTTAGACCGATTTTTCAAAAGAATTGTTTTATATTGTTATTATTTAATTACATTATATTGTTGTTGAATAAAAGTATACAAATGAAAACAAATTAATGAATTTAAATAGAATTACTGATCCTCTTATAAGCATAATTATGAACTGTAAAAATGGGGAGAAATATCTAAAACACAGTTTAAATTCAATTACAAAACAATCCTATAAAAACTGGGAACTAATTTTTTTCGATAATTGTTCTACAGATAAAAGCAAAGAGATATTGATGGATTTTAGAAAGAAGAACAAAAATAAGATTAAATACTTTAAATCCAAAAAAAAATTAAAGCTTTATCATGCACGAAACGAAGCGGTAAAGAAAGCAAAAGGTAAATATGTATGCTTTCTCGATACTGATGATTTATGGAAGAAAAATAAACTATTGGAACAATGTAACTTTATGATTAAAAATAACTTAAATATTTTATGTTCAAATTATATAATTTATAATATGAATAATAAAAAAAAATATCTGAGAAAAAAAACAAAATTACCAAGTGGACAAATAACCCAAACGCTTTTGGATGATTATTTTATCGGTATTTTAACTATTATGATTAAAAAAAGTATTCTTAAAAATTATAAATTTAATAAAAAATTTGAAATAATAGGTGATTATGATCTTTTTCTAAAACTTTCTCAGAAATATTCTATATTTTCAATAAATAAACCACTTGCAATTTATCGATTCCATAAGGAAAATTTATCTAGCTCTAAAATTCAACTATATATAAAAGAGTTTAACACTTGGTTAAAAACAAATAAAAAAAGATTTGAGAGATATAATTTGACTAAATTAAAAACTACAATATTTAAATTAAAAGTAAAAAAACTAATTTATAGCTGATAAAATAATTATTAGGGCATGTAGTTCAGTGGTAGAACGCTACGTTGACATCGTAGAGGTCATAAGTTCAATTCTTATCATGCCCACCAAACCCATGAATATAAGGTATAATTGTCTATTTACATGTTTATGTAAAAATATTATAAAATCCTGCCTGGTGATTATTGCGAAGGGGCCACACCCGATCCCATTCCGAACTCGGAAGTTAAGTCCTTCAGCGCCGATGGTACTTTGTCTTAAGATATG
>MDTG01142927.1_pt1 | contig 28344 bp, 23 predicted proteins | sample 811421 | NCBI WGS metagenome assembly MDTG01 (sample SAMN05326645, study PRJNA326480) | marine metagenome | isolation source: seawater | place: Pacific Ocean: South East | collected 2011
CATGGCGTCTGAAAGCGCATTGAGAGGAAAGAGAGTATAATACCCCACGTAGGCAAGCCACGCCGCAACCACTCCTGTGCGATTTGACGGTTCAGCCGACAGGGTCCAGATGGTCACGGGAAGCACAATGCCGAGCTGTATGAGACATCCCACAACGAAAAAGTACCACCACACCTTGACGGTCTTGGTGCTCTTATTGATCTTTTGAAGTACAGGAAAAGGCACTTCGAGATCTTTGTACGCCTCCATGAAAAGGCCGCACAGTTGCACCGCGACACTGGACATGAAGACCACGAGGAGGGCGTAGAAATCGGTGAATCCAAGGCTCACATACCCACTGACCGTCATCATGGAGGCCGTGATGCTGTATTCGCCACACCTCAACAAATTTGGGCGTGTTGTGCACACCCCCGTGTCACCATAAAAAAAAACCGCAGCAAGGTGCGAAATGGCTGTTATCAACGACACGACACCGTGGATTGAAATGGGAGAGGCGTAAAAGGCAGGTTCAACGTTATTTCTTTCTAAGTACGCATCATAACCATTGGTTGTGTTAATGTAGGGCCGCGTAAAAGCGATTTCGGCCCACGACTGCGAAATGTATCTCTTTATGTCGGGTGCAGTAAAGACAACTACGCCTACAATAAAATGAAGCACACCCAGAGACGCATGCACCGAGCCCCAAAAGGTGATTGGATGATCTTTCATTCTGGCCGTAGAGAGCTTTACTGCGCACTTACAGGCTACCTGCTATTCTACTCTGTGTTGCTTTATACAGTTTCTGTAGTCCCGGACACTTGCACCTTAAGCAACCCTTCGGTCCCTTGCCTGACCACAGCCTGTGCGATCCGCACTGGGGGCACAGCCACATTTTCTTGGCGTGCCGCGATACGTAGTGCTTCCTTTTTTTTTCTATACTATTGGCGTTCTTGTACGCGTATTTTCGCATTTCTCCCCTGTCGCGCTTTGCAAGGCCGCGACTCTTGCAAAGCCCCTTGAGCGCGATGATTTCCGCTAGAACCCACAGACACTCAATCTGGGCCAGCACCTCGCTTGTGTAGCGCACGCACGGGAAATCGAGGTCGCCCGCAGCTCCTTCAAAAGCCTGGCGCTCCACCTGATGCGCCAACACTCTTTTATTGTAAGAAGGAATTGGAATTAATTCAATCTGCTCGACGATGTCGCCCAGCGCTCTTTTCCTGTTCAGGCACAAGGGAAGATAAAACTGGCGTGCGTCCTTCTTTGCTGCCTTGGAACTTTGTTGCCTTGAATGCGTAACGTAGTATAGCCTTGCCTGTCTTTTGGCCTCCTCGATCTCTGACTTTGTGGGGCTCGAATCTGGGTACTTATCAAAGCAGCAGAGAGCATGGCGCACGCTGAATTCCGAGAGCACGCCGTTGTGGTCCAAAAGCGACTGCAAGAAATGCTTCGCGAGAAAATCAAACTTGTGCCACCTTGGCGGCTCGTGGAAGTGTGGTCTGAAGAAGCACGGTTTCTGCATTTCTTTCGGAAGTGTTTATAACAGCCGTGCTTTTGGAGTTATAGATCAGAAAGCCGAGTTGCCCGATACGGCAACCATTTCCAACATTTAATGTGACACGGCGCGCGCGGAATACGCCCACGCTTCAATGGACAAGGTCAAGGTTGTTATGTTGGGGAACCAAGGCAGCGGCAAGACTAGTCTGGTGCTCCGCTGTCTCTACAAAAACTTTGAAAGTCAGTATCAGGGCACAATTGGCATAGATTTTATGAGCCACGACATCGTGGTAAACGGAAAGACAATTCGGTTGCAGATCTGGGACACCGCCGGGCAGGAGCGCTTCCGGTCTCTCGTCCCCTCGTACATCCGGGACAGCAGAATTTGCCTCCTTCTTTACGATGTAACAAGCGAAGAGTCTTTCAATGAAGTTCAGTGGTGGATAGACACGATAAAGCGCGAGAGGAACAAAGATGACAGCATCATTGTCATTGTCGGCAACAAGATAGACCTGACGGAAAGCCGAATGATTTCCACTACGGAAGCGTGCGATCTCGCAAGAAAGAACAACTGTCTTTACAGAGAAACATCCGCAAAAACAGGTCACAATGCCACGGAGGTTTTCAAATACGCCGTTGAAAAGTATTTAGAGAATATGGGTTCAGCAGTTGTCTGTCAAGAGTCTGAGCTTGTTACCGTAAATTTAAAGGAAGAAAAAGAGTCTTTAAAGTCAGATTGTTTGTGTTAATTTATTTAATTTTGCATAAAGTGATTCTCATACAACACCTTAAAAATAAAGGGATTTTGTAGTGGTGGAAACGGCCTTGTTTTCGGTGTCGCCATTCGTTGATATGACAGAGGTGGGATTTGCGATCTTGGAACCAATCTTTGAAGACACCCTCTTCCACGTATCGTAAAAATCTGGATTTATGGCAGAGAAAATTTCGGCAAACATGTCGAATCCCATGAAAGCAACGACATACCACCCTGCCCAATAAAGAAAGCCTGTTTCTGCATTACCAAAGTTGTCTTCGGCGTCAGGGTTACACTTTGGATTTGAGGCAAACTTGAACATTGCAAAGGTAAAAAGGGCAATGTAGCCTAGAAATCCGATTATTTTGAAAAGAATTGGAATAGTAGATCCAGTTCCCCAAAAAGTCATGCTGTCTTTCTGGTCTTCATCTCCAGCCACGAGATCCGCTGAAGCCTGAGTCAAGTGCCGTGCAAGCATTAACAGAGTTCCAAGGCTGATGATCGTCAAAGCGCCAATATTGGCTCCATGAAGAAGCTGGTGGGGTAAATCGCAGTGCAATCCCGTTTTCCCGTCAATGTCGGTTCCAATGCTGTATCCATCGACTCCATAGTTGTAAATTTGAGTGTCCTCGTCGATATTATCGCATGTGTTCGTGTCGCCGGTAATGAAGAGATAGGTGGGAGTGATGTAGATATCGAGATCCTCTCCTAAACATTTTTTTGGATCTGATGATGCTGGCCAGTTTTTAGGATTGATTTTGGAAAGGTCTTTGCAGTCATCTTTTCCTGTAAATTTGATGAAATGCAGCGATCCCGTGACATCATTACACGAATCTTTGGGACTGACATTGGTGATAAAAATAGCTAGAATGGAAATAGCAAAGAGACGCAAAAGAGCGTGGATAAGGAAACCAAACTGGTATCTTCCCCAGTCCCTGGTAAAAAGAGCCGTGCGTTCCTTAGCCATGGCGTATAGGAGTAGGTAGAATTTTTTTAGGTGCTAATTTTACTACAAAAAAATCAAAGACGTATATACCCGTATATCGCGACGAACAGCTACGCATGAATGAGATCCCCGAATTGACAGCTACGTGCCGCAGACGCAAGGTCCGGTACTTGAATGGTGCGAGTGCGTGAGACGTGCCTCGCTGAGGATCTGGCCTTTAAAAGGCATTCCTCCGTCTGCGCTGTAATGTGCTTGATAATGGCGGAAACGCAATCGGCGCTCATCTGGGGAATGTTGTGCTTTGCCGCAATGCGCCTCACAGCGGCCCGTGTGCAGATCGTGGCAGAAGCGTAGTCACCGCTGGAAGCGCTCTTTTTTTTGAGGGCGGCCTTGGGAGCCCCACTTGCAAGCACAACTTTTTTCTTTTGGACTCCGCCCTCTTGCACGACCACCCTCTTCTTTATCTTCACCCCCTTGTCGGCGAAAAGCGACTTCATGCCCGCTTTGCCCTTCTTTTTCATCTTGAGCTTTTTCTCGGCCAGGGACTTGATACCTTTGCGGGGGCTTTTATTTGCCGCGTTAATTTTGATCCTCTGGACATTTGGGGACGACTCGGAGAACGGGACACCTTTCATGGTGAATTCGGGTTGTTTTCGGTAGTTGCTATACCAGCCACCCGCCTGGTGCTTTTATACGTTTATGATTTAAAAAGCTTTCAAATATAGGTCTACAGGTATTCTACTACTCGGTATTCAGCAGATCCCGGCTGGGGCCGCGACGCCGTTGTTGCAACCCCCAAAATTGTACACGACATTCCTGACCCGGACAATATCCACTGGAGTTTTCCAAATCCCTTCGTCTCTTCGTAGATGGCACTCGATGTGACGAGAGAAGCTATTTGCCATACCACAAAGGCAATGGGACCGTGGGTAAGAAGATCATTAAACTTGAGGCTCCGGTTCTGGAAATGCACGTCTATAAATATATTGGCAACCATTGCCACAGCAATGACCCACAGAAGGGGCGGGGCACCGACAACATTTTGCACGAGCACACTTGTTGGCGTAGAAAGAAGAACCTGGAGCGTGGCAGAGATGGAAGAGCGAACAATAAAGGCTAGGCGCTGCGCAAAATTGTGTGGCTCGACCGTGCCCTTCTTCAGCCTACACGCGTACGTGAGACCACCAAGAAGCCCCACAAGACATCCCCACACCATCGACGCCGTTGGCCTCATGATGTAGTACTCAGCCGTGTCAACAGTAAGCACTTCTTGGTTATTTGATGTCTCCTTAGCTGCAATGCAGAGCGAGATTCCGCATGCAATCACAAAAATGGCCACATAGTCCCTGTAATACGATGTCTCGTGCAATATCTTGGAACTAAAGACAAGATTCGACACAAGGCCGAAGGTAGAAATGACAACGAAAAGAGCGGGTCCAATCATGCCGATGCTGACAAAGGAAAGCACCGAACCGCACGTGTGCAAGGTAAAGCCTCCTATCCAAACTTTAGACTTGATGTACGCGACCGTGCTTTCCTCGGCGCCGCCGTCCGGTTCGTCGGTATCGGACCCGGCTTCCGCGTTGCGCGCGGGCATCCGAGCCTGGACTCGCCTCTGATCTTTACTAAGAGCACTGTTTTGTGCCAGCTTTTGAAGCACCAGGCCCAAACTTTGTATTGTGGACCCTACAAACGAAAGAATCAGGCCGGTCACTCTCATTTGCAGCCTTGTTCAAGCCCCTAAGGTCCCTCACGTTCAACGCAAAAGGAAAACACACGGAGCAGCCTTGCACGGAGAACAGGACCGGGATCATTACACTCGAACAAAAAAATCTATTAGGCTGTCAAAAATGGGCAGACTTATAAAGCTTTATTTTAAATAACTTCAACACCCAAAGGGAAAAAGTGTGTAATCATACCCGGGGCCTGCGACCCCTTCAAAAGCGCCTGACACACGGACCTCTGCTCCCGCCGGCCCATGCTCATGACAGAGTCGGTGACCGCGTTAATGTCCTCGTACTCATCCACCCGGTCGTTTGCCATTCCGATCAGCACATCGAGTGCTCCGCTTCCAAGCAGATCAAAATTGTCTGGCAGCTCGTCCTCTTGTGTGCTCTGTGGGAGGTTTCTATATCGCACAAGCGAGGCAGCAAGAGTCCTTTGTGTTTTCCCCCGTATCTTGACAAGCTCGTAGGCTGCCTTTTCCAGCTGCGAATCTCGGAAGGAAGAAGAGCTCATGAGAGTGCTTGCGTAGCCCTGCGCTTGCGAGGCACTGCTTTTGGCGAGGTCCAGAAGATCACTGCCAACGTATTTCATATGCTCGCCAGATGCAAGATCAGAATTGGTACTAATCAAGCGGCCAAGCGGTGACAGAGAAGCGGGTCCTGCCATATTTTCTGTATTCTGCTCTTTACCCACACAGGGTTAAAATGTATATAAGCGCGAGACGCGCAGAAGCAAAGTTTTAAAAAAATGGCATCAAAGGGGGGAACGCCAAAGTCAGTGTTCAGGGGAGCCGGGGACAGCCACTCCGTGGTGTATTGGTGGAATCACTGCACTTCTAAGTTTACCAGCGTTGCAGCGGCCCTGGCGTCCAAAAGGCCTCTCATCAGCCAGTATCTCCTAGCCAATGTGTACTCTGATCTCAACGGCATGAATCGCATGCTGGGGGCATCAAACTTTCCCGTCAAGGCTCTGGTGTCGGGGAATCACACAGCCGTGTCCTCGACAACCCTGAGGCACCACAGCTCTGCGGATGCCGGGACCCTCACAATCACTAACTTCAGCGTCCCGGCGGGGCACGTGTACAGTGTAGATGATTTCCAGAAAAAAACGGCGCTCATACAGGACATTTTTTCGTCGAGCGACGCCACGTTTGGCTATGAAACAGTGCGAGCGCACATACGGTTTTGGAAAAACCCCTTTTTGCACTTTGAGATTTTGAACCCGGGCGTATCGCGCCCTCAAAACCTCTACGCTGAAAGGGGCCTCGAGTACTTTAGAATTCCTTTGTGGTGGTGGGGAAGCGGGTACGTTGTACCCGGCCCTTACTTTTGCTGGCACCTGCCCGTTACCACCAGCTCCGAGCAAGCCCTGCTCCTGTGCCTCGGCATGGCGAAGGACCGGGCCAACATTCACAAAAAGGTGCAGGATATGTCAGTGGAGGAAAAGGGGATCGTACTGAGCTTTTTTCTGGCAGCTTACGCTCACTGCGTCCCCTACTCGTTTGAGATGAATCCCATTGAGCCGAAGAAAATGAACGAGTATTTTAGCCCGGCAAGACTTCGGGGCACGGGAGACTGCGAGGACACTTCCTACGAAATCGTGCAGACCTTTAGAGATCTCATACACTCAAAAAGCTTTGGGAACCCGGAAATGGCGGCACTCCAGAAGTACGCGAGCGCATTCACAGCCTGGATGACCCTTGGGTCTGTTACGTCTGCCAGCGCCGAGACCGCCAACAAAAAAGAGAAGAGTATTATGGCCCATATGTTTGTCATGCTTCTCCCGAATCACTTTTTGAACACCCTTGGCGTGGATACACTTGACCGGCCGGCCCCAAAAGACTGCGGCCCGCCGCTTCTTGTCGAGGGAACCGGTATAGTCTCCCCATACCAAACCCCCGGTTCGTCTTTCCCCCCCTTTATGACTGCCCGAGGAAGAGAGTACATGAACCGAATAGTCAAGCAAGACGGGCTAAAGGCGCTGCGTCGCTTTATCTACGACCCCCCCAGTGCGGAGAACGACAATATCACCGCCGAGTTCTACAAGCTCGTAGTCTCGGCGATTGCCGACACCCCGGACATAGGCATGTACGTCTTTTTCACCGACAAGGGCGTTATTGGCCCCCCCGTGATCGACATCCTGTCTGCTCGCACCGAGGCCCTGCGCATGGTGAAGGTGCCAGGAACCCGTAGCACGGACACCGAGTACATCAAAGACGCCGAGCGCATTTGGGCCATGAAAGGCTTCCACGAGCCAGTGTACGGTTACCACGTTCCAAAAACCGACAATATTCCTGCAAGCCACAGCCTTGTAAGGTGGGTGCGGGAGCTTCCCCAGCTGAAGGAAGGGGATCCCTACGACGTCCAATTTGTTATACCCGGTGCCGAGCTTGGCACGGAAAATGAAACGAAGGTGATAAAAGCATTTAAACGCGACAGAGAACTATTTTCGTCGGGGCGGGTTGTAAAGCACCAGGTAGGAAACTCGGGGGCTCTCCTCGTGCAGTTCAAACTCAAGCCGATCAGTGGACCGGACCCACACAGCAACAACACCGGAAGGTACAGAAGGTACACACTCACCCACAGGGCCTACAACAACGTTTTGTAGGGCGCCGCGATGCACAAAAGAACCCTGTCCGAACTGCCACCCGAGAGCAAAATCTTCCAGAACATGACCAGACAAGCGGCCCTTATCAGGGAAAACGAGCAGCTTAGAGCCCGCGCCCAACTTTTACAGCAGCAGCTCCTTCAAACGGAGGAGGGCAAGAAGTTACTGGAGAACATTGGGCCTCTGGAGCTCAAGGGTGGCGGTTCTTGATGGGTTTAATCTGTGATCTAGTTTTAGGTAATTCGCATAAATCATTCAGAAGACATGTCTGCGTCCAAAAGCGCGGCAAAAAATTGAAGGGCGTCTCTCTGTTCGTTGGATTCGTGGTCGGTCTCAAAGGCCTTGATCACCGGGGCCAGATTACAATACATTTTGGTTTTTCCCAGCCATTCGTTGGCCCTTCCTATTGCCGACTTCGGAACGGGCGTGTAGGCACCCCTTGCCTTTGGAGAAAGCATGCCAGAGAGAAAGGCAGAGGCTACAAGGTGCCCCATGTCACTTGCAATTGTTTCTTCGCATATGTCATTCCAGCAGGCTCTTCTGTTTGCCACGGTCTGCGGCTGGTGTTTTTGCAGCGAATCTGGTACGACGTTTAGCACCGAGTTGAAGAAGCCGCTGTCATTGCCACTAAAGCAGGGGTGGGTGTGCTTTGAGAATCCGTCCCGGGCTGCGTCGTTAGAAGGGCTCATGAGAAGAAGGAGCCTGTCGCACTCAAAAAGTCTCTCTTCGTTTGTCATGGGCTCCTCTGTCTCGATGATGTTGACCGGTGTTGTCGTGGCTTCCGGGGTTCTTGCACTTATCCTGTGAATGTTTCCGTGTCCTCTGCCAAGAAGGTAGGCTTCAAGTATTTTGTTTTCAAAATTATGCGTTCCCGCGGCATCGATCAGGAGGTGAGACGGTGCCTGCTTGAATAGAGAGCACAGAGTGCCCATGGGAAGAACCTCCCCTGCATCAACGCTAGTGACGCTAAACGGAACTTGGTGCTTGATAAGCTCGGGGATGATCTCCAGTCTTATTTGCTCGCATGGCTCGCCAGACTCAAGCGACTGCCCCCCGTAAATGCACAGAGCGTTTTTCTTGAGGCTGCCGTCGGGCCACGTCCCCACGCACTGCGAGGTCAGATGGAGGCTTTCGCTCTGATACAGGTTCACGAGGAGCGGGGCCCCGGCAATAACCTGGGCGTCTATGTCTATGTCCGCAAACATGTTTGCATACCTGCCAGGAAGAAGTGTCTGCTTTTTGTCTCTCTCGGAAACCCGCAGTTCGCTGACGCGCTTCTCTAGATTCCTGACTTGGTGCTGAAGCAAGGTCAGCGCTCTTGCGACTGCTGGGTCCATTTGAATTTCTTGTGAGTTTAAATAGAGAGAAAGGGTGCAGTTATAGAGGAGCCGCTCATTTTTCCCCACTTTGAGAAGTCAAAGCATCGCATCCGCTCGCGTGCCGATAGTATAACACAGAATGGGGGTTGTATTGTAAATCACTTCATGGCAGGGCTTCTTTGGGTTTCGAATGCAATCCGGGTTTTAGCGGCCACATATGTGGTTGTGCTTCCCGAAGAATGCACCGTCGAGACGAACGGCACGACGCTTTGCGTACAAGAGCTGGACTGCCCCCTGGCGAATCAGACGTTTGTGAGAATCACAGATAGCACGGATCTAACGACCGCAGAACTTCCCGGTGGAATCACGCTGTACAGCACCGGGACCTCTCTCATTAGCTGCGTTGCCTGCGCCTCGGATCTCTGTGCAAAAGTAAACGGCACTCTTCCCATTATTCGCAGCGAAGAGGGCAATCAGTGTGTTTTGCAGGGAGGCCGCCACGGTGAAAAGGTTCGCCTTCCGATTGCCATGAAAAGTGTGCCCGGAAGCAGCAAATGGGAATGGGCCGACAGTACCAACGCGTCCGGCGACGCGTACACGAATTGGGAGGGAGGCGGAAAGGCGCCCGACATTGCCGCCCACGCTATGGCGATGTGCACAACCATGGGACCCGATGGCAAATGGAGCCCCACTCCGTGCGACATGTCGGTTTACCACACCCAAAAAGATCACCTCATCTGTTCGGTAAAAAGGGAGAACAAAGAGGAAGGGAGGTTGGCGGGGAGTACTTCAAGCGCGGGCACGTCGTCGGAAAGCAACAACAGCGGAGCGCACGTTGGGTACATCGTCGCTCCCCTAGCCGTGCTGGCAGTGGTAGGCTTTATTGTATTGTGGAGACGCAGTCTAGACAGCAGCGACGAAAAGGTAAAGAAAGCCCCGGAAATTGAGGTTCACCATGATGTCAATTATTCTCTTCCGGAAAATACTAGAAATATCGGAACAACCGACTCCAATGGATACCTCGTTCCACATCAAAATGACGAGCTGCAAACAAGCGACAACAATGACAAAGAAGAAGAAGGAGCCTACTACTCGAATGCTACGAATGACGGAGATTTAAATACCAATGAAGAAAGTTTCTACGCCTCGCCTGACATTGTGAACAGCAACGACGACAGCGACGGCGAGCATGGAAATGAGTACGACCTTGCATTTCAAGAACGCCCCGTTATTTCCCACGGTAATTACGCCTACAACAGCAACGAGAACAACAATAGCGAAATGTGATAAAATACTTTAATTAAAACAAAGAGAACGGAAGCATGCCTTATTACTTCTTCTTGTTCTTATTATTGTAGTAGAGTTGAAAAATAGTGAGAGTTCCCCATAAACCCGTTATAAAATTGATGGCCACGAGAAGCTTCCCTATTAGATTGTAATTTCCCAGCACGGTATCCGCGTCAGGAACGCACGGGTTATGCACAGCATCCATCTTTTTGGGTTGCAGCCTATAAAGTCAGCGTCCCGCCAACTTTATAGAAGACATGCCGTTTGCCGTCCTTCTCCTTCTCGAGGTAGCCGCCGCAGCAGACTGCGCACCAAGGCACAATCCTCCGTGGCTGCCGTCGGGCCACGGGACAAACGGCTACGCATCCCGGCTCCAGAGTCCCCAGAGCCACCTAGGCCTGTTGTGCTGCGACGGCAAATGGGGGGGAGTTCCAGACAAAAATTCAGCCATACGGGCCTGGCAAGAACTCGACGGAGCCGCTGTGCCATTAGTATCGATGGACGCGGGCCTGAAAGTAAAGTGCACGTCCCAAGTCGCTCCCCGAGTCAAAGAACGGCAGCGCATCTTTTCGGGAAGGCCTCAGTGTGCAGCCACAGACCACTTTCCGGCTTTGTTTGATCAAACCCAGTGCTCAATGGGCGTCAACACAGAGACTGAGACCTTTGAATTTGCCAAGTGCTGCGACGGCACCTTTGGATTGGTGGGGACTTTTGTCCGTGCCAACCCCAAGACGAATGTGCCTTTCCGTTTTTTCAAGAGCGAAGAAGAATGCAAGTTGGCCAGATGCCCCTCTTCCATTCAAAGGTGTGAATTTCCCGAGGCAGTGTACGAAGAAGAAAGCAACACCTGCAAGAACTTCACTGAGCGTGACAGGTGGAGCATCAAAAGGGGCTTTTCGTGCTCGTGGCCGGACGACCTTTTCAGGATAGCATCCTACAGCAGCCCAGCCCGCTGCATCGAGGACTGTTCGGAAGACGATGCCTGCGAGGGCGTCGAGCTTACCCTCTCGACCCCCCCGCTGTGCACGTCCCGCACCAATACCTGCAAAACACCAAAGAGGACGCGCGCCCCAAAGGTGACCATGGCCAAGAGGGGAAAAATAGTGTCACGAAGCGACGGTGTGGCAGCAGGGGGCCCGGAGCTCTCGTATGAATTTTACGCTATAGTCCTGTGTCTCGGGTTTTTGTTTATTGTGGCCGTTCTCCTATCTTTTAGAAAACCCAAGAGTAAAAGTATTTAGGCGTTTATTGAATTTGTGTCAAATGAACAACATCACCTTTTTTGTCTTGACGCTCCTCGGGTCTCACGAGTCGAGCCGGCGATTTCGTAGGCTAAACAATACGATCTTTCATCTAGCGTGTCGAGATTCCTTTCCATTAAAAAAAGTGCAGGTGCGCTTTGGAGATAGGTTGGGATCTGTGTTGCAAATTATGGATCAGGCGCAGAATTACCAAGCCGTCCACGGAGGAATGGTGGGCATTCTTGAAGATGACGCGGAGCTGCACCCGGACTTTTGCACGGAACTCGCCAAAACGCTTGCCGATCTCCCGCCACTCTGGGAGGTACTTCATTTGTGCCCGGGCTTTGCGTGGGGAAGGCAATTCCGTGACCACGAATCCCGACCCGTCGAATTTAGACCCGAGAGAAGGTTTCGCGCAAGAGGCCTCACGGCCCGGGTATGGGACGGGCCGCCAGACAGAGAAGCTTGGCTTGGAGGGCCCGAAGCGTACATTGTAAAGTCTCAGAGCTTCTGGCAGCCTGTTATGGACCATATGCGCCGCGGCATGGGAACTACAGACATAGATTTAACTTTGTCCGCATTCAAGAAACCAGGGCTACATTTTGTTGCGCGCAACCCCCCGTTGTGCAAAGAGGCCGATCTGGGATTTTCTGTTAGACAAAATAGAAGAGTCCCCTAACAACTTCTCGTATGTTTACTATTTATAAACAGCCACAGCCTTAATACTCTTATCGGCAAGCGGCCGAAAGAACTGCCGCTGCCATTTTTTCCTCCAGTGCGTCGTGGTGTGCACCTGTGCCGGAAGAAGATGCTCTCTCCACTGCTCTTTTATTTTTGGCCTCGAATTGCACCGCAGCTCGTTAAAGTAGGCAAGCTTGCGTTCTCTCGCTTCGCGGTTATGAAGAAAGATAACCTCGACCTCGCCGACCATCTCGGGTTCGAGGTGTTCTGCGAGATCCCCAAATTGCAGATAGGAATAAGTGTCAAATGCCTTTCCGTACACGCGGTGGCTAGCAGGCGGGCGTTCGGCTGCAAACAGTTCGAGGGTGACGCCAAGCCAGTAAATTTTGAGAGTACCACAGTTAATATTTCTGCATACACACGCCCAATCAATGGAATGGCATATGGGGAAGCTTCTCTCGTGGGGAAAGAAAATCCCGTCGTACATTTCGAGTGTTCGAAACCTCGGAGCTGTGACTTCTGCACCAACAACCGCAATCGTGAGCTGATCGTAGAAGGGCAGCCTGTAGCACGCAAACGTGGCAAAATGCTCGGACACAAGCCGTATGTATTCCTTCGCGTTGATTTTGTTCTCACTCCACAGCGTGCTCAGCCATAAGAGTTTTTTGGATCCGTGTACCGTGTGGCGCCGCGTATAAGAGGGCTGGCCCGGGATAAACGTCGACACGACAAAGGGGAGGATGCCGGTACCTGTTAGACCCAGTTTTGAAACTCGTTCCAAGCTACTTTTGAATACCGGAGAAGCAATACTGTTGGAATGGTAGAAGAGGTCGTCGCTCGTGTTTGGTAGAAAATTGTACACCCACTTTTCTCCGAGGTGCCTTTGCATCTCACAGGCAAGAGCCCTCTGGTCAATGGCCAAATCACTGATCTTAGGAAGGGCCTCCTGTACGGAAAAGGGGGGGTTTCCCTGTATTTGGACGTGAATGGCCACATCGGCTTTAAAAGAGTGGACAAAGTCGTCGACAATCCACACGAGGGGCGAGGGCACTGGCTCGGGACACGCAGAGGCGTACCACTGCTTTGGGATTTCTCTCGGCATACCCTTGCGATCCGTGATGTGGAAGTTGATGATTTTTCCGAGCGGGACGGTTGGGTCAAAACGGAAGGGACACGTCAATATTGCGCTTCGGATCTGGCGGCAGGTCCCACATGCCGCGAGCAGCGACACGAGATCAAGCTTCCGCGCAATTATGTACACAATTTCGTCCGGTATGGCCTCGACCGTAAGCGTTGCACCCATGGGTTCCTTTGTATAAAACAACTACGAATCACCCTATTAAAACATTCATGGCATTTTACTGCTCCAAGCGCGCCTGCTTTGTGGATAAATCAACTAACAAGCGGCTCCGGGGACTCTGGAGGGTTACCAGTGCCAAGTACTGTCCGATATACACTCCTCCTCCTGGTCTTGGCAAGAGAACGCGCTACAGCGGGCTTGAGGCCGGAAAGAACCTCGACGAAGCCGTGACTGCTATTATCTCGAACAACAAGGCCGCCCTGAAAGCAATACCACAGTGGCACTGTAGGCTGGCTCTCAAGATAGTGCAGACGCTGCGCAAGGCCAAGATTTGCTATCTCAAGTCGCAGGTCGTGGTGCATAATAAGGAAAAGGGTATTGCTACGGCCGTCGACATTCTTGGCCGGTCAACGCGGAGCAAGAAAACGTGGATTCTGGAGCTCAAGTACTGCGGCCACCGCATTGAGAACGTCAAGCGCTGCTACCGCCGAGCCAGTCCCAAGCACCCGCGCATGAAAAAGCTGTTCCGCGCAAACTCCCTCCACGAAAGGCACCAGCTCCAACTGAGAGAAACGGTCAAGCTTTTTTGCCATTCCACAAAGACGCCCAAGGCAAACATCGAAGCGGGAGTTCTGGTGGCTTGCGGGTGTGGTTCTCTCATATTTTATAAAGGTGCGTGAGGCGCACCGGTAGGAAAGAAGAGAGGCAAAGGGATATGCGGGGCTGCCTCCTTGCTGTGTGCGCCTTGGCTCTTTTAATCACAAAGGGCACCTTAGGGGCGGAGCTGGTGATTGCTCCCGATTACATCAATCTCGATCCAAGCGACCCCCGAACAAAGGTGATACCGTGGAATACGGCCGAGCAATGGCAGGGAGACAACTCTTTTTACAGATTTTATTATAGGAACGAGTCGGAGTTTTACGATGACTACCGATATATTTACCGAGATGACGAGTCCATCTATTTCATGCAAAGCTTTCCCGAGGATAAAAGCATAAGCAGCATCAGGCAGTATCACAACCCAAGCTGCCTTTATGGGCTGGACGGCTTTGCCGATAATGGACTCCCGGTCTCAATGAGTCTTATTGATGAAACCGCTTCAGTGTGGCTATGGGAAACCACGGGAGTCTTAAATCAGTTTTTCGGTACCTCTGCAAGAACGCCGTTTGATTGGGGTCCCTTTGCAAATAAATTTTTATCTGGAAGAGAGGCAGTACAGTCTTCTCAGATGTCCAATATAGCTCCGTTTGGAACCCTTGTGTTTGGGTACGACGCAGAATCGAGTGTAATCTTCAACCCACCAAGCGTCACGCGCCTCTACCAGTATTCTTGGCTTTTCCGGCGAACAAGCAACTGGGCCTGTGGAAGCTATATTGTCGATACGTTTAAAAAGCAAGGGGCGAATCCCCCGGAAATGCCCCCCACAAGTCTTGCCGAAGCAAGCTACATCACACCCCAAACCACGGGTTACTTGGGCGGGGCCTTCTTGCGCAACGCGAGCGCCATAAGCAACTGCACTCCCGGCCAGGGGCGGCAGGCTTTCAACGTAACGACCTTTGGACCGTCTTCAATCGACATGGTCGCCGACTTGACAAGGCTGGGCCTTCCCAATATCACCCGGCCAATTCCAAGCCTCTCCTTTGCCTGCTTGTCTTGGAGTGACGTTATCACCGATAGTAATGCGGGCAAAGCCTTTGACTTTCTCCAAAACTGGGCAACATTTTACCCCGAAACTCTCCCAGTGGACTATAATCTGGAGCTGTCCGTCGAGTTTTTCTTCAACCAGACGCGCAACCTGGGGGCTGTCTGCTCCAACTTCAAGACCCCAAACGGAGACGCCTTGTTTCCTTACACCTCCTGCCCCGTACCATACATTGGCAATTCAAGCAACCTCCTGGAATTCCTTTACACTATCTTTGCTGCTCCCGGAGAAAACATGTTCTTGTACGACTTGCCCGCACCGGATCTCTTCTTTCAAGCAAAGCACTTTTTCCTCGCGCCCTGTAAGATCGACGAGCCCACGTACCAAGCCGCGGCGATAGCCGACTTCAACGCCGAGCCCTGCGAACCGTGTGCAACTGGGACCGTCTCAAGCGACGGGTACAAGTGCCGGGCGTGTGATCTTGGAACCTACCAGGATCAAACGGGGCAGACGGTGTGCAAGTCCTGCCCCATCGGTACATATCAAGGCCAGATTGGCCAATCGAGCTGCCTTGTGTGCCCTGACAACTCCGTCACTGACGGTATTGTCTGCCATGAAGAGGATTGTCAGCCCGGATATTATTATGACTCGCCCGAAAGAGCATGCAATGCATGTCCCACGGGGACGTACCAGAATGAAGCCAAGAAAACTCAGTGCAAAGACTGCACCTCGCCACAAAGAGTCAGCACAGGGTCCTCCACGACCTGCGAATGCGCACTTGGCTACGGGACGACCAATGGGACTGCCGAAGGCTGCACAGAGTGTGCAGTGGCCTCATACCAAGATCAGATCGCCCTTGAGCCCTGCATACCATGTGAAGGCCAAAAGACCACCAAGGTGGCAGCCTCCACCGCCGTTACCGACTGCCTGTGCAAAGAGGGATTCGGATTGGACACAGCGGGCACCGCTTGCGAACCATGCCCCGTCGGGTACAACCAGAGCGACATTCGCAATCTTGCCTGTGCTCCGTGCGTAGTTGGCAAGTACCAACCACAAACCGAGCAGCGCTACTGCATAGGATGCTCGTTTGGAAGGTATGAAGACAACCCCGGGCAGACGGCTTGCAAAAAATGCAATCTTGGCACATACAACGGGGAGCACCATCAGGAAACTCCAGCGTTTTTTGCGTGGTTCCTGTCCCACAACCCCGGTCTCTCCGAGTGTGATGACTGCAGCAGAGGCACCTACCAGAATCAGAAGGGAGCGACGCAGTGCAAAGCGTGCCAGGTCGCAAAGCACCAAGCCAACATAAAAGCCCACGGCTGTATCTCGTGTGAAAGGGGAAAGTTTGGAAATGTCACTGGTCTGGCAGACTGTTACGACTGCTCGGGGGGGAGTTACCAAACAGAGACAGCGCAGTCCAGCTGTATCTCGTGCCCTGTTGGTGAAAATTCGTCGGCAATCGCGGCCACGCAGCCTTGCGAAAGGTGCACCATCGGAAGGTTTGCGGGCACAACGGCAAGTCTCGAGTGCACGGCGTGCGACCGCGGTTTCTACGCCGACAAACGGGGGGCGTCGGTATGCACGGGCTGCTCCATGGGGACGTATGGTCCCATCAGAGAGCTGTCCCAGTGCCTCGAGGCGCCGCCTTGGAGGGTCATCGGCGCTCCCAAAGCCACCGTAATTCCATCGGGAACCGCCGGAGTGTGCCCCGCAGGGAAGAACGCCCCATACTCGGGGCTGTCTACCTGTCTGAAGTGCAACAGGGGGACCTACCGGATATCAGCGGAACAGCTCGGGTGTGCGAACTGCGACGAGGGCACATACGCCGACCAGATGGGAACGACAGAGTGCAAGCCGTGTCCGCGGGACCAAGTTCAACCCCTTGCGGGGGCAGTGTACTGCCAGTGCGTACCAGGAAAGTTCACCGTTCGCGACGGCGCGTGCGGAAACTGCGGCGGGCAGGACTACCAGGACCAGATCGGCCAATCGCGATGCAAGACGTGCGACACCTTTGAGATGCCTCTTCCGGACCACACCGCGTGTGTATCTGTCATTGAAGAGGTTACACGGACGTGTCTGCTTGTGTTCTGGGTCCCCGAGTGCTACAAAGACGGCGTTCACCCCATCACAGTCGCGCTGTGGTTTGTTATTTTTCTGTGCACATACTACTTTACCCGGTTTGCTGGAAAAAGGCTGTGGAATTTTATATGGAGTTAGATAGTTTAATTTGCCTTTATTTTAAGCTTTAAATCATATTGGTCACACACACATGACCTGGAAGGCCAAGAGCTGTGCTTTCACGACGGGCTTGAGTTTGGCCTCGCACAACCTTGTCACTAGATTCTGGGTTTCTTGTTTGCTTGCCGATAAAAATCCGTCGTCTGGCTTATCAAAAAGGCCGAGAGCAAGCTTGTTTTTGCGTATGCATTTACCGAGGATACTGTCCCACCCAATCTTGACTTCATCCACTTCCGGCTTATTGTCGACCGATACCCCAACAAAAATATCGCCAAGGTGGTCAACCTTGTCCCAATCAACAGGTGCGGCATCCAGTTTCCTCTGATCCTCCTCTAAAAAATCGAGCGCCTTTTGGAGATGCTCGCGCGATTTTTCCAGCACTTGGTAGGTTTGATCGTCTTTTCCCGCGTAAGTCACACTAATATTTGGTCACAGGTCACAGGCAGGAGCACACTTTACCAACCTTCATTGACCTGAACGGGGTTACTGGCAAGGCAGCACGCCACAAATTTAAATGTGTTGCTGGCGAGGGTCAACGTGCCGTTTGCGGGAATTATTTTTTCTTCGTCCTTCCACATAAAATAAGGATCCGGGAACCCAAATCTCGAATCTGGCTTGTTGTCCATACCTTCCTCGCTGTCGGAAAAAATCCACAGGATGTCATTAAGCAAACTTGCCATGTTTCTCTTTGCAAGGTGACTTTCTACATCCACAGTTGTGGCCAATATACTGTGAGACCAAAAAAATGGACGGATTCTGCCTCGACGATGTTTTGAACAGCATGATGGCCCCAAAGGCACGCGGGTCACATTCACCAAGATGGAGATGCGCAGTTCCCTCGCCGCTCCGACGAAGCTCCTCGCAGTCGGACTACCACGTAGATGCGGAGGCGGACGACCACCCCCCGATGGTCTATACGTTCGAGCAGGAACAGAACCGCATCGACAACACAGAGTTTTCCCACACTCTTCCTCACACGCGCAGCTATCGCAACCTCGAGAGGGCTCTTGCGCACTGGGCAGTAAAGACGCCGCCCCCCTTTGCGGAGCTTCTGCGATACTCGTACAAAGACCAGAGCCTCAATCTCAAACGGGACGACCATCTCCTCGCCGTGTACGTCCACCATGTCTCAAGGCGCAAGCAGGACAATAACATGAGCTACCGGGATTTATCATGCCTCATAAGCTTCTACAACAAAAACGGCAACGCAATGGTCCCTTCTCAGCTGCGCATCTGTATTATCCGGAAGGCTGTGCAGGACCTCCGCATGCGGGACCCGACGTATACGCCAACGAGTCAGGTTACCACAAGAGAGCACAGCTTGGTTTCGCAGGCCATGGAGATCCTCGACTACCAGCCCTTTGCCCAGGACGACGCGGGGTTTCCTATGCGGTCACTGCTGGGGTCCGCAGGCGAGAATGTCCGGGCTCTTGTAAAAGCCAAGGCCAGAGAGCTACTTGCGGCAGTGCCGCCTTCGTCTAGCGTCTGCATGTCGACAATCGCCAAGTGGGCCGTGTGGCGCGTGTGCGTCGCTGACCTGGCCATGGGAAAAATGCTCCCACAGCTGTCTCCCACAAACCACGCCCAGCATTCCAAGTGGCTCAAAAAGCTCGGGTGCTACATCGAAAAGAAGAAGCGCAAGAGGGGCACTGCCGAAGAGGGCGCGGACGCGAAGTACAAAAAGAGAATGTAACTTTTAATAAAGGTAAGCCGACTACAGCATATTGGCCGCCGCTTCAGTCATCTTGTGGTCGCAGTAGTCACACTCTGCGCAATTGGAGCCAAGCCTGTCATGACAGTGTCCACAGCGGATCCAATACGAACGTTGGCGCTCGCGCTCAAGTCCTTCGGACTCAAGTCTTTTTTGAAGATAGACGTCGTGGAGTTTGCCGGCTCGGGATTCTGCCCACCTCCTCTCAAAGGATTTTCCGTAGCCAAAGTGCTGGTCCGATTTCTCCATCAAGTCAATCTTTTGAAGGTACTTCTTGTTATTCAGCATGCCAATCTTTTGAAGGCGCTTTCTGTTTGGAATGTACGAATCCTTCATGTGCGAGTGCTTGATGGTGGTTGGCACAAAGGTCATTGTCAGCGGTACGAGATCGGTTTCGTCGCTCTTGTCTTCCGCAAGCGGGTTCGGCACCATCTTGACCTCCGCATCCTCGCTAATGTTGAACTTTTTCATGTGCGGCTTCAGCAGCAGCGGTTCGACCTCGTCGTCGACGGGATTCTCGGAAAACGCAATCCAGTCAAAGGGGCAGGTCCCAAAGTCCGCGGCCGCCTTTCGGTCTGCAAAGCTCACAAAGGGGTCTTTGGCGTACCTCCCACGGAGCGTGACAAACAGACGATCCAAGCTGCCTTTGTAAAACCTGGAATCGTAGTTGATGGCTCCATACTGCGGAAGGCTCGAGTTCACAAAGGCCTCGTAAAGCTTGTAGGCTTTGGAATACGCAATGACATGGTCAAAGGCACAGGGCGGACAGTTGTACGAAAGATCCGTCTCCTTGAAGGGATTGATGGGGCAGCTGCTGTGCATGTGCTTGTACACGCCGTCGACTTCGGCTTCAGAAGAGTCAAACCCTTGGTGGCAACAATAGAGGCACGTCGGGAGATCGCACCGCTCGCACATAACTTTGAGGCAGCCGTCTCCAAGAACAAGAGGCGCCGAGCAGCCGGGGCAGCACAGATTCAGAATCTTCTCGGTGAGCTCAAAGATTTCGTTCGGATAGACGCGATGGATTCTCGATTCCTCTTTCGCCTTTGAGATCTGAACTTCGTAGCTCTCTTTCGTGATGAGAGCTTCGGCGCGAAATTGCTGGGAGTCCTGAAGGTAGGCTTTGCACGCTGAAGACACCAGGGTGTCACTGTCGTGGAGCCTTTCCTGACACGCAAGGTTCGGACACGTCGGAGCGCAGGAAACCTCTTTCTTGAAATTGTCTGTGTCTATTTTTTTGACGCACAACAGGCAGAGATTCATCGAACACGTCTTGCAGCTCCACGCAACGGGAACGTCTTCTTCCATACAGACTTGACACTGAGTCAGAGGGCCTGTGCCAAGTTTGATCCTGCCGCACTGCCAATCAGAAACCTCAGCCTGAAGGCCCTTAATCTTTAACTTGTAGAGTGCATTTTCCTCCTGCAAGTTTTTGTGCCTCTCCGCGGCAATTAAATTCTTTTCTTCCTCGAGACTTCGGAGCCTCCTTTCAATTCCCAGCTCTCTGCTCGCAGTCTCCAAGCGGTCTTGCATTGCTTCGATGTCGGTCTTCCCCTCCTCTCTCTTAATTTTTTTCTTCTGGTGCATCTTCTCCTCGGAATTAGTAAGGAAGAGAGCCGTTCTCGCATAGTCGTTGTTCTTTCTTTTCTCCATGTTGGCTGGCAAAGGGTATTGTGTATGTATGGAGCAAGTATCAAGAGTTTCAGTTTTGTACAATACTAAGGCAGTACAGTACTAAAGGAAGGCAGGAAAGAAGAAAAAAGAAAAAAATAAATATTAATGTGATTTTGATTTTTTGAAAATAACGAATTTTCAAATTTTTAAATAGTACGGAATATTCGTACTTGGTACTTCAGTACTGAAGAGAAAGTCGTTACTACAACAAATGTCGAACAAGCATGGTGACACAGTACCAAGACCCCAATATTGAAAATATCGTTTTCACAACAAATGTCCAACAAGCATGGTAAGTAAAGTACCACATATCATAGTACATTTAAATATATTGAACACTTAGTACAGTACTTAAGTACAGTACAGTACTATGCTACTTGAATTTACTACATGGGAATCGACACGGCAAATTTGCGGTGTCGCCTAATTAGTACCAAAAGTACCGTACTGATTTTCGTACTCTAATTATAGTTCGTTATTTTTTCAAAATCACAATAATTTTTTTTTGTTTTTATTTTCATTTTCTTGTCTTCCCTCCCACTGTACTGTACTGCCCCCCCTTTCCCCCTTCTTACTACTGTACCGCCATGCCGTCCCCTGCCACCCCCCCTCTTACTCTCGAGGGAACGAACCGCGACCCTTTTGTCGCCCCCGTCGCTGTCGCGACCTTTCCCCCCAAGTTTCTTGCTGTTGAAGCCGCAAAAGCAAAGCTCAAACTTCGACCCCGAAATAAAAGTGGGATCAAGCGCAAACAGGATGACACTTGCAGCCAATCGAGCGCAACGGAAGACGAGGCATGCAAGGAAGAGAAGGCAGAAGAGAAGAAAAGACAGAAGACGGCGAAGGGAAAGTACGTCAGAGTTAAGGATCCGGACGCGCTGAAACTTGAAGTGACGCTTGGACTCGGGGAGTCGCTTCGCCCCGACGCGCTCAAGGGAAGGGATCTCCGCAACAAAGATGCCTTTACTGCGCACGAAAACATTCTGAGAAGCCAATACTTTGCCAAACTGAGGCAGCGCAAGGTCACGAGAAAGAAAAATAGCGACCTCAAAACGATTACAGACGAGCGCGATAACTTGAAGGATTTGAACAGGAAACTCATGGACGAACTTGCGCAACTGCGCGCCGACGACAGCGCGGCTGGAGACAACAGATTTGCCGATCTCCAGAGCAAGTACGACAATCTCTGCGAGGTCCACGCGCAACTCAAAAGAGACTACGATTCTCTAAAGCAAAAGGAGAAGACGGAAGAAGTGTCGCAGATACTCGCTGATTTTCCAAACTCCCCGAGAAAGAACAACCCATCCAAAGGCCGTTCGAGGATGATTGCTCTCCGCGATTCGCTCCGGGACTCGATCGAAAACAGCTCGCCTGCAAAGCACCCCTTGTTTGGCACAGAGCTCAGCTTAGACGACATGACGACTTCGCAGCTCGATCAGCCGCTGGCGACCATCGCCCTTAATCTCGACGCAAGGTTGGACTCGGGGGAGCGAATCGATCTGCAAGACGCAACTTCGGAACCGCTTCTTTCCTACAACTTCTACTAAGAGCGCATACGTTTTTTTTTACCTTTTACTCTTTACCATTTACTTAACTCTATTCAGAGTCTAAACTTAAATTTTCTTTTAAAGTTTTCCTGATTTCTTACCCGAGTTGATTTTTTCTGGTAATATTTTTCGCAATACCTGCTATCCAGCTCAATCTCGGTCTTTCCCTTGCTGCTCTGCACGAAGAACGCCAGAAGTGCTACTAGCAGCATGAGCACAAAGATAAGTCCAAAACTGCGAGGTGTAAAGTGAGAGACAACACGGCAAAGTGGCGAATCGCGGCCAGGTTTAACTTACAAGACGGCCGCAAGAAGGCCTATCTCGCGGGTGGTCTGGTCGTTCTCACTGCGGATGATGTCGCCAAGAGAAGTTGGTTTTGGTGTTGGCGCTGGCGGCGTGGGAGCCGGAGTGGGTGGTAATGTTGGGGCAGGCGGAGGGGCCGGCGGCATGTCGTTGGCATCATTGGTCGCCTTTTCATAATCGCAAGGCGCGAGCGGGGAATCTTCTACCGCACCACCACTGTCACAGAAGCACGCACTCTCGGGATCTTCGCTGTTGACGCGTATGAGATTTGCCAGCGGGGCAGGAGCCCCCGTGACGGGAAAGTCGTGCGTCCTGTATTCCGTCGTGCCCTCTGAAGTCTGGAGGCACTCAAATCCTCCTTCGTACGCGTTCTCCTGAAACATAAAGCTGTAGTTAAGCTTAGAGGTCGAGACCGCCTCCGTGGGAACTACGTTTGCCTGATAGAGAGACACTAGGCCCGACGACACGGCCGCCCCCGCGCTGACGCCGTAGTTGAAGCACAAGGCGTTCTTACTCGGCGCACCCTGGGGAAATTGCGGGAAAAAGCTCCAGTTGCTCCCTCCAAAGGCCGTGATGTTAACGATGGCATCGAGCTCAGCCTTCGTCATCGCCGATAAGTTTCTTAAAAGACTTCCAGTAATCCCGTAAAACGATATATCATTGAGACCGAATGCGTTCTCCGCTGAATCTGTTCCCTCAAGTGTGTCTGACAAGAGTTTTATTGCCCACGCCGAGAACTTTGTTACCCTCGTTTGGTCCCCGCAGTCCCCAAAGGATTCAGTTCCAGACCCATTCAGACCTCTCAAGTACTGGCAGCTCCCTGAAAAATCGGTACGGGGGCATACATTTGCATCATCCGGGTCCACGCGCGCCGCGACCTTTGTAAAGGTTTCGTATTCCGTTGTTGCCCTCGGGTATCCGCTGAGTTTAGAAGCAAAGTACTGCGGCTCTTCAAGATTCGGAACTGCTTCTCCGGCGGGTGCGGGCGGCGAAGGGGGTGACAGCGATACGGACGCCTGCCACACCAGATCGTTCTCAAAATCGTTGTTCCACAGCGGCTCGCAGATATCTTTTATTCCCCTAATAAATCTGACTCCGCCATCGCCGCCGATCAGAGTCTCAAAGCCTTGAAGATTCTGGATTCTTTCAAGAAAATTCAGCTGCATTGTGCTTAAAGTCCACCCACTCTCCTTGAAAAACTCATTGCTTTCGTACTCCTCGCGGCTGATGGCATAGCAAAACTCCGGAAACATAAGGGTGAGCGGCGGTGGCGCTACTCTATTTTTGACCCTGAACTCGGTGCCATAAGTACACGGATTTTGCTGATTTTGAATTGGGTCTGTCACATCTACGCTATTCAGGACATACGGGTTGAGCGACTGGGGTCCCCCTCGTGTGCCATGATAAAAAATAGCAGTGCTGCCCCCTTCTCTGTACAACATCTCCCCGTACATATCTTTTAGGGGTTCCGCAAACCCGAGCGGGTCCACATTGATCGTGCCGCTGCACTGGCCTTGGTGGGCACCGTAGAATAAGCATTTTTCGGCAGGATTATCCTTATTACACTTTATCCGTAAAGATTCAGGACAATTTTTTCCATCGCATCCATTATCCGACAACTCTCCGGACACGCAATTTACTGCACAGCAAAATGAAGAATCCAGTTCGTTCATGTACGGGTAGTCGTAAGGACACGTTCTCGCGTACGGTCCTCCCGTGGGGGACGTGGGCTTTTGCTGGAAGTTTGACAAAACTGGCCTCATGTACGCACATCCCGTGGACTGGGTCGCCATCGCCTCGCCGCCAACATTGATGCCGTCAACACCCTTTGGAAGAAAAAATTGCCCGCCCTTTTCTTGTCGAAAAACGCCATTTTCATCGGGTAGAATAAAATTTCTGAAGGCTCCCATGTATGTCATAGGAAGTTGCCCCACCGTCCGCCACGACTTAGAGTCTGTGCTCGATGGTACTAAGTCACCGTAGTTGTACAGCTTGTTTTCCTGCCAGAACCCCGGAGCTCGCACAGAGGGATAATTAAATTCTCCGAAATAAAAAGGCGCCGTTTGATTGCGCTCCATTATCGGCTGCACAAGCGTCTTACATGCCTCACATTTTTCTTGGCACTGCGCATCACAGTCTCGGCCATTCAGAGTATCGGGACAACACCGATCGCATCCCTTGCCCTCTAGTTTTGGGTCCTTTCCGCAGTATAGTTGACAACCCGGATCAACAAAGTCTGCCGACGAAGTTGTTTTTTCCCATGCAAATGCGTACGGAAATTCTCTTGTACACGAGTTGGCGTAGGGTTTTACATTCTGCATAGGTTTAAGATCTTGGAAAAAGCTTGGCCCATTTACGGACTTGCCCTGCGAGGTGCTTTCCGCGTCACCAGAGCTGCTAAAATCTTCGCATTCCATATCTGAACATAGCACGCCGTCAGACGCATTACTGGATAAACGGTTGCAATAAGGGTGCGTATCATCTACTTTTAGTTGACAACATCCGCTTTTCTTATCTATCCCGTCCTGTAATGCATATTCAAACGAATAGGGAAATTCTTGGGGGCACATCCCTCCCGAGATGATAAAATAGTTGGGATTGTAACAGGGAGCCCGAAGGCACGTGGTGTCTACGACGTTTTCCCCCTCGCACTTTGCCGCCCCCCCTGGGATTGTATTAAGTGCAACAGGAGGCACGGAACAGCACTTATCTGCGGCCCTTGTTGGATCCACCATATCACCATTGTTATTTGCGTTGTAAGCATTCGACGAAGATAGATAGGGAAAAGGAGCTTCAAACGGGCACCAGTGGCTCGCATTGATGTTGTACGCCCAGTTCCATATGGAGTCAATTAGCACGTTTGCCAGACATGGCGGTTTCCCGGGACACGTTGCCCCGTAGGCAGTGGTAGCGCAAAGATCCATTAGATTCGGCCCATCAGCACCAGAAGAAGTTGGAGGAGAAGAGCAGCAATAACCTCCAATCACGCCATCTCCGTCGTAAGGATAGGGGGTAGATAGAGGACATTTTGGTATTGGCCTTGGCCTTGGCGGCGGTGGCGGCGGTGGCTGCGGCGGCTCGGCGGAATTCGCATCGTAGCATACCCAACTAGGATCAGAACCGGTACAATCAGGAAGATCAGAAGTGCAAAACCCGCAATTGGTTTTATATTGCGCACCGCCGGCATATACTCCAGAGCCAGGTGGGCACATTTGAGCGACTTCGGAAAACGTGGGTTCGGAGGGAGTAGTCGGCACAAAGCAACAATAATTGTTGGTATCACTCTCCCAAGCAAAGGCATATCCAAATTGATCAGGACACTGCCGGTAATTTATTGTGACGGGCGGCGGCGGAGGCGGGATATCTTTTCCAATGTATCTTCTTCGAAACCTCGCAATGTTGTCAACCCACTGCCCCGAATTTACAACAGACACTTTATTATTTTCAAACAATTTCGGCCAATACGTCTTGTTCGCGTAAAGCTTATCATTAAGCTCGATCGTATCTCCGCCGGGGTAAAACGAAAGCCGGAGGCTGTTGCCCGGCACGACCTGGATCCCGCCAAGCACCCGCTTTGTTGATTGCTCAAGTTGACAGCCTGTGTTTGGAGTGCACGTGTCGAGAGAAACGCACCACGCCGTTTCTGTGTCAACCCCGCACTGCTGGGGCAGGGATCTGTAGGCCCTGTCTGAGATGTTGATGATCCTCGAATCCATGCCTATAACATCGGTAACAAATTTGTCGACTCGATGGAGAAGATCCTTCTCCCCTCCGATGGATTTTACCGGCAACCCCACGCAAAAGTAATTGTAAAATTCACTGTAGCCCACCTTGGTGTACGCGGGGACCGTGCCGGTAAAGATAGTCTCGTAATCCTCCGTGTACCTTGTGTTCACTAAATTTAAGACGCGCTTCATATTCGTCCCGTTGCCGCAGTCGTAGGGAAGCACCAGCTTGGCAAAGGGTGCATTCAGGGGGCTAATTGCGCTTGATCCCTGGTCAAATCCCTCGCCCAGTACGCCGTCCCCGAGACAGGGCACCTTGGCCTGGTTCCCGTTGCTCGAGTAGAAGTACACCGCTGCAAGCTGGGACTCTGCTGCGCACTGCGATTCGGGGTCTCCTCCAAGCTCCTCGCAGAATCCATCCGAGGTGCACACGCCGTCGGGGGCCGTCGGGTACCGAAAATTGCCAAGCCGGCCCTGTGTCGCATCTGCGCAAAAAAGTCCTCCTTTGCAGTTGAACCCCTCCATGCAGTATTGGAGGTTTCCTGCCTGGCACCCGCTGCCTGCCTGGTAGCTGTTTTTGTCCGTCGTATTCACGTAGGGACACGGAACGCACTGGCGGGCCCCCGCATCCTTTCCTACACACACCCGCGGCACAAGCGGTGTGTAACCGCAGTCGTTTGAGTTTGTACATTTTATTTGTGGGAACGTTCCGTTTCCGCCGCGAAACTTGGTCTCGTCAATGGCCAACATGAACATTTTTTTTGCCGTTGGAAATTCAAGGTTCCCCAGAGCGACGCCGTAGCACACGGAATCCGTGATGTCCGGCGAGAGCTCATTCTTGTTCGTGTCAATCTCCAGCACATTGTCAGTGTCAATTGCCCGCGACAGCTTGTCCAAAAAACTGCACGGGCTCCCTTCGCACTCGAGTATGTCAACTGTGAGGCTGTTTATCACGTAAGATTTGGCATCCGCAAAGGGAAGATTGCTGTCAAGCTCCCCGTTGGTGTTCGAAAACGCACTGCACGTGATTTTGCGCACCTGGTTTTCGAACTTGGCCGCAGTTGTGGCTAGCTCAGACACCCCGGCGCAACGGTTTGGGTCGGCCGCGGACGCGGATATCTGGTTGCAAAGCACGAATCTGAAGTTGTCCGCCAAGGCGACAATGTCGGGCTTGGAGTCCGCGCGGACGTTTCCGTTGTACGCGGGATCCACCATGTACCGCACAAAGTACTCCCACACCTCGAAGCGCTCCTCCGTGCACGTCTCCCACCCCACCGTCAGTGTCGGGAGCACGGGGTCGGCGCCTAGCACCTCCATATTGTTATATTTGGTCTGTATCTCAATGCTTGCATCAAGGGAGCTGTTCTTATAAATGTCTCCGCATCGCGCAAGCTCCGGGTCGGACCCTTCTTCTACACCCGGCCGCGATAGTATCGTTATTTCCATAAAGTCTCTATTCTGGTATAGCCACTGATCAAAAGGAACCTCCTGCCCCGTATTTACCGCGTCAGCGGCGCCAACCGCAAGGCACACCAGAAGCCCTAATCTCCGCATGGTGCTTCCGCGCTCTATGCTTTAAATTGCTGCCAAAGGATATAAGTATTTAAGACTTCGCTGCCTGCATCTACATAATGAGCACCCCCTGGCAATTTCGCTATGGCCAGACCCGCGCCCTTCGGGCCGACAGACTCCACAGAAGCCTTGGGCCCCTCGCCGTCACAGGCATGCCTGCTCCCGAACCGCTCTACGTCTGGTCGGCGGTGCCCAAAACCCAAGGAGTCCCAGGTGTGCTTACCACGATCTCTGGAAAGCAGCTGCGGGGCTATATAGAAAATCTCCCGCCGTCCGTGCCTCTGCAAGTAATCGTCCGCAGTCAGCGTTGCGCAGAAACTGACAACAAGTGGTACAGCAATGCGCTCTACACGGTGACCATGCGGCAGCTGAGAGACCGGAAAATACCCATTTCCTGCACGTGTCAGGACTTTATACATCGAAGTGACCGCTTCCCAGCCTGCAAACACATGCTTGCGGTGAGAGCACGTCTTCTTGAACCTAATCCCAACGTGCCCACCGCAGACGACAACCAAGACAATATTCAAGGCGAGGACGAGGACGAGGACGAGGACGAGGACGAGGACGAGGACGAGGACGAGGACGAAGACACG
>MDTG01022870.1_pt1 | contig 28341 bp, 25 predicted proteins | sample 811421 | NCBI WGS metagenome assembly MDTG01 (sample SAMN05326645, study PRJNA326480) | marine metagenome | isolation source: seawater | place: Pacific Ocean: South East | collected 2011
ATACTGGTGCTACTGGTTCTGGTGATACTGGTGATACTGGTGCTACTGGTTCTGGTGATACTGGTGCTACTGGTTCTGGTGCTACTGGTGGTACAGATGAATCTGGTACTACTGGTGCTACTGGAGTTACTAATAGTGATAATGTTACAGTCACACATAATTCAGGATCAACAAGTCAAAATAATTCTAATTACTGGAATTCTGAATGTAAACAACAATGGGGAGCGGCAGATTGGAAGAACGGTTGTGATGGAATTGATGAAGACAGTTGTAAAACAAGTGGTACATGGGCATATTCTAACGGAATGCCATTTTTATGTGAATGGAAAAACAGTAAATGTGTAAACAAAAGTTCTTGTTTGATTAAAGGAAGTGAAAGTAGTGGACAAGAAGGTACTGTTAATCTAGAATTAAGAGGAGGACTAGTACCAATCGGAGATGGTTACGTTGATTCTTCCCCTCCTGAAAGCTTGGGGTTTGGACAAGGTCATTTACAACCTGGAACTAGACAAACGCTTGATAGTGCGCGCAAAACTGCAGAAAGTGAATACAATGCTTACAAAGAGCATGAGACTGCCTTTACTGTAGCTCAAAATGCAGTTCAAAATACAACTAATAAATTGAATAAGTGGGCAGCACATGATAATTTGGAGAAATGCACTCCAGACGGAAATGGCATCAACTATAGAGCTATAGCAAAAGCAAAACTGGAAGAAGATTTTAATAAGCCTGCCTTAATAAATGAAGCCCAAACCAAGTGGAATAATCGTGCAAATAATGGAATCAATACTTGGTTTTTGGAAAGTGATTTGAATAAAGGCTACCTCACATCAGCGATGGAGGGTCTTATTAATACTGCGTTATTAAATGGCAACACACTTAAACCACTTACATCTGAAGTGGCGAACGCTATCAAGGTTCACAAAAATGAAAAAAAGAGAATAGACGACACAACTTTTTTACCACTTAACTTTCCTGATGAAGATTTAGTTTGTGCTGATGATATAGAGTGGAAAACCGATGGTAAAGTATGGTCATCTCGTAAAGCTTACGAGGATGCTATGAATGATAGAGAACAGAAACAAATTGATTATAACGAGAAATTGACTGAAAAGCAAAGACTGAAATATGTGTGGCAACAAGCTGAGCATGATTATCACGATAATGAAAGAAAAATTGCTAGAAAAGCATTATCAACTGTACAATTAAATATGGTAAATTAATTTAGGTAAATATTAGAAGACTATGACTGGTATAATATCTACAATAATAATTATATTTTTAGTAATTTTATTATGGTATTGTTTCAACTTTAATGAAATAGAGGAAATATTAGAATATAGAAAAGAGAAAAAAGTGAAAGAACCTATATTGAATAATGAAAATAATGAAAATACTAATAACCTGTCTGAAAATTTAGTAATAAATAATATTTTGGATAAATTGAAAAAAATTCAGACAGATATTGATGAGCTGAAGCTGTGTAAAAATGTAGAAGATTGTAAAGATGATACAAGATACAATTAGAAAATATTTGACAATTGAAAATGAAATAGAAAAATTGAATGAATTATTAAGAAAAAAGAGAGAAGAATATGAAAAAATTGGTAAAGAGATTTTACATTTTTGTAATGAAAAACAAAAAGGAAAAATTATTCTACCTGATGGGACTAATCTAAAAGTATGTAATAATACAAGTTATCAGAATTTGTCTTATTCAATGCTTGAAAAGAGTTTGAATGAATATAATACAAGAACAAATAATAGTTTAAATGTAAAAAAAATGATAGATTTCATAAAGTTACAACGTAGTAGTAAAAAAACAACTGATATTCGTCATTTAAAAGCTTAGGATTTACTCATTAAATTATTTACTTCATTATCGATTTCATCTAATACTGCTTGGTCATCAGCACTCAAAGTTGTTGATTCAGATTCAATAAGTTTTGTGATTGTGTCTATTATTTTATCTATAGAACTGGGTACTGATTCAATATTTCCATTTGATGTTGGAAGAATAGATGATTTTGCATTTGTTTTCTTTTCAGCTACGAATTTAGACATGTGTTCACATTCTATAACAAAATCGTATAATTCACAATGGCAATCATATTTACTTGGAAAATTATTGTTACTAATAACTTTATGTAAAAATGTAAGAGGTGCTTGAGGATTAAAAACCACATCTCCAACTGAGTTGAAAATATACATGGGGTTTTTCACATACAAGGCATATAAAACATACATTTCAAAAATATATGGTACTCGATAGTTACCATTTTTACACGAATTACATTCAGCTTTATATACAATATTTCGAATAATAACATTAAAAAGTTTTTTTCTTTCTGTTGTAACCTTTAAACATTTATCTTTGTTTGAAAGAGTGGTAATAATATTTGTAAATTCATTTGTTGAAAATAAGGAGTTATTCCAATATAAATCATATATTGCAATATCTACAAATTTTCCAAGAACTTCTTCAAGAAATGTATCTGTATCCATTCTTGTCTTAATTAAAAAGTCTAAATATATTTTATTTGTTTAAAGAGGCGTGTAACATTTTTTTCGATTATCGAAAATTTTAAATAAGGGTATTTATTAATATGTTTGTTGGACAGCATACAAAAATAAGTGCAATAATATATCTTACTCAAACACTAAAAAAAGAAATAGATGAATCGGGTTTAAATGATCCACTTCTAATAAGATTAACAACAATTTTGAATTATACGGCAGTAGTTCTTTACAAAATAAGAGGCGGTCAAACAAGCCAAAGCGTACCTCTTCATTTAACAGTTATACTTCGTTTACTTGTAACATTAAAAAGAATTTACAGAGATGGTATAATTTATAGTGAAGCTGAATATCATAAATATCTAAAATGTCATCATCCAGATGTATATAGAGCAGTAATAACAAAGAAAATAGATGCTCAAACAGCATATAAATGGTGTTCTGAGAATTGTGATAAATATAGAGACTTTTCTTGTAAACTTACAAATTTAGTAACAGCTGAAGATTATTATAAATTAAGAAATGTAGCTACAATTGATGAAGAGCAAGTATTTGTTAGGGAACTTGTAAGAATTATTGCAAGATATAAAGCAGCGGCAGTAATTATAAATTCATTAAATCAGCATATTATAAATTTAAAGGAGCAAATAGAAAGATTAAAAGAAGAAAAACAAAGTTTAGGCGATAATATATTTGATGCTAATAAAACCGGTGGAATAACAGAATTATATATAATAACACCTATACCAGAAGATATAGACCAAGAATACGTACAAGTAATATCTGTTGATGGTAATGGAACTGGTTGTAAAATAAATATAGAAAATGGAACAATACAAGTTGTAGAAAGAGGAATTGGATATAAAATAAATGAAATAGTATATTTTGAAATAATTTTATCTGAGGTGGCTTTGAAAAGTTTAAAATTGGGTTCAAGTTCATTATTACAATTTGTACATAGTGAAGTCAATAGCTCTATGTGTGCAAAATACTACTTGAAAGTACTGAATGTCCAATCAACTGACGCAATGTTAGCAACTAAAATTACTCTTAATGAAATTACATTCACTGTACCTATATGGACACGTATTTATAGTAATATTTCGCCAGGTGAGTTCGATATGAATAAATTGTTACAATTGAAACAAGATATTACTGATTTTGATGTTCAATATGCAATTCTTAAATATGGTAAAACAACTGATAATAATAATGATGATTTTGATTTATCACTACTTTAATCAGAACCAAATTCATTAGTTTCACTAATATTATTTGAATTGGTTTCAATAGCTGTAGGTTTAATGTTATATTCAACTATTTGTAAATCAACAATCGAATTTTTTAAAATTAACATCAAAAATGCGTTTTTATTTTTGATTTCATGAGAAAATAGAATAGCATTATTTCTGTCAAAGAAAGCTGGAAAATGATATATGTTCTTAAGTTCTTCATAAGATTTTGGTGAATTCAAAACATCATTAATTGATTTTTCACAACTTTTCAAATTTTTTAAGATACGTAACTTATCAACATAATTTTTACAAAGTAGTTCTGCTCTTTTGTAAATAGAATCAAAATTTTCCATATTTATGTATAATATGAAAAATTTTTATTAAAATAACACAAAAATAAAAATAATTCAAATATAACCAAATTGAATATCTTATTAATTAAAATTCCTAAAATTTAAAATTTACTCAATTTTTTTAAATATGTAAGAAAATAAATGACTAACTATCTTCAACCCACTGCTATTCCTTTGACGGCTTTAACCTTTACTAAGATTGATGTAGGCAGTGGTACAGGTACTTTTACCGCAGCATCTTTTGCAATTGAAGATTATGGAACATTGACAAATGTTATAATTAGTGTACAACGTAGTGAAAAAAAAATGACATATTCTTGTACTGGTGGAGCGGCAGCTTATACATCAAATAATAATTTGTTAGGATCAGCCAGCGGTTATTCTCATGCAACTTTGATAGAAGATGTTACAAATTATCATCCAAACTTTGCAAATAATTCAAGACCTCCGGCTGAAATATTGATGGGAACTATTTTTAACATGATGGTTCGTACTATTTTCCAAGAATCTGGTTCGACAATTGTTACAACTGGTATTGATTTTACTCAAGTTGCAAGTAGACAAACAAATGTATTTTTTTATGATGTAAATGAATCAAGTGATGATGCTACAGAAGGTTTACCTTCAGATGTTATTACTCAAACTATTGCTAAATTTAATGCTGGTCAAATAGGTGATGGAACTGAATGGACAGATGAAATGGCATACTGGTCATATAGAACGAGCAGTGGTGGTGATCCAGGTGTTGAAAGTGAAAATGTTAATTTATCACCTGGTGATAAAATTCATGTTCAATATTCACTTGCTTGTGCTTTTGTTGGCGGAGGTGATGGTACTGTAGCACCAGCACTTGTGGATAATGATGCTTTAGATACTCCTGGTACAAATATTGCTTTTGCGGGTACAAATTTTTCAAATGCAGATGTAACTATTAAGTTTATTCTTTCATGGGTTGTTGCTTAAATATTTTAAATTGGTAATGTTGATTTATTTTCATTCAAATATTCTCTTGATTTAATATTGAATCCTAAATTTGTTTGAATCGAAACATTCATCAATTTGACATTTAATAAATCTATTGAACTTGCATTTACATCACCAGTTTGTCTTAGACCAAAACTATCAAATATTTTTGTTCCAGGATAAGAATTTAAATAATACAATTGTTTTTTTGAAATATCTATAGATCTATTTGCAAAACTGTGTCCTACTATAATATGTTCATTAGAATTTAAAAATTTAGAAAGTCTGTTCAATCCATCAATATCAGTAATATTAACTCCTGCCCTATTTTGTGGGTTATTGTCGAAATATACATTATTGAATAATATTCTATGCCCAGATTGTAAAGTATCTGGTGTCCAAGCCGTATCAGTATTAACTGAATTACCATTATTTGTATATGTATTTGACTTTAAATACAATTTAATAGTTTCTACTTCTTCAGTTAAATAATCTATATCAAAAATATCATTAATACCTTCAAGAACGTAACCGGATGGTTTTAGAATACGAATAGACATTTTTGAAACATCAGCAATTGGTGTATCAGAAATCCAACCAACTGATGGTTTTGCACCATTACCTTTTGTATTCATTAAATGATAACAAACATTAGAATGACCCCCCTCTTTCCATGTTTTGTCTTTAATAAGTTTTACAAAAGATTTTCTTCCATGATCAGAACTAGAAACAAATTTACCAGAAAATTCATCAATTTGAAGATATAAATATGGATATTTATCAAGAGCATTTTCTGTTTTTTCTTGTGATACAGCATCGTACATTGCTGATGAATTATAACCTATATCACTTAGTATTACGTGTGTAAGACTAACACCTATTACATTTTTTAATGAATCCGGTATATTGATACCAGAATTCTGAGCAAATTTTTCTTTACCAATATCTCTGGAATTAGAATCAACATTACCAAATTTAACAACAAAATCATACATAGAATTTTTTGAATCAGTATTCCAAATATTTCTATCAGCACTACTTATGTCCAAATCAATTTGTGTGTCTTTAAATTTAATTTCATTTTTTGATGAAGAATTATTGAATAAAGGTGTGCCATGAAGAAGTTCTGTTTCTTCTTCTGTAATTTTAGGAGCAACTTGTAATGTTGACTGATCCAAAAAAGTATTTAGTTGTTCATCAGCAAATTGCTGTGGTTTTGTATATTGTACAAGCTGAGGAACAACTCTTATTAATACCTTTTTGTTAACGTCTTCAATTCTATCATTCGGATTTTTAACATTGAATTCTTCAATCATTCCATCGTAGATTAATTGCCTAGCATTGATTGATAAAGAATCTAATGCAATATTAGCTCTTTGTAACATATCATTATTCATTAAATCATAAAGCATCTCGAAATTAGTTCTATCGAAGAAACTTGACTCCATTAATATGTATTAGATATGTTTAGTCCTTATTTTATCCTTATTTTTATAAAGATAAAACTTCAACAAAAAAAATATTTAAGAATTAGATCATATAAGGATGAGTCATGCAATTTAATTCATACTTCAACAATGTTGTCGGTTAAAAAAAGAGGAAAGTCAAATACAAAGATATCAATAAGTGATGCAATACCCGTTCATTCAGAAACAGTATTAAGTCCTGAAAAACTACCTTCAAATCTAATTTTACATTTGAAGAAAATAAAAGGAGTTCAATGTGAGGATATTAATACTGCTGAAGATATATTGAAATATAAACCAGAAATACCAATACCAAATCCGTATGATCCTATAGGTCCAGATGGTTTTAGTTATGTAGAAGGTTCAAAAAAAGAAAATGTACAAGAAGAATATAAAGACATATCAAAGCAGAAAAACACATATAATAATATTAAATTGTGTTGGTGGTGTTGTCATGAATATAGTTCTAAAAGTCTTGGTTTACCAATAAGTAGAAATGATGATAATAGTTTTGAAACTATAGGAAATTTCTGTTCTCCAGAATGTACTTGTGCATATATAATGGATTCAGGTTCACGATATGGTGAACGATGGAAAGAATATGAATTACTTCATGAAATGATACAAGTCAATGAAAAGATTGAGCCAGCACCAAGAAGAGAATTATTAAAAGTTTTTGGAGGTGATTTAGAAATAAGTGAATTTAGAAGTAATACAAATTGGAAAATTGTATATCCACCTATGGTATCTTTAAAGATGCAAATGGACGATACTCCAACAGAAAAAGAAGGTTCACCTTTATTCTTATCATCAAATACATTAAAAATAGGTAATCTTAATTTAGAACATATTGATGAAATAATTCCAGAAAAAAGAAAGAAAAAGGGAAAAACAATCAATGTAAATGGTAGTTTAGATAGGTTTTGGTCAACAGAATAAAGTTAATAATTAAGAATATAAAAGAAAAATGAAAGCTATTATTTAATTGTTTCGAAAACAAATGGGAAAAGAAACTCTGATTATAGTAGAAAGTAATGGAAAAACAAAAAAAATTGAAAAGTTTACAGGACATCAATGTGTAGCATCATTTGGACATGTATTTGCTTTGAAACCAACTTTGAAATGGTTTGATCCAGAAAATATTGATCCAGAATATATTATTCACAAAGGTAAAGAAAAAATTATTTCAAATTTGAAAGCTAAAGCTAAAGCGGCTTCTAGAATAATTATAGCATCTGATTTGGATCGTGAAGGAGAAGCAATTGCAGCTCATTTGATGAAATTATTAAAATTGAATGAAAAAAAAACTGAAAGAATAACATTTAATCGAATATCGGAATCTGCTTTGAAAGAAGCTATTGAAAACTCTGGAAAATTGGATAAAAATTTATATAATGCACAACAAGCCAGAGCAATAATAGATATTGTTTTTGGATTTAAAGTTTCTCCATTTCTTTCAAGTCATTTAAATATTAGAGCATTATCTGCTGGAAGGTGTCAATCACCAGCAGTTAGAATGTGTATGCAAAGACAAAATGAGCAAAAAATAGATAAAATCAGCATAAAAATCAATGCACATAGTCATGAGGTAAAAAATATTGTTCATATAGAACCTTGCTTTTCATATGATACTTGTAAAGATGAAATAATGATTTGGTTAAAAAATTTAGAAAATCAAAAGTTAAGAGTTAGTAAAGTGAAAGTTTCAAAAAAAAAGGAAACCCCTCCTCCTCCATTTATAACTTCATCATTGCAACAAATGGCATATAATCGATTTAGTTTCAATCCAAAAAGAACTATGGAAATTGCTCAAAAATTGTACGAAGGTGGCTATATAACATATATGAGAACTGATTCTGTAAATTTATCTTCACAATTTCAGGATATGGCAGGTAAATGGATAAAAGAAAAATATGGTGAAGAATATGTTAATCTCAGACAATATGGAAAAAAGAAATCTGGTGGAGTAAAAACACAAGATGCTCATGAAGCGATTAGACCTATTGATATAAATAACAATTCTCCAGATAATATTGAACAAAAAAAACTATATGATTTAATAAAACTAAGAGCTATTGCATCTCAAATGGCTCAAGCAATTTATTCTGAATCAAAATTAACTTTAGAAACAAAACGGATTGATTCTCAAATCGACATTTGGGAATCAATAAGTAAAACAATAATATTTCCTGGATTTACTTGTTTAAGAGGAAATATTATAAAAGATGACTTACAACAAGATAGTGTTACTAAAAAAAAATATAAATTAAATGATGAATTAAATATTGTTTGTGTAAATGTAAAAGAACACGCAATATTGCCACCACCCCCGTTTAATCCTGCCGGATTTGTAAAAATGTTAGAAAAAACGGGAATAGGAAGACCATCTACATATAGTTCAATTATAGAAAGAATCCAAGAAAAAGATTATATATGTTTAGGTAAAAATAAGGTTTTAGATACTGAATTAAATGAATGGACTCTTGATAATCAAAATGATGATTCAAATAAGATTATTAAGGGAAAATATTTACAAAAAATTGGTGGACAAAGCAATATATTTGTAGTAACAGATTTAGGACAAAAAGCATGTAATTTTATGGATTCAAGTCCAATAGAACCAATTGTAAATTCAGCATTTACAAGTGAACTTGAGGATAAATTAGATCAAATTGCAAAAGGTAAATTAAATTGGAAAATTGTTGTAAAAGAATTTTATTCTGAATTAGTAGAAAAATTATCGTTACAGCCTCCACCAAAAAGATATAAGAATTCAGAAAAAGAAATAAATTGGGTTAATATATTAGAAAAATCCTCAGAATATACTATTGGTGTTATTCGAACACAATATGGTTTATGTATTGCAAAAGAATCAGAAAACAATGAAATAAGTTATTCAAAAATGCCTCCAAATGTTAGTCCTGAAGATTTAGATATTAAAGAAGCATTGAATATGTTTAATTATCCTTTAAATATTAAAGATAATATTGAAATTCGTATTGGCCCATATGGATGGTATGTAACAAATGGAATGAAAAATATAAGTTTAGGACAAAACAGAAATCCTCCATCAAAAGAAGAAGCATTAAAAGCTTTAGAACAAAAGTCAACAAGTGAAATAATTAAAAAAATAAGCAAATATTGGACTTTACGACGTAAAAAAGAGTCTTATTTCTTAATGTATTCAAAAGGAAAAAAACCAATATTCTATCCTGTTCGTGATCATGAAGGTGAATGGTCTGTATTACGTTGTGAAGAGATCCAAAAAAAAAATAAAAGCAGAAAATAATATGGAATCTTGGCTAATCAAAATAATAATAACCTTTATTGCTGCTTTATTTGTTGTTTATAACTTGTATTCGGGTATAATTGCTATATTTTCTACAACGAATAATACAGTAAAACAAGGAGGACGCGCAATTTGGTACTCAATGTAAAACGTATGTACCTGTATGTAAAACGACAAAAATATTAAACTTTAATATTTTTATTTATGAACAAGTAATTCTTTTGAAGTTGTAGGTCTATTATCAATTTTTGAAATTATTTCTTTCATCATAAATTTTGCTTCATCTGAAACATTATCTGATTTACTAACTTTAATAAGTTCATCTTTCATCCATTTTGGAGTAACTCCTTTTTTTGACTCTCTTGTGGTAAGTTTTAGTTGAGACTTATCATTTAGTTGCATTGCTGGAATATCATTATGTTTCATAAAATTTTGAATTTCATTTTCTACAAGTTTTTGTGCAACCTTTAATTCATTAATCTTCTTTTGATAAGCTTTAATTTGAGTCTTAAAATCTAAATATCGTTCTACATTTTTAACGACAATCGGATCATTCAATTCAGTTATTCCATCAGAAGATGATACATTGGATGCCATATTTAATGTTCAACTATTATAACTTTATGTTTAAGTAATACTAATATTATATAAATAATTAATAAATAAATTATGCGAAAACGCTTTGAATTTTTAATAGCATCTACATCAATTGGAGGATTGTATATTTTGTTTGAATATTTTATACATAAGAATAGAACAAAACAAATAAAAAAACAAAAAAAAGTATTATGTAAATCACCAAGTTATGGAAGTTTAGATAAACTAAAATATGATATTCTTATTGCACAAGGAATTGAAAAAGAAGATATGTTAATAACTTTAAAAGAATGTTTTGATGTAGATAATCCAGAAGAATTGAGTTTAGAAACTTTAACAAAAGTTTTACACGATAATCATCCTTCAAAAAAGGATATAATAATAGACGATTTTATACATAAACCTTTACCATTTACATTACAAATCACAATGAGTGTAGCAAACTGGTTAACTTTTAAAATTCTAGAATCTATTTGTAATATTGAAACACATCAAGGAGAATGTATTATACATGCTTTTTTTCCAAAAAAACCAAAAACTAAATCATATGTAAAATATAAAAAAACATTTATTTTATTTGCTGGATTATCAGGTTCTGTAGTTCAACTATTCAAATTAATAAATATATTGATTAAAAATGATTATGATATATTGTTACCGATATATGGTCCTGGTGATTTATCATTAAATCACAATTTGAATCATAATCAATATGATTATTGTAATGAAATTATAAAATTTTTACTTGAAAATAAAATTGAGAATATTCATTTATTTGCATGGTCTTTGGGTGGTATAAAATATTTGTGTTTTGAAAGTTTGATATTAAATAATTTTAATTTGTCAAAAAAAATAAAAATTAAATCTGTTCATCTATTTGAACCTTTATTAACATCAAGAGCTGTAATTGATATGCATTTCACAACAAGACGTTCTATATTTAAAACAATTAAAGTTGTAAATTCTCGTACTAAAGACAAAACTTTTAAGTATTTGTTATTGAATTGTATTATGGGTTATTTTGTACATACAATATTAGGATTAGGCTGTGCTAATAGTACGGATTATTTATATTATACAGAACATAAGAATAATAATATTGTGTATCCGTATCAAAGATATTTATATATTTCTACAAATGATTTTTTATTCAATGATACTGCAGATAAGCATGTAATTGAAAACAATTTTAACAAAGAAAATGTATATAGTCGAGTTGGTTATCATGGTGGTTGGTTAAGAAGTAAACAACTTGACAATATATTTGATTCAATTATTTCTCAGAATTAAGTTTTTTATTATTTTCAGATCTATTTTTTGCTTCTAATTTTCTCCTTAGACGATTGCGTACTCCATTTCTTCTGCCTCCACCTCTCATAGCTTGTGAAGCTTGAAAGTTAGGAAAACCTGTTCCTGGTTTTTTCATAGAATCAGCACACAATTCTTCTAGAGCACTAAAATCATCATCATCATTAACTTCTTGCCCTTTTTGTTTCATAAATTCTTTGAAAATGCCTTGAACATCTTTGGATTTAAACATTTTTTTGAATTTTTTATCTTTTTTCATTTTTTCCATCATAGTGTGAACTTCTCCGATTAATTCTTCTTGATTAACATCACCAGACTCCATTTTAGTTTTAAGTTTTGATGCAACAGTTTGGACAAGATTTTTTAACCCTCCACCTCCAACCAATTTTTGCATTATTGATGAAACATCAGGACTATTCATATCACTAATGTCACTCATATCGAATGCCGACATATCAATATCTTCTGCGATTTCTTTGGCAAGATTACCAATTTTTGTGTCCTTAAACATATCATTATATTTATTAGTAGGATCCTCATCACATGTGTCATCGTCACTGGTATCTGCGGATTCTTCAGAATCAAGTTCTTCTATATTTATTTCAGAATTATTATCCATCAATTTTTGTATCATTTCCATCATTTGTTCTTGAATACCATCACTTTCTTTCATAAAATTTTCATCACTAAATTGTTCAAAAAAATCTTCTAAATTACTTGATTTTGAACGAATTGTTGTTCCAATAAGAGATAAAGTTTGTAAAAATTTCCATATTGCTTCAATATTTTTGTCTTGATTAGACTTTTCAATAGTTGAATTAAAAATAGTAGATAAATCAAAATTATCAATAAAAATAAATTGATCTTCGAACAAAGAACTATCCATTTTTGATATTTTATCCATGTTGGTTCCTATACATTTCATGAATTTTTGTAATGGACGAGTATCTTGTAACATATCAATTTTATTTAAATTTGTTGTTTTTTCTGGATAACATCTTTTTAAATTAGATATAAAATCATTTAGTGTTGTGTTAAAAGTTTGGACAAGTTCCATATTTAATTTTAATATTACAATATTCATTAATAACCGCAGATTTGTAATATTTTATTTGATATACTTAATGAAGCAAACACTCCCTTTTATTGAAGTAGAAGTTTTAAGACCTAACCCAAAAGCAGTAATTCTAAAATGTAAACTTGCCAAATGGGATAAAACTACATCTGTATCATATAAGGCGGCTAATTCTGCGGATTATAGACAAAGCTATACTGGCTCTGGACTACCTTTCCCAGATGCGATTGTTGCTATGGATAATACAGATAACAAAGGAACAATTAAACCATCTTCAAAAGAATTTGTAATTAAATTGAAATATCCAAATTCATATTATAGTCATCTTGGAACAAGATTAATTTTACCACATGTACATCTATCAGTAAAACAAAACAACAAAATACAATCAACAAATATTCAACTGGGTGAAAATGCTCCGTTTAGAACATTAACTTATCAAACAAATCCAGTACCAAGAATATCACCTAATTTTTATAGTCGTAAAGCTGTAAAAATGCCTAGATCTCAAGAACAAATACTTAGAGATAGTGGATATTCTTTAGAAACACCTAAAAATTTTTGGGGAAAAGCAGTACCACCATAAGTTAAAAATGTATAAAGTTGTTTCTTGGAATATAGTATAAAATATATATGATTCAATTAGAATCACATTGGAGTTTTTGGTATCACTCTTCCAAAAATAGAAATTGGGATAAAGATAGTTATCAATTTTTGTTTAAAACTCAATATGCTGAAGAATTTTGGGGAGTTTTTAAATTATTGACTCAAAAACACTATGAATCAGGTATAATTTTTATAATGCGAAATGATGTATTTCCAGATTGGAAAAGTTCTGAAAATATTAATGGTGGTTTTATATCTATAAAAATAGACAAAAAGAACAAAAATGAAAAATATAATGATTTAGTGAAAATATCACAAAAATGGATAGAAAGGCTAATTTCAGAAACTATAACTAACAAAAAAAATATAACACATGGAATTTCATTAAGTCCAAAAAGTAATCATTGTATACTAAAACTTTGGTTAAATGAAAAGATAAAAGATGTAAAAACTATGTTATGTAATGATTTACCATTAGCAAATACTAACAAATTTACAGCATTTTCCCATAAACATTAAAATAGTATTTTTTGAAAATTAAAAATTAAATAAAAATTTAAGAAGAAGCTTGTGATGAATATTTTTGATAAAGATCCTCCGCATTTTTAGCAGCAAGTATTGCTTCTTCTTTAGCTTTCATCAAAGCTTGTAAAGTTTCATTATCTAAATTTGTTGTACTAATTTTTTCTTTATTATTTTCAGTTTCTGGTTTTTTCAATACAGACTTAGTTTGTTCTAATGTAGGTTGAGGTGTAATTTCTTGTGGAGACACTTCTTTTGGAACTTCAGTTGAAACTTCTGCTGAAACTGTTGCTGGAGCTTCAGCTGAAACTTGACCTGGAACTTCACCAGTAACTTCACTTGGAATTACAATTTCTTTGGTTTGTTTTGGATCTCCAGATTCAACATCACTTTCATAATCAGTATCTTCATCTTCAGTCGCATAATCAGTATACTGAAATTGTTCTTCTTTGTCATCTGTATAGAAAAGACAAAAATCAGTATCAGAAGTATCATTCTTTTTTTCTTCAGGAATTGTTACAAGACCTCTCAATACAATATCTGGATTATATCCTCTTGGTTTCATGAAAACACCTTTTACTTCAACTAAAGGTACTACATTACAATTTTTGATTGAATCAAGTGGTATTAAATTTTGTTCAGAATCCATACATTGAACTTCAAACGAACTTTTGTTACCTCTAGTACGTATATGTACTCTTGAACAGAAAACATTATCATCATCAATAATTGGATGATACATTTCTTTTATTTTATTTGGAGATGGTTTAGGTTTTCCAGATAAAGCACCGTTATCATTCCACATATGTCCAAACCATTGATCGTGATTATTAACTATTTGACTTACAAGCCAAGTTTCTAATGTATCTATAAATTTTTTAAATTGAACATGTTTCGGTTCATTATCAAGTAATGTTACACGAAAAAAAACATTTTTGGAAGCAGTTTCTATATCAAGATTGTCTCCAACTTTAAATGCTGGTAATGCAAATTGTAAGCTTCTTGATTCATCTCGCAAATGTTCAATAACACTTTCCCAAGATCCTCCAGCTAATTCATCACCTTTTACTAATTTAAAATCATTTAAGTCAACCATATCGTAATCAGGTACAAGTTCCGTATCAGAGTCATAATCTTCTTCTACATTCGATGCCATGTGAGTTGTATTTAATGATGAAAAAATATTTCTAAATTTAAACGCAGACAAATGATAATCAGAGAAATTATACATGATTTATTACATCATACACTTGATGAAGTAAGAGAAAAACAAAATATGATGCGATTACAAACAGATCTCATTGATCCTATTATTCAATACGCTTTTGCACATTTATATCCATATATAATTGTTACATCTATACTTTTTTTCTTTACATTTATACTTGCTGTTGCGATTCTTATTTTTATTCTAAAAGGTCAATCTTTGTAGACTAAAAACCTTTTTAAAACAAAATTCGGCTTTTTCGAATACTTATTCAAGTATATAAGTTTTGTCATTAACTCATTTTATTATTGGTTTAATACTTATAATTATAAATTTGAGTATAAGTTTATAATAGAAAATATATATTATATTTCTGAAGAAACAAAATGAGTTTTTATAATGAAAAAGATGAATACAAAGAATGGTGTAATCAAGAATGTGATGAAGGTTTAAAAAATATTGATTTTATAAACTCTTTTTTGGATAAATATGTAAAATGGATAAAAAAACAGAAAACTGTTGTAGGAATAGAGACTCGAGAACTACAAATGAAAGATTATTTATCTTTACATAAAGAAAAAATTAGAAAAATCATTTACAATATGAGTATTTGAACTATTTTAAAAATATTTTTTTGAAAAGAAAATGTGTAAAAAAATGATTAAGTCTAATCTTATATTTATTATAACATTATCATGGAGGTAATGCATGTTGTAAAACGTGATGGCACAAAAGAAACGGTGTCTTTTGACAAAGTATCAAATAGATTAAGCAAGTTAGTTGAAGGAGATGGAAACCAAAAAAAGTTAAAAGTTGATTATATTGCTTTAGCTCAGAAAGTTTGTGGAGATATGTATTCAGGTGTGCGTACATATGAGTTGGACGAATTGTCCGCACAAACATGTGCCGGAATGATTACTGAATGTGTAGACTATGGTGTTTTGGCAAGTCGTTTGGCAATTTCAAATCATCATAAAAGAACTTCACCTTCATTTAGCGAAACAATTCAAATTTTGTATGAAAGTACAAACAAGCTTGGGAAAAGAGTACAACTAGTTACAAAAGAGCTTTATAACACTGTTATGAAACATAAAGTAAAATTAAATCAAATTATTGACTATTCGAGAGATTATGATATTGATTATTTTGGATTTAAAACTTTAGAAAAAAGCTATTTACTAAAAGTGAATGGAGAAATTGTAGAAAGACCTCAACATATGTTTTTGAGAGTATCTCTTGGTATTCACGGATCTGATATTAAATCAGCTATTCAATGTTATAATGCTTTATCTCAAAAAAAATGTATACATGCAACACCTACATTATTTAATGCTGGTACTGTAAATGGTCAACTTGCGTCATGTTTTCTAATGGGAATTAATTCAGATAGTATTGTTGGTATTTATGATGCTTTGAAAGATACTGCTCTTATTTCTAAAAATTCTGGAGGAATTGGTATTCATATTCATGATGTTCGTGCAAGAGGTGCTGAAATCGCTGGAGGCACTGGTATTTCAAACGGTATTGTACCTATGTTACGTGTATTTAACAATACGGCGCGCTATGTTGATCAAGGAGGGGGAAAAAGGAATGGTTCTTTCGCTATTTATTTAGAACCATGGCATTTAGATATTCATGAATTTCTACAATTGCGTAAAAATCAAGGATTCGAAGAAGTTCGAGCAAGAGATTTATTTTATGCAATGTGGATTCCAGATTTATTTATGAAAAGAGTACAAGAAAATGGAAAATGGACTTTAATGTGTCCTCATTCATGCCCTGGATTATCGGATGTATATGGAGATGAATTTGAAGAATTATATACAAAATATGAGAATATGGGACTGGGAAAACAGGTTGATGCCCAAGAAATTTGGTTTAGTATTCTAGAAAGTCAAACAGAAACTGGTACTCCATACATCCTATTTAAGGATAGTTGTAATAAAAAATCAAATCAAAAGAATCTTGGAACTATTAAATCTTCTAATTTATGTTGTGAAATTGTAGAACATACTTCAAATGATGAAACCGCTGTATGTAATCTTGCCAGTATTAGTTTACCAGCTTGTGTTATTAAACCTAATATAAAAGATGGTATTAGTATTGTTGGTATTCCAAAGTGTGCATTTTGTTTGTTGGCAAAAGCATGGTGCGATAGATGGAATCTTGAATATACATATGAACAATTACCAGGTCCAGAAGTTGGGAAAAAATATCCACAAATTAGTGTAAACGATTTCAAAGGGGGATTTACTGATTTTGTTGAAGCTTTTCCTGTAAACTATGATTATGAAGCACTTACAAATATCACAAAACAATTGGTGCGTAATCTTAACAAGGTAATTGATAAAAGTACATATCCAATTGAAAGTGCAAGACGTTCTAATATTAGACATCGACCAATTGGTATTGGCGTGCAAGGTTTAGCAGATGTGTTTATGAAAATGAGAATTGGTTTTGATAGCCAAAAAGCAAAATTTATTAATGACAAAATCTTTGAAACTATTTATTTTGCGGCTGTTCAAGAATCTATGACTATTGCAATGAAAAAGGCTGAAAAGAAGAAAGTTAGTTCTCCTCCATCTTCATATCCAGGAGCATATTCAACATTCGAAGGTTCTCCAATGCAAAAAGGACAATTTCAGTTTGATTTATGGGATAAAACACCTTCAAAATCAGAACCATGTTATGATTGGGAATCACTTAGAAAAGATGTTCAAAAATATGGTATTATCAATTCACTTCTTGTAGCACCTATGCCAACAGCTTCTACAGCTCAAATTCTTGGTAATACTGAATGTTTTGAACCAATTACATCAAATATTTATGTAAGAAGAACACTTGCAGGAGAATTTGTGTTAATGAACAAATATTTACAAGAAGATTTAGAATCTCTAAATATTTGGAATAGTGAACTAAAAAACTCTATTTTAGCAAATGATGGTAGTATTCAACATTTGAATGTTCCAAATATTATTAAAGATACATACAAAACTGTATGGGAAATTTCACAAAGAGTTCTAATCGATCTTGCCGCAGATAGAGGAAAATATATTTGTCAATCACAAAGTCTGAATTTATTTGTAAAGGAAGCTAAATTTGATGTGATTACATCAATGCTTTTCCATGCATGGAAAGTGGGTCTAAAAACTGGTGTATATTATCTAAGAACACGACCACAATCAAAGGCACAATCGTTTACTATTGCTCCAAAAGAAGAACCTGTTTGTGAATCTTGTAGTGGATAAATTATACATAACAAAATCGATTAACGATGTTAAATCTTATTAAATGGTTCAGGTTCAATATGATAACGAGTTTTAAGTATTGTTTTTATTATTTCAATTTTTTCTTTTGAAATATTTGGAAGTTGTAAATCCAAAGAATAAATAATATTTTTTTTAAAATTGTCAATTAAATTTGAATTTGAAAATTCAAATGATTTGATTACTTTCAATTTGTCACAATGATTTTTTATAACTGAAATAAGCTCTATTTCATCTATATTTTTATCGTTAGGCAAATGTATAGTTATTCCATACATTATATTAAAACATAAATTTTTTGGCGAATTAATATTTTACAATTATTAACTAATAATATCCCTTTTTACAATATTTTTATCTATAAATTTTTTAAATTCACAACTACTTTCCAAATTATACATATTAATTTTTGAACGCATATTTGTTATATTAGGCTCTATTAAATTTTTGTATTCTTCACTTGTTTTATATTCAATACAATTATTTATATAATCACTTAAAACATTTTCAAAAGAATTAGTACGTATATCTTTTGATTGATATAGTCTTATAAATATATTTCTTAATTCACTTAGTTCAACTAACGCTTTTAGTCTTCCATTTGACAATGTTTTATATTCTGGAGTTATAACAATAATTTCTGACAATATTTTAAAAATATTTTCAATTGGTGGTCTGGGCATTCCTTTCAAAGATTTTCCTAAATATTTAACTTTATCATTAACTATTTTTAAAATTGATTCACTAAAAAATACACTGTTAATATATTTGGTTGCAGGATTATAAATACGATTATTTTGTTTCAAATATATTTCAATATCGCGACCTGCCAATTCTAGTGAATTATTTTCATCTGAATCATTTTCATTAGAATAAGATTTTGACAAGATTATTGTAGCAACTGCATGAATCATTTCTATTGAATTTTTTGATATTTCATCTGAAATAGCAATTATATTCATAGAAAGTTCTATAAGTTCACTATAAAATTGAGAAAGACTTCTTTCATTAGAACGAAATATATTATCTATGTTTTTATAAGAAAAATCATTTATTAGAGAATACGGAATTATATTCTTATTTGAATTAGCACTTATACTTTTCAAAAAATCACCATATTGTTCAGAATTAAGTAAACTCTTTTTATATTCACATAACACATATAGTTTGTCTATATTAGATACAATTTCATCTATAAATTTTGATAAGTAAATAGATGGTATTTTACCATAATAAACATTCGCATTATATCTATAAGATTGTTCACTAAGGATTTTAGCATATATACAAAATACTTTTTTGAAATTTAAAAATAATTCATTATTTAGTAAATCAGAATTTGTTGAATATGACACCTCTTTGAGAATATCATAAAAATAATAAAGATTATTATATTCAATATTCATTTCATTCCATATAGACAATCTATAAACGAATCTATTTAATCTATATACACGTTGATTATGAGGAATTTTAGATAGTATTACTTTTAACCATTCATCAACCATGTTCATAAATACAATTAATACAACATTGCTATCAATGTTCTTAAAGTCCATTTGTTCGTTAGAATCTATGGTTTCGTATGTGTCATTCATGTTATAATTTACCATCTTATTTAAATACAAGAAATATATTACAGTATAAGTAATAGAAATGTCAAAACTAAGACGTTATAATTGGAAAGGATATAATACTCCAGTTTCGGATTTAGAAAGCTCTATAAACTCTTCAAATAATAATTTTATCAAATTTTTAGAATTAAAACAACACGTTTTTAATATAATCGCCAAAGATGATTATTTTCATAAAGAGTTTGATCATTATGATGAAATGAGCATTGTTAACAATAATTTTGTTGATTTTACCAATAATATTGGACATAAACAACTTGATGTAAAAATACAACAAGATAATGAGGAACAAGGTGATGAATCTTCTTCTGATATATACAAAAAATCATATATTGAAGCTGATAGTCACATAATTATAGATAAATGTTCGAATATTTCATCAATTTCTAAACTAAACAAAATTGTTTCAAATATATGGCATAAATCACTTATTTTTTCATATTATTGTTACAATACAGAAAGACAATGGGATAAAGCTGATAATATACAAAATCCTTTTTTTATTGCATTAAACATTCTTAGACAAATACAAGTTGATGAAAATCCTTTAAAACTAGCACATTATGCAACAATTCCTAATGATTTAGACGAATTAGATGAAATAAATGAAATAGATAAATTATTTAAAATATTTCCATTACCAGAAGGATTTCCGATACTTGAACCAATGTTAGTCGAACATTCTTTTAATACATGTAAAGATACACTTGATCCTTGGTTAAGTAAAATATTAGAGAATATTGCAGACAAACTAAATTTTTCTGATGAATTATGGAATAATGTGTATGAAGAAATGTTAAATTTGATTAATTTTTCTTTGTTTGTTTCTGCTCCAATATTGTATCAAATGTATAATCAAAATATTATAGTTGGTACAATGAATCATAAACTGGTTGTATTTTCGGTTTTATTCAATGTACAGAAGAATACAAAAATTAAAGCTTCCAGTGCTATTTAAAAAATATGGAATTCACATTCTTCTTATGAACAAGCTTATTATTATTTTGTATCTGAAGATTCTGATATAAAAGAAAGACTAATTCTTCTATTACCTCCAAATATATACTATAATGATGAAGAAATATTTGATGTTATAAAATTACTTGAAAATTCAGAAGAAAGAAAAAAATTAATGTCTAAGTTTGTATACAAAAAGGCATACGATACTATAAATAGTATTGAAAAAGACTCATTTGCTTATATTGAAAATCTAAAGTCCACAAAATACAGTATAAAATGTAAAAGAAACTATTTAGAAAATATAAATAATCACTTAGAAAATATCAAAAATATAAGAAAATTCTTAGAATTAGATGAAATGAATCAGTATAAGTGTCTCAATAATAAAAAAGATTCACTTGAACTAATTTTATCAACTGATTTCAGTGATTTTGAAAATGATATTAATAACACACTTGAACCATGTTGCGGGTTTGATAATCCCAAAATGTTTTTTTTGAATCTTGATAATATAAAACTTCGATTCAAACACATAATCGAACGTTGTAATTATAAAGAAGAAAAACTAAATTCTTTAGCTAAAAAAATTAGAACATCGTCTAAAGATAATATATACCCAACCATATATTTAATTACCAATAATGTAAAGTCAACAATAGAAGGAACTATTACTCGTTTCGCTTATGATCTATTAAGTTTATACAGAGGAATTGCTAGTATTAGATTTTTAAGAAGCAATATAATTATTGGTGAAACTTACAAACATGATTATAATACTCCAGATTTTAAGGACACAAAAGGTAATAAAGTTGCTCATCAATTTATTGACAAATTAAAGAATATATCAGAATTTATTACCTTTGTTAGATTATCTAAATTGTATAATCCACTTCATTATAAAGAAGTAATGGATACTATAAAAAATAATAGCATATTTATAACTAATGACGCAGTTTATGATGTAGAACCTATTGATGTACAAATTTTTGACAATATTATAAAAATTGTTAATCCGCAAAAAAATACAAAAATTAAAATTTCTGATTTAATTCAAACAGTTAAGATTTCTTTAGAACTATCTATTACAGATCAAACTTATGGATTAATGCGATTACATTGGTTTTCATCACAAATAAATAAATTTTTATTAACTTTAGATGAAATTATCGAATAAATACATTTCTGATATTTTCTGTTTCGTTTATCATTTTTGATACTATCCAGTTTTTACCAATTTCATCTTGAGGCGTTATTTTAACACAAACATTACCAGAAACACACACCGGAGCCCATTCATTTCGCTCAAATCTATTAACATATTTATCCTCTATCCGAAATTCTGGATTAATTTCATTAACATCAACTATTTCATAGTCCTTATTTTTTGATGGACGACGAGAAGTCATCATCAAAACCCCCTTTTTATTAATATATTTATAAACAGTCTTTTTTAGAATATTTCCATAATCGTCTGTCAAATATTTCCCCTTCCAATGATTAGTATGATTATTATATACAACACTTGGTTCTTTCAATACAACACCAATTGGTTCAACAATTTCATCATCTTGAATCTGTTCAATTAGATTAATTTTATTGTTATTGTTATTTAAATAAACAATTCTACCGAAAAATTCTACATCAGGCCCAGGCTCAACTTCCCATTCAAACATATGACCAACCTTTTCACCATTAAAAGTTATTCCATCTAACTCAATTTTGTTACTACATATTCTAAACCTGTTTTCACAATTAAATTCAATACTTGGAATAAGTTTATTGTCCGAATTCATTGGCTTTGGACTAATATTTCCATTTTCATCCATTTTGAAAAAAGAATCACCATCATTACCTCTACAACCATCCGCACCAGGAAAACCACGAGAACCTTCTGGACCCTTTTCACCTTGAATACCTTGTACACCTTGAGGTCCCTCGTCTCCGGGTGGCCCTTGCTCTCCTTGAACACCTTTCTCACCTTGTACACCTTGCCTACCCGGAGTTCCTTGTCTACCTTGTGGTCCTTGCGGTCCTTGTAAACCTTGTACTCCAGAATTATTATGATGATTAGTTGAACATTCGTTTTCTTTACCCATATTTTTACTAGCTTTAAACACGATAGACATTAATCTACAAACACTAGCAATCGTCTTTTGTACATCGTTCATATCATTGCTAGGAGGCTGTTCACCTGAAAATAGCGATGATAACTCAGCTGGATCATTTACTCCCATTATTTTTCCTATACCGGCTACAAAATTATCGACATTAACATCCATTGTTTTTTTCTATTTTCGAGTACTTATATTGTTTTATTCACAAAGAATTTAAGTCTTGCTGTTCGTAATTCTTCTATATTCAATTGAATATCCTCTTCAATATCTTGGGTATCTGTTTTTTTTCCAAATTCTTCTTCAATTTCTTTTTTAGGTAGTAAATTCAATAATTCGGACTTTTCAATTACATTTTTATAGTCTATGTTATTGTAATCCAAATATGTTTTTAAATTAGATATAGAAATTTCCTCCTCTTGTCCAGCTTCAATTAAATTGTTTACTTGTTTTACTTTGTCTAATATTAGACCTTCTTCATATTCTCTATCTTGTTCATTCATAATCTCATTATTTTCAGCTAAAGATATTGGGTCAACATGTGGAACTGTCTCCATCATATTCTGAGAATTAGTAGAATTGGATTGAGTTAATGAATCATAATTATTAATAGATTCATTAATTCGTTTTAGTAACTCTTTTTTTGTTCCTTCATCGCAGATTCCCATACCAGCACATATTTGTTTAAGTTCTGCAACTTTTAGTTTTGTTGAAATAATTATTCGAGGAGTATTCATTGTTTTATTATTAATAATAAAATCAATTCATTTTTATGCTTTAATATGAAATGTGTGGCTAAAATAAAGATAAATCAAAACCACCACCAGCGGTAAAGACATAAGTACCATAAGAGTGAGGACCATTTCCAGAATCATAAATACTTATTAACTCATCACGAGTTGTTGGAACATTTCCAGATCCGGCATATTTTGAAGTGGCTGTAGTCAAAGTAACACCATTTAGATCAACTAAACACATCTTTAGGTAACCATCATGTATAATGCCAGTAACTAAAGTACTATAATCATAATACGCAACATAGTTTACATCTATATTGGCGCTCACCCCTGCCCCATGCATATAACCAAAATCAGAACCAGGATTTGTTAATAATATTTCTGATAGCGGGATTGTGTTCCATTGTGTATATTCCAGACTATGGAATGTAATATAACTACCTCTATGATTAGATAAACTATTTGGCCAATTTCCTAAATAAGTCCAACTAGCACCAGCACCATTATCATATATTGCAAAAGTATTGTTACCGGAAAGATTAGTAGTCATGTTAATTAAACGCTTATTTGCTAACATATTTTCCCATGTAGTAAAATCATCATATTTCTGAATTGCTATTATTAACTCATTTGAAGAAGGAATGTTCTTTGCAATTAACTTGTAACGAGTATTTGTTTCAATTGCATCAGCATCATAACTAGTAATTGTCATGTTGTGAGATCCATTACTAGCAATAGCAGTACCATCAGTATTTCTAATTTCGAGGAAATAATTAGTTCCAGTCCTACAAATGTGAAAACATCCTGATCCACCCGAAGATGCCAAACCCCAACCAATTATTCTTCCAAAATCGTCAGATGAGGCTAAATCATCCCAAGTATAATCAACTTTAATCTCAAATTCTTTTAACCAATTCATAGAATAGGTTTCAAGTGTTACGACCGAGCTCCCGCCAGTAGTAGTTACTTCATATGGCAATTCATATACCAATGGAGCACCAGATGATGCTGATAGCCAATTATGTACATCATCTATATCGAAAATATTTAATACTTCTTTAGCTATAAAGAAAGAAGCAAGATCTCCTTCTGGGGCAAATCCACCATAACTATTTTGTCGACCTATATTAAATTCACCAGAAAAACCGAATGATTGTGTAACACTAGTCATCAAAGTTGTATTTTCATATATTCTCCAAGTAGAACCATCATATGTTACTGTCATTGTAACCCACACATTATCAGCAATAGGTCCGGAGCTTGTTATAGTTGCTTGCGTGTTGTTAAAATTATAATATATAGAATCTGAATTGCTATGAGCAAAATATATTTCCCACGTACCATCATTAACATAAAACACTGGACCAATAGCAGTATTATTAGTATTTCTGAAAATATAACTGAATGTTAATTTATTGCCATTATCTGTTATAGCATTTCTGAAACTAGGATTGTTAATTGTATAATAATTGTTAGTCCTTTGACTTAAAGAAACGTAATTTCCATAAGTAGCATCAGTACCTGTGATCGCATCACCACCATTAATAGGAATATTCACATTACCAACTTTATCAACTAACATATTACCTGTGGCATCTCCATTCATACCCCAAACTATCAAATCAAAATCGTTAAATGGAGGGCTTTCTGGCTCTGGTTCGGGTTCTGGCGGATTAGCTATGTAATATTTTTGTAGTGCTGACATAAATGCAGTTGATTCATGCATTAATACCAAATCTTCGATTGGAATCACTTTATTTAAAATTATCAAATCAGCTAAATCCCCTTGCCATTTTCCGGCACTATAATGAGGATAAGAACCAATCCAAGTGTTACTATTATCAGGCCATACTGTTGTATGTGACTCACCATGAACTTTTGTGCCGTTTACATATATATGCGAATTAGTACCATCAAAAACTATACTATACATCCACCATTCATTGTTAGCAGGTGGTGTAATTGGCCAAGGGTCTGGTCCATAGAACTCACCCCCTTGTTGTCTTACAAATAATTCACTGTAATGGGTCGACATTTCCACATTTCTTCCAGCGGAAGCTATTATAGCTTGCCACGGCCCAGCAATATTTGTTGTTCGTACTATTGCACTGATTGTCAATTCATTATATATATCAGAACTTATTTGATTAGTTATTACATACCAATTATTAGAAAGATTGACATAATCTCCATAAGTTGTATCAGTTCCAGTTGTTGGACTTCCAGAATTTATTGTTGCATTATAAGTTCCATCGGTAACATCCACAAGATCATTTCCATTTACTGAACCATCAAAATGCACTACTAAAGCATGTAAATATTGATAACCGGTACCATCATGTCCAGGTGTATAAAAAGCATCTGGTTCATGCAATAATATTAACTCTTCGATTGGAATCAATTCATCAAAAACAAGTAAAGATGCCAAATCGCCATCCGCACGACTTCCTGTAGAATTATATTGAATTCCAATTCCCCAAGTTTTTGCAAAATCTATAGCTGTATCACTTACATCTGAACCGATTTGTGTTGTATTTTCGTATACTTTCCAAACAGAACCGTCCCATATTGTACTTATTATCATCCATACTCCATTTGCACCAGTTGTATTGGTTGATGGATTAGCAGCACCACCACTCATATTTACGTGATAACCATTTCCACTCAATCCAAACCAATATCCGGCTCCGTTCCAATTTCCAAATAATGTTCCATAATTCGAACCCCAGTTACTTGGTCTAAATAGAAAAGACATTGAAAATTTATTAGTAAGAACACCATCAAAATTATTTGCAAGATTATACCAATTCGTACCTAACGTAACATAATCTCCATGATTAGAATCAGTTCCAGTTGTTGGACTATTCGCATTTATTGTTGCATCATAAGTTCCAGTGTGAACATCCCTTAAAATATTTCCAGCTACTGAACCGTCAAAACGCACTACTAAATTATCTATATATTGGACACCGGGTCCATCTGGTGGAATTTCAGGTTCGGGTTCTGGTGGCATTTCCGGTTCAGGTTCTGGTGGTGCTGGGGTACCTATTGAAGGTTGTTCCCAAACAAGAAATTCACCCAGAGAAACAGAATATTCTGTATTAACGTTTAATCCAGTAATAACCGCCTTGATTCCTGTAATATTTATTGGATAATTAATTGAGAAATAAACTTCTGTTGGTACTGCTCCTTGTCCATCTACTTGAGGATCTCCTAAAGAATATGGTGTGTAAGTACTATTAGTTAATTCACTATAAGTAGCATTTTCAGCATCAGTAATATTTGTAATTTCATCAGCAGTAATATATATTTTCCACGTTCCACGCCGCCTCAAATGAACATCTTCTGTTGTTATACTTGTATTTGGCCATCTCAATCCAAATCCACCTAATTGATATGATAATGAACCATTTGTATATTTTGAATATTCCAAACTATGGAATGTAATAACTCCAGGTCTGTCTCCATTTTGAGGGCGATTTCCCAACCAAGTAAAAGAACCTGCCCCAGAACCATTAATATAATTATTGTATGTTGAATAAGTATTGCCACCAGTAAGTACAGTAGTCGCAGTAAATAAACGCTTATTTTCTAAAGTATTTTCCCATGAAGTAAAATCATTATATTTCTGAATTGCGACTATTAACTCATTCGAAGAAGGTATATTCTTTACTATCATCTTATAACGAGTATTGTCTTCAACACCATCAGCATCACTAGCAAGTGTATCCCAATTTACGTTGCTATTACTTTGCCAACTATTTGCCACAATTATAGCACCTCCATCACTTCCTCTTATTTCAGCATAATAATTAGTGCCAGTCCCCTTTGAAATTTGAAAGCACCCCTTTCCGCTGTGCGAAGCCACACCCCAACCAATTATTCTTCCATAATTATGAGATGATGCTACATTATCCCAGGTATAATCAACTTTAATCTCGAATTCCTTTGACCAATCCATAGATTGGGTTTCAAGTAATATCTTGTTAGTACCAGCAATATTACTTTGTTCATATGGTAATTGATATGTAGTTGGTACTGGTCCTTCAAAGTAAATACCTATGGTTTCCTCTGTATTATTTCCGGATATCCAGAAAGTATCTGGATCTCCATCAATAACATTATCGTAATGATATGATGAATCATTGTTATGATATCTATTGGAACTACTTGAACTGGCGGCCCATATACGGAGATTTGAATTGGCTATTGGCTCGTATGGACTGGTTCTTTGAGTCATAATTAATGGTTCTGGTTCTGGCTCTGGTGGAAGTTCAGCTTCAGGTTCTGGTGGAAGTTCCGCTTCAGGCTCTGGCTCTGGCTCTGGTTCTGGTGGAGGTACATCATAAATCATAAATTCACCCAGCGAAACAGAATATGTTGTATTAACACCTAATCCACTAATATCTGCCCTTATACCTGTAACAGTTATTGGTATGTGAAATGAGAAATAAACTGCTGTTGGTACAGATTCTTGTCCATCTGTTTGAGGATC
>MDTG01246494.1_pt1 | contig 28339 bp, 32 predicted proteins | sample 811421 | NCBI WGS metagenome assembly MDTG01 (sample SAMN05326645, study PRJNA326480) | marine metagenome | isolation source: seawater | place: Pacific Ocean: South East | collected 2011
GATTTAGAGTAAATAAAATAACCTTTTTTCGTAGGACTTTTGTAAGACATTTATGATATATGAAATAATCTTATATACTAGAATTTTAAATTTGGTACCTCCCTTCTACTTTTTAACTCGACTGAATTATTCGCAAAGAAGGCCATCATAAGAAGTTGCTTTGAATCAAACGCTTCACTGATTGCATTCACATTCTTTCTCATGCCTTTCCTTGCTCTCTTTACAAAATCACGGTCGATAAGCCCAACGTGTACCAAATGTAACAAAATGGTCAATTTGGTATCGTTGCTGAATGTATCGGCTCTGTTCCATTTAATTTTTTTGAAATACTGTGATGCTTCTACAATTAACCTGTCTCGTACTAGTTCTTGTTTTTGTATCATTAATTTGTTTTGATTTTCCATTAGCTTTTTATGCTGATCCAATTTATTCTGTGCCGTTGTAAATGCTGCTTGAGCGCCACTAAGAGCTACCTTACCGTAGGTGTCCTTCACAATTTTGCCCAAATTTACTGTAAATGCTCTTATCCCGGTGACTAAATCTGCTACCTGTAAAAAATAACCGTTGAGTGTTTTCAATTGTTCTCTTTTTTCTTCGCTTACATTTTCAACAGCAAAGTTAAATATTTTTCGTTCTAATTCAATAATAAATGGACGCACAAGCAGACGCTCGTATTGAAGATACTGTTCTTTTGTTATTTTGTCAATAACACCAGTATTTACTAGTGATGATGCACCGTAACATAATGATCCTAAAACTAATGCGGTTCCTCCAACAAGAGCACCAGGTGCTAATCCAACGCCTGTAGATGCTAGGCTAGCTCCTACACCAGCAAAATACGAAGCTCCACCACAACCTACACCAGATGCGACGTTGGTACCAACTCGAAACAACGTTTTGTCCCATTCCTCAGCAGAAGCCATATAATTGATGTTTGTAGGTATAATGTAGTCATCGTTTAAACCAAACATAGACAAAAACCCTTGTTTCAACGTGCTGTAAATTTGCACGAAAAACTCTTTGATGTATTCAAGTAAATTCCACGTCATTTGACATGGTTCACTTGTTTGGCTGACGTTTTGAGCGGGTCTGTAAATAGGCATTGGGTATTCACCAGGGTTGGCAGCTCCAAACCCCCAACCTCCTTCGTTGGTTACTGTTGTGGTGCCGTATAGCCGACAGTAAACAATCCATAAAGCAATCGCTAAAAATGTCAAACAGCGATAATCTTGAAGGCATTTACTGGCACTTTTCCACACTTTTGTCGCTATACCTTCTATTATATCCCATATGTATTTGGTAATATCTTTGAAGGTATCGTATATTCTGCTTAACCAGGTCTTTTGAGGTGTTGACGCCTTAACAATAGTCTTTACCAGATTTTTAAATTCCTCTTTTGTGTCCACATCTGTTAACTTGTCTTCTATACCCTTCAGAGCATTTTCATTGATGATGGCTTCTGCCACACGTGTTGAACTTAATATGTGCATCTTCATCTTGTATTCTGTTTTCTCATTCAAGCGGATGCGTGACACTTCTTTAGAATATTCCCCATACCGTTTCGCATTTTCTAATATCCCTTTAAACTCCTTCGCTACTTTATCACAATACTTTAATTGTGTTTTTTTGCACAGAGTTAATAAAAATTGTTCTCCAGATATGTCTAACGTAGGTACAAAACTCATATTTATTATCATTTAAAAAAATGTTTATACTATATTATTTACGATTCACAAAACCCTGTGGTGATATTGCAAGTTTTTATCCCACAACTGGTAGTGCATTGATTTGGTAAGAATGGGTTGGTGTTACTATTACAACCCACAACCGTAAAACCAGGACATATCTGACAACTGTCGCCGTAAAAATCACTATTCTTACATTCGTCACAGCTGTTTCCTTTCCAGCTTCCCAAGCCGTTGAATTTGACGTCTACATCGCACGAACAAGTGCCGTCGCCAGTTAACCCATCATTGCATATACCGTGTTTGGAACACTGTGCTAAACCTGGCCCACCAGGGCATGGATCACACTGAGATCCCCAAAAGCCATCCCAACATTCAACGCATGTTCCATTTTCAGTATTCTTTAAACAACCACACTCCTTTCCACTCCACGTGGGTAAAGGTTGATCACCCTGTGGTGCACAAACACAATTAATACCTACAATTTCAGCACTATTTGGATCACCGGCGTAGGCAGCGGCACATGTACCATGCCCTGAGCAAATAGAAGCAGAGTAAATACCATCGAATCCAGGGCACTTTAGACACATAGTGCCGTCGAAGATGTAACCAGAGCGCCCACATTGACATGATCCGTCGGATACTTTCTTTTCTAAACAACATGTTTTAAATAGACACTTAAATCCTGATTCACATTCCAATGTATCCTCACATATTTGCCCGTTTGTTTCATCATCTTTAACACATTGTCCTTTACAGTTTAAAGAATCTCCACTACCGTCCTGGCAGTCATAGGGGTTCTTGCATGATCTACCAGAGGGTGTGCATGTGTTACCAGTGTACACGTTGGCACGATGCCAATCATTATCCTTCGCAAATGCTAGAGTGTCACCGTCTTCTTTACATAACGTTGAATTTGTGTATCTACAATAGCCACCATAATGTTCAGGTTTGCATCTTCGACACAACAACCCTAAATCGTCACTTTCGGTAAGCCAGGTGGGCGCACATTGGTTGCATGCGCCAGTGCTAGAGTCCATGTATCCGGGATAACACTCTTTGCATCCATTCTCTTCTTTCCAAAATCCTCTTTTACATTGTGAACATCTTGCCCCACTGTCTGTATTATCTTGAAACGTTGGAGCACACACATCACATATCTCTCCACTCCATCCTAAATCACATAGACAGCTACCATCTCCTTCCCCTCCATCATTACACGAACCCATAAAACATTTACAAAGTTCGCAATTTTTCCCCCAAAAATTTGGAGCGCAAGGACAATTTGGAGTTTCCAACGGGTGATTAATGATTGTTTGAATTCCTAACCCTATGAGTAGACAGGCTAGCACGAGATTCAAGTAATAAAATTGTTTTTTGTTGTCTGAAATCTTTTCATGTAATATTAGCATAACAGATCCAATCAGTCCACCACCTCCTAAAATTAAAAGGATCATGGAAAGGACGTAACCTGTTGGAAGCGGTGGCAATCCATAATTAGAATTGACAACAAAAGTCAATCCAGTCAATATTCCTAAAATGCCTATAAAGGCTACTAGCGCGGAGCTTTCCTTCATTATGGTAAAATCCATGTACAATTTATAGTAGCTCATATAAATTTACGACTTTTTACAAGAAATGATTACGGAACACCAGCTAGAAAATGTAATTACTTACTACTATTTAGATCTTATGAAAAACAAAAGTAATGGTTTACAGCCTCCTACTCATGCGACGAGAGATACCATAGCTTTTAATAAAATGAGAGCGGAAATTTGTGGAAGTGTGTACAACATAGAGAAGTTTCGTGAATGTCTAACCATAATACACAACAGTTATTTGATTCAACAGCTAAACTCAATACCAAAAAATACTATTTGTTGTATTGATAAGGTTGAAATTCCGTTGTGTGAAGCAGGTGTTCAGCTCATTTGTAAGACATTAGAGGATTCCGTACATCATATTGTACTACAAAAAAAGTACCAAAAAATATGTAATAATTATTTTAAACTTAGACATTTTAACGAACTACTCCAAGAGAAAATACGGCAGTGGTTCCGCCAGCAATCATGGTATGTTCCAAATGTGTACACCATTAGTGATCTGTTGAAGAAATTATTCGATAGTAAGTTTTGTAAAATAGCATACAAAGATCTAGAATTGACAGTCAATGCGTTAGACGGGTTGTGAACCAACTTTGTTATTCATCCACTCATCTATAACGTTGCTCAGCCGTTCATCGAAAAAGAACACTTTACTTCTTTTCTTTTTACAATGTTGAGAGTGACATTTGATGTGGTAGCTCCGGTTGACCAAATTTATAACAATGTACATTACATTGCTCTTGTGTCTTCTCTTTTGGAATCTACAATTTCGATTGTTTGTATTACAGATTACCTTCATGTTTTTACCGGTGAATACCATACGTTCTATTTTTCCCACTTCATTGGATAAGAACTGATAAATTTCTCCAGTAACACATTTAGGTACCCATCCAGATACCACAGTGCACTCGCCAGCTCCATACCTACTACCGCTGGTGTAAGTTGGAACTCCTCCGTCTGGTTCACGAGTTGTAATAAGTGTGGCGTTGGAGCTTACAGGACAAACTCTTGTATCTCTCCAATTCTCAAATGTAAAATCACAGTGACTTCTTAAATATCGTTTTTGACCTGCCTTAGTTTGCCCTAGCATACGAAATAAACGATTACGGGTGTAAATTGACGTATCAAAGAACTGAAATGCTCCTTCAACACCAGGGTGTTCCGTTTCAATAAACTTTTGAAGTACTCTCATGTAAGCACCACAATGACTAGCATTTGTGAAAAGGTATCCTTTTATCTTTATTACGATGTGAAGAGAACCTTTTTTATTGCTGGAAGAGTCCATTACAATATAATCGACCGGGACGTCAGGGTACAAAATATTGAAATGACCGGATATGATAGGTTGGACAGCTTTCCAACAATCGTACACTTTTATTCCTGGTGTTTCCTTCAAATTAACATCGATGTCAATGTAGAGATGGCATGGCTTTTTGGAATCGATGACTTCACAAATGGTTAGTGTTCCTTTTTGTATATATTGTTCCCATAACTCTGGCTCCGTGGCAGCAATAAACGAGTAGGTCAATTTCTTCACGCCATGTGCGGTATACACATATTGACGTGCATAGATACTTTGCGGTGGCGACACCACACTCAATAAAGAGTGTAAACTTTTACTTTCAGTAGGCATCTTTTTACTTATATTCCTTTTATTTTATATACTGGTGATATTTCTATTCGTTCCGTTGAAGTTTTTCTTTTGTTTCCTCTATGGTAAGCACGTGCGCTTACATGTAAATTGTAGAGCATTTACTTTTTCCAACACGGTGTAGCTAATATTAAATTAGCACAACACCATGCGTTCCACAATGATAGGGAAAAGCAAGTAGGTGTACTTGTAGTATTGTAACTAACACCAAACAACACGGCAAAAATAAGGTAATAGAAAGCAGCACCTATTGTTATTCCTATATTAGAACACTTAGTAAGAACATGTGTTGATTTATCAGTATAGTAGCTTTCTATATCTTCATCTTTCTGCCAAAATCTAGTGTACCAGTAGGTACCTAGTATCATGAACACAGCATAAACAATAAGTAAAGCTTGTTCCATACTATTTTTAGTTACCAATGCTACCTCTATTCCACGTAGCACTGAATAAATTTTCCCTCCATAATTGATAGCTACCACATGTCGTAGGAAAAAAGGGCTATCTGGTAGACTAATAAAATTATCTGCTATACTAGGATCTTTTGCTCTACGTTTTGTTTCTGACATTATATAGAGTAGTACTATACTCATATATACCTCCGTACCTCACTTCCAAGATTAAAAGAAAAAATAAACGTACTGTTGAATATGCCACGAAAAGGATATAATACAAAATTTAAAATGAGTGCTAAAGAATTGGGTGTACTTACTGTTGCTGCTGGAAAAGCTGGCATGATACCAATTGATTATTTATTAAAAAAGAAACTTGCTGAAAAAGAAATTAAAAAAAAAGCTGATGGGGAAGCAAATGGTAAAAGAAAACGAAGTGATTCTGTTGAAACATCTGCTCCAACACCTAAGAAATTAGACGGTAGAGATTCGCCAACTATTGTATTGAAGAAGTGGATTGAAGAAGGGTATAATATTGGTTGGCCCGATTTACCTGAGGATGCAGAATTACCAAACGTGGAGGAATTTTATGACCCAAATGAACTTCCATCTCACGATAGAAAGTTAAACATTCACGGGAATAGTGATGCGTTGGAGTGTCATGGATGTGGCCATCATGCTCGAACACTTCGTCATCTCATGTGGTACGACACAGGAGGGGATGGAACACAACTTTGCGGTAGTTGTGATATGATTTTTTATGATGAGTATATAAAGCACCGTGCATCTAATAAATAAAGAGATGGGACAAAATATGTGTGGAGGAGCTCGCCAAGAGCCTAATAGGACGTTGGATTTAGGAATTTTTGACAACTCAAAACATTTCTGTACGGTGCGTAAAGGATCACCATACTACAGAAAGAAGATACGAAAAGCAGAGAGGAGGGTACAGAATGCTAAAATGGTTTATGAAGGTTATAAAGAAGCTAAACTTCAACGCCGGGAGAGTAAATTATGTAAAAGTAAACGTAGATTAAGATCTAATAGTAGTTAATTATTTTTATGCTTTAAACAGCAACATATTGGGTGTGTAAACAAAAGTATTGCCGTGTACAACGGGTTGTGGTATCGCATTTGTTTCTTTTCTTCTTTTAATTTAAAACACTGTCGCATTCTAACTCTTCAATAACAAAAATGAGAGTTTCGTTGCAATATAGGTCAATGTTATGCAAATCCAGTGGCATGATCTCTTCCAAAGAGAACATACCTTCCTCTTCAATTTCAATGTCGCTCACAGACGTTGGAGAGTTATACGAGAACTCTTGTGTAGGACTAGAAGCACCTTCAAGTTCACTTTCGAAGTTCTCCCAATAACGCTTCAGTTCCATTTTGATACAATTCATTTGCATCTTATGAGTTACACCAGGCGCTAACAATTGTTGAACGCAACGATCTCCAGCGCAAAAATTCTTTACGCATGCCCATTGCCAGTTGACCTCGTTGTGGCAATGGTGGTTGTAACATTTCTTCACAGACGGACGGTGACATGCCATAGGTTTAGAAGCGTTCTTTTCTACCGCTGCTTTTTGCTTCAGCCATAATTGCTTGCATTCTCGTCTTACTTCGTCCATTTGCTCGCGTTCACACACTTCTTCCATAAGCTTGTACTTTCTATCCAATTTCGCATTTCGCCTTTGGTCATTGTACTGCCAGCAAGTATCAAAGTGTTCCATATCGTAAGGTTGGAGATGTTGCATTGTATAAATACTTCGTGTTGTTTTTAAAAGATGAGGGATTTATATGTGTTTTTTTTAACTGTTATGTTTCCAGTTGGTATTAAATATCTTTTCTTTGAAGAGAATGTTGATCCAGGTATATCGTTTGGGTTGTATGGGTTGCCGAATGAATTCACAGTCCCTATTATTAAAGTTATAAATAATTATAAGCTACCATGTATGATAGTAGTGAAAAAAGAAGAATTGAATTCATATCCATTTGCTCTACAAAACTTTGTTAAGCAAAGCGAACACTACAAGTTTGTTCCCTATATAGAAAAAATAGAGGATTTGGATGCTATTCCTATGCTAAATACCAGTCTAATCATAAGTCCGTACCGATTTAGTATTGCTAATCGCTCTGTGGTGTCACCAAATTACTACAGACCTCTGCTAAAATCTTATAAAGATAATATTACATTGTGGACTAGGGTGTGGACGGATTTACGAGACGATAAAATAAAGGGTTACATGCTATTTCCATATACGGAGGCGACCTTAAATATGATGGAGGAGTATATTCATGATTTAGTCAGGTTTGAAAAGACTATAAATACAAAATGGTATAGCCTATAAAATGGAAGACTACAGTGTATGTTTCGATCCAGCTATTATTTTACATGCGTGAGTATAAATTAATGTGAAATACAATGTAAATGTATATTGGAAGCTTTGGCCATGATCATTTAGAATTAAAATTAAGGAGCACGGATGTCTACTTCGATATTCGTGATGATTTTCCAAGCTGTGTAGACAAGACGAGTAGATACGGAATTAATAAGTCGGTTCAAAAAAATTACTTAAAACAAGATGGGGTAAAAGCCTTGTATAAGAAAGAAATATATGAAAAGGTGATGAAGAAAATACATAGGAGAAAGCACCATAACTTTAGAGTCTTTATCGGCGATTCTAGTGGAGCAAAGGAATCAGTTATTTTAGCAGAAAGGTTGGAGAGAGATCTAGTAAAAAAACACAAAATCGTTTCGTCGATAGATCACATCACCCTAACAGCTTCAGTATAGTATTTATTGTCTTTATGCTTTTATAAAAAATGATACGAAGTTGTTTAAATAAACATAAACTTTATGGTAAAGTAATGTTCCATCCAAAATATGGAAATAGTTTTTATGATTCTTTAGAGTATGCACGAATCTTAAGTTGTTCCAAACCAGATCCAAACGACAAGTACGACGTTGAAAATGAAGCATGGACAGAAGATCAACATCCTTCCGACCGCGGTGGTTCAGAAGTTCATGTAAATAATCCTAGAGTTCGACCCAACATTTCATAATTAGTTAGAGTTAGAGTTAGGGTTTTCTTATTTTTATCTTAACACTATTCCTATACTATTGTAGTATTACCATGCTATTTTTTAATGGATATATATACAAAACTTTTACGTTTTCTACTACCCCCTAAATTAAGCTACGGAAGTATTTTCTTGATAGGTTAAATATTCGAAAAATATGTAAAACAAGAATGAATAAAAAATATACCACATTAAAGTGTTTTGTCCGAATTTTGATGCATATTCAAGAGTATACCCACCGTAGCTTAAGTAGTAGCCTGAGAGGCCTTAGTGAAGGTTCGATTCCTTCATATTACACTGTTTGATTCGTTTGGATTGTTTTGATAGGTCGTTATGGGAACCGTAGAATACCTTAGGGGGTTCTTAGCGTTATGTCTATGGTAAATCAAAACATTTTCAAATGGTCTTACATTTTTTAGTTATATTATTACGGACCTTTTTTTTACTATATTTTTATCGATTTGCTCTACAAAACTTATATTAATCCCACACATACATCTACACTGAATCTACACCTCCAGTAGATTCTATCACATTTTTTACAGTATAAAGATCAAACAAAACAAGAAGAAAGTTCAACACAACAATTAAAAATGTCTAATATTGCTTCTTTGGACGTGCTTTTAGAAAAAAATAGACGGTGGAGTGGAGTCTATAAATTTGGGTCACCATCTCGTTTCCATGGTTTCCATGTTTTGCAATCTCATCAAATACAAAAGTATGAGATGTACCATCTCGACAAAACGTATGAAGAGGAACTATTTTATACTTTATGTTATTTCGACCAGGTGATACCGTACCAGTCGTTACGTTGCTCTTACGAAAGAACTACTACTGGAATAAAACTGTTTATTCACCCGGAAGACAAGAAATTCGTCATTTACTACATTGCGTTGAATGAAGAGCAACTAATCACGACACGTGACTTACAAGTGGAAACAGTAATGCCATTTCTATTACATGGATTAATTCATGAGGGTGAGAAAATATTCCGTCTATGCTACAAGCACTTAGTTAAAGAAATACCCATGCGTTATTTTTTTGACTCACGACGCATGTCTTCCATGTTTGATGAAAAATCATTAGTAGGATACTTTCATATTCGGGAACATTTTGATAAATTTTTAGTGTTCTTAGGATCGGCAGTAAAGGAACGTTCAATTTTCGCCAGCGGTTGGAGAAATCAAAGTGAAATGCAAGCACTTATGAAGGCATCATGCAATTTTATTTACGCCCTTACAAAACACAATACGAAATTTGGACTTGGTAGTGTCGTATGCGGTGCAAATTCAACGCTTGCTCAATATGCGCTCAATCTAGTTGATCGTGTTGTTGATGGTGTTTCATTTGTTGGTGTTTCAGTAGTAGATCAGACATTAAAATGCACCGGTGATCAACTAATGAAAATATATGGATTGATTTTTACAAATGTGAACTATGAGGTTTTCGTATCGATTAGTTTAAACAATTTGATTGAATCTCGTAAGGCAGACCGCCTGCGAGAAAAGAGAATAGATCTGTGTAAAAACTTCAACAGTAATGCGTTAAAAAAATCGGGAAGGCTGACGAAGAAAAATAAAACACAGTTGGAAGAGCTTAAGGGACACTATCAATACATGCCATATCGGCAAATGAACGTAGATTCGAAGAAAGAAACATTAAAAGGATTTGGTTTACTTTTTTTACTTGATGGGTTATCACTGTATCACTGTTCGGACGAGTTGAAAAGAAAATGCTCTGTTAAAACGTCACTGTTTACTTATTTGAAAGATACGATCAAAAATGGAGCATTGAAACACGCTCCTCTTTATGTTCCAACGGATGATGATCGTGCTTCAACAACATGTTACAGCGATACAAAGTATGTTCTTCCATTCTACGATATTTCAAAACAATATGATCTGACAAAGGTCAAAAAGTATTATATGAAAAAGAGGAGCCCCGGAGGAGCTGTTAGAAATAAATTTTTAAATTAAATCAACAATAAAGTATTATTAGAAAATATATTTATTCAGTGTCTGCTTCGTTTTCAAGGTTACCCATTGGAAACTTGTATTCCACCAACAGCTCTGCCACCAACTTCAACTCGTCCGACTTGCTAGGCGCATTGGATTGAAATTTAACACTCAAGTTATCAAATTCAGTGTAAGGGATCTGGCTGATAATGTTCTCGTACAACTGACTGATCACGTTGTTAACAATATCTTTTTGTACCTTCACGTAGCTGCCTTCGCGACTAGCTTCTTGGTCCAAGTTCATGCCCAACATTTCCCAGTTCCTATTAATAACCTTCAACAGTATATGATTACGATCCACGTAAAAATAGTCCTTGTTAGGAAAGCTCACAATGTTACTCCAGAGATTTTCAAGTGTGTAACCCCCATATTGGTCAATGAACCTACTGTTCAATAGGTTAGAAGGCACATAGACATCCGTGTCCATTCTAGCCTTTTCGTACGGCAAAACAGATGCAAGATTCTCATACCCATCCATTGAAGATGTATGAACAGTGCCCATGTCCGTACGCGTTGGAGTGTACAAATGACCAACATTGTTGACAATTTGTGGTTTGTTCTTGTATAGATTCATCGACAAGGTGACAGAATCGTCAACATTACTGAAGACACTCTTCAATTTAATGTTTGTAACGATACCTTTACTCATATCCAATTTGCTCATAGCACTTTTTGATTCTTCGTCTAACTTCTCAATATCGTACTGTGGCTTAAACAAATCAGCACCGTTGGAGATAGATACCGCTGCACCATGTTTCAATTCGTCAGAAGTTCCACTCCACGAGACTACAACACGTCTGGAATGTGTGTTACCAATTGAACTGTCTTCAGCACTTACTTGTCCGTCAGCAGCCAAATCTTTAGACACGTCTAAAAGTGGGGTTTCTTCTTGTTTGCTTACTTCGGTTTTGTTAACTTTGCTCATTTCTTTACTTAATTCATTTTTAAAGATAATATATAATCTATATTATCTGATTCACTTGACCCGTTGGAGTATAAATATTGACAACTTTTACTTAAATGGCAAATGCTTTTAAAACACAGGAGATCAATTTTGAAGGTGCAACATCAGAATTAAGTCTAGGAAAAAATTATGACAAATTGCCAGCGGCTGACCTGTCCAACGGCAATACGAATGAGAATAGAAAAGAAGAAGTTCGTGCTTCTCTTCCCCCATGGATGACACAACCAGATGACAAAACGTTGAATTGGGAACATAAAAGAGAAAGTAAAATTATTGATTTACGTCAACACCCTACGTACCAATTTGTTATGCTTGTTACCTCATTTACGAATGAGAAAATGTCGAAGTATTGGGTAGCTCCGTCAGAAAACCAAGCGGAGCACTTAGCAGGTAGCAAAGAAGTGGGTAAGGTTGGATCGGGGTTTGCATGTAGCTTTAAAAGTAAGAAAGAAAGCATGAATGAAGCGAATCAAAACTTCCACAGTTATTACGTTGACTCTCCATGGATTGAGGGGATTATTTACTTATCACCGTCTATATATGGCCACATCGAGGAAGCTTACGTGGCCATCACCCAAAAGCATCAGCACTTATCTAGAGTTCCTTTAAACTTATTCGTTTCAACACCACGCATTCGAACAATGTTCGCAAAATTAGTTGCATTTGGGATTAGAAGTTCGGATTTCTTAAGTCAAAAAAGATACAATTTAGACAGTACATATACCAGGCTTAACATGGAGAAGCGTAGGATTATGAATTACTGGAGACATGTACAGTATAGCGATAATACTTTGTATTATTTCCATATGGATGGTAGTAGATTAGATTATAAAGTGAATCCAAGTGTAAATCCATTCCAAATCAACAATGATGCTGAAGTCGGGAATATGTTTAAATTGAGTATGAGTATAGCGTCTAATAATGTAAAATAAATATTTATTCTTCCTCTAGCAACTCCTTCAATAATTCACGTGGCAACGCAAGGTTGTCGCCACTGCTGATGTATTTCTTACTGAACACTTTTTTCCAATGGTTTTTAATCATTTTGCTAAGCAGCTCTTCTGTAGCTGGTAATTTTAAAATGTTCTTCTTCACATGCGAATACACTTCTTTTTCTTCAGGTATGAGTGTACTTTCCGGTGTGAGGAAAAGAACAAGCTTTGGCGCCAGCTTTTCCACAATATGTGGTGTGTTTGAGAAATAACCGTTTTCCATTCTGTAGGACACTGTTTTCTCTTCTCCCAACCATTGTTTGTAATGTTCAACGGGTTTACGTAGGGTGAATGTGTTAACAACATTTTTTCCGTCCCACTTGCAATTAATGTAAGCTCGTCTTCGTTGCTCCTCTGTAAAATTACTAATGTTCAAGTATTGGTTTGTAGACATCAAATCAGACTCAAACTCCTTACCTCGTCCTTTAATAGAAACGTATCCCATCATAGGGCTAATGTGAACTAGACATTTTTCATTTGCTTCACTTTTCAACGCATGATTATAAAACAAAAAGGAGTTATTCGATTTGTAAAACACGTTGTATTTTGATGAAGAAACATTTTCTAAGTCGCCAATTTCGTTAACTATGTTGCTGATGTATTCATCCGTATGCTCTTTAATGGTTTGACCGTCGAACTTCAACGTATGCATTTCATTGTACACATCTTTTAACAAACTTTTTTCGTTGAACCAATGATCCAATGCCGTTTCGCTAATGTCGTCTTTTGACGTGTCTACAATAACAAAATTTTGTTCCTCGTATCCACCTATTTCATCGAATGAATGCGTACAATATAGTGCTACTGAAGATGCGTAAGCAGATATGTCAAAATTAGTCTTTGCAACTTTCTCCTTCACGTCTGCTCCGTTGGACTTGTAAAGGTTGCGTGTTTTCATTAATTGTGGGTGAAGCCAAAATTTATCATGTTCACTCAATGCGTAATCACGGTTCAATTCAATGACAAAGCCTTTGTAAATCGGATAGCCTTTTGTATACGACTGTTCTAAATCCTGACCGAAATTGGATAGGATCTTCACACGAACAACGCCTTTGTTGTTGATTAAATTTTCGAACTTGGCTAAGTGTTCCTTCAACTTCTCTGGGATACCGTTTGGATAACGTTGGTTAAGCTCTGTAGTGTCCATTTAATTCACATTTACTATCCCTTTATAGTAATTTTTGATAAATCGAATGAAACTTGCTTCAACAATATATCAGTCAACTCCTTACGTTTTGATGCTTCTTTCTTATCCCACTCCCCATCTTCTTTATTATATTTACCAGCTAAAAATTCGTCTAAATTGTCCAACTCATTTTGAAGTGGCGAAAGATCTGCCTTTAAATAATAAGGGTACACCGTGAGCAGTAGATTGTTTTTCCAATTGTCTTTAAAGTCGTCCCAAGTCTCTTTACATACTTCCGGAAACAATTTAATGAAGTTTACTATATCTTCCGCTGAAGAAGAAGGATTTTTTTCTACAATTTTATCGTAAAAGTCATGAATAAATTCGAGTCTTTCTACCAGAACAGGTGCATTAATTTGCGCCATTCCTCGTCTCATTTATTTTTTTATTCTATATATACTTGTCTGCCATAAATAAAAGAAATGAGTTTCATTACGAGTAAACAGAACAAAGTCATGACAGAAACTGCTAGACCATCTGCTACAAGAAGTAGAGTAACGATGAAAATTGATGTGGTGCCAATTCCAACTGGAGCTTCATTAAGCAACAATATAGAAAAACGAGCCGCTCAAGAAAGGAACATTAACCAAATTAAAACTCTAGGCAGAGATTTATTTGAAGGGAATAATGCTATCGTTACTGAGCAAGGTTCTAGTAGATTGTACCAAACAGCAGACCTTTACTCAGAGAGTCTATCGATAGAGAAACTTATCCCTATGCTCACATCTAATGACCTTACATTGCGATTGAACGCCGTTCGATCTGGTATTCATTCATCTAGCACTTGCATGGAATTGAAAAGCGGTACTTTGGCTGATATTGTTCAGAAGATACAGGCGGACGAGAGGAATGAGAAAACAACGTCTGTAAGTATCCCAACTAGTAAAGAAGCGGGTAAAATGTTTATTGGTGTAAAACTGAAGGGAGGTAACCATTTCATTCAGAAATTGGATTATGAAATCAGTGGCGATCAAGATGATAAATTACACGTTGAATAACTTTATTAATTTACTTTAAAGCTGTAGTTTCAGAATTAGTTTTTTTTTGTTTCTTTTCTCCCCCCTTTTTACCCTCACTAGCCTTTCTTTTACTATTTGAATTAGCCCCTCCACCGTTTTGCATTTGTACCTCTGGTGTTGGAGGACGCTCGAAAAGAAGTTCATCGATAGGTGGACCTTTTGCCAAGAACTTTGTATTCAAATCCTCAATGGGTAAACTGACATTTGCTATCGCATACTTAGCATACGTTCTAAACTCAATCACACCCTGTTCATACAATGTACGAAGAGTTTCGTTGCTAACAAATGGAGTCACAGGGAAGAATACTTGTACACTGTGATTCAATTTTGCTTCGTGTACATCCTTTTCCTTTGTAAAATCAATACCTTTTTTTATTTCTTGTTTATGTATGATGTTGTACAAATGACTCAATACCATACCTAATTTCTTCTTCCAGAACAAAACCGTAGCCTGGAAAACTTCATGCTGTCCTTCCGTATCGCTTTTTGAACCTAACCCACCTCCTCCTTCAGCCATTATCATGCTACGAGGAACGCCTAGCGTTGAGCATACATCTTCAATCAATGTTTTATGGATACCACCGTAATCCCCTCTACCCGTGTTTTGAGGCCCACTAACGAGGTGTTGTCCGTTGGGAAGAGGAACCACATTTTCTAGTGTCTTCTCCGCCTTTTTCGCATGCTTTTTACCTAAAAACTTGTCATATAAATCCATTTGTTGATTTAGGATGCTTACATTTCCCTTGTTGCGTTGGAAACGCATGTCCTCCGTTATTTGGGACGTGTTGGAGTCGGCGTAAAAGTCGTAGTCCACGCCTTCTTTTTTCTCAGCGTTTGCACTTTCTTGTATTTCTGTAAATACCGTATTCTCCGCTCTACGTACTTCCATCGCAACGGCTGTTTCTCTTAATCTTTTAAGAAACAGTAATCGTGGAACGACTTTGTGCACTAAGGAAGTAAATTGACCCATTGGTGTTATTCTAAAGCCGAATTGGTCAAATACGATAGTGTTTGGTATTTCGTCCTCTACAGATGATACATTCATGACTCGATATGTGTACGAGCTTTGTTCTACCGTGATCTCTAAATGATACTGTCCGATATTCATAATTTGTGGGACATTATTTTTCACGCTTACTACAGCGAAACCAAAACACAGTACCTGGTCTAATAGGTCTTTTGTGAATGGAATCCAAATATCTTCAACCTCTGATCTCAATTTAGCATTTACTTCCATCTTTTTGTCTCGACAACCACCTTTACAAAAAGAGATTCCATTGTTTAACAACTGACTTGCTATCAGGTGACTACACATGTGAAGGATTGGATCTTGTACAAAACATGAATGTAAATAATTCATCGATTCTAAAGGGACTTTAAATGATCTGTTCATTGTATATAAGTTTACATTTGTTTATTTATAGTGTAAATGAAAAGAAAGCGTGTAGATGATGAAATTGTGCAAGCAACGACCAGGCCCTTCCAAAAAAGAGATGAATTGATGAATGTATGTTTGCAACTAAATTTAAAATACAATACTGAAATGAACTTGGAAGCAACCGATTTGAGCATATACCGGTATGCAGAAACTATAGACACGTTAGACATGTTAAAAAGTTTTGTTGCGAAATTAAAGCAATCGATTATAGATAGAGAAGAGCTTATATTTATGAGAGAATAGTATATAAACAATTTTTTATATATAAAATGAGTTGTAATGTAGATCTTTTACATGCAGGAATATGGACATTCTATTCTGGATGTTCTCTTTTACTAGGGGCTGTTATATCGTATGCAGCTTTGGAACCTGTTGAAAAGGAAATTTTATTACAAGAACGCAATAATATAGAAAGTAGGAAGTCTACACAAACTTCATTTGACGTAGATCCTGCGCAGGTTCGCGCTCGCCGGGTAACAAAAAAGGTAAATTTCCTAGTTTGAGCGCATCCACTTGGTCACCATTTAAAAAGATTTCAACTGGATTGTCTTCAAGATATTTATTTCCAACCATGTACAATTTATTCTGTATATTTCCATCTTCATTTTTGAACTTTTTTAACACCCATGTGTGCAACAAGCCAACCTGAATAATTCTACCTTCAATATCATTAACTTTGATTTGAATGGAATCCATTACGTGTGTAGCATCAAATATTGCACCGGAGAGTATCTTACTAAAAATGGGTCGGAGTGCAAACCCTATACCTAAACCTAACCCTGAGACGAGGTATAGGGCAACAGCGGATCCGAAAATATAGTAGAAGGACCCGATAATAGCGACACTGAAGAAAACAAGTGCAAACAATTGTATTCTAAAATTGTGCCTCCGACCGAAGAGGCGAAGTCCACAGGAAAGCACGATTAAGGAAGGTATAAGTATACCCAACCCTATCAGGACATGTTGGAGATCCATTATTAAAATAGTAGTAGAGTATAAGTATGTTAAAAATATTAAAAAATGAAGAAAGATGATGAACGACGTTTGCACGTGTCCTATATTCCCCGTTTAATAACAAAACGAAAACAAAAAGTTATTTATCAATATGCCCAACGCTTCTACACTCCATACATCTTTGTACTGTGGATACTAGTGGCTTTTGACATCGACGATTGCTCTCATATGAAATACATTGTTCCCTTCTTAACAGTGGTCGCTTCCATTCATGCAACAGTTTATAAATACGATACTTATTACAAAGATCTGATGTACGTGATGCAAACTGAATCAATAGAAGTGGATTGGTATACAAAAATGCACTACGTGACATTTGAATTTATTATACAAATTTTCTGTTCATTTGTGAATATGTATTGGGTAGATGAAGTACATACATGTATGTTTGATTTAAACCGTCAGTACCAGTCTTCCTTGTTCATTACAGTAATTATGTTGACGTTTGTGCTTCACGTTGGACATTATAAACAGACAAAAAAACAAACTGAATATTTTGTTCGAAGTTCGTATAACCATTTGACTAATGTAGATGTATAATTTTTTACTCGAAAAATATTTCTGGACAACATTCTTGCCTTACTATCTTCGGCTTCCTTCCCTTTTCTATTCCATGCCTTTCTTGTAGTGGCTTTCCATGCGCACTCATCTGTGGTATAATGGAAGCAATATCCTCCAACGCCACTGCACTTTGTGGCACTGGGTTTTTATATTTTGAGACACAATCACATCGCATGCAACCTTTTGAATGTGGTCCAGGCATGTTTAATCTCTCCTGTGGATTCATTTGAAAATAACGCCCCAAGTAACTGTTTGGACCTATATTCTTCCTTTCTGTTTCTCCACAACACGTCCAGTGTCTTTTTACGTAGTCCCACGTTCCGGGATGATAGGTACACTTCCAGCTACCTAAATTTTCTATCTCTGTGAAAAACCGTCCACATACTTTACATTCATGAACTTGTAAAAACACCTTCAACACCCGTCGAACCTGCGCGTTGCTGGAGTATAAGCCACCTTGAAGATTTGCCATTATGTAGATGCCTTACAGTTATTTATACCTTCCATTTATTATTCAACATTTCAACGGCGTGTGATACCTGACAGCTTTCTAATTCGTTTTGTGTTTTGTACTCAATAGGTTTCCACTGGTGGATGTCAACCGCTTTTATGGTCACGTTCATGCTTCGCTTTTTCTTCAACAGCACGCCAGCGTACTCTTCTGTGCATAAAATTTTCTCGTCCGATTCATATACAATCTCAGCGTTTCCGAAAGCCCGGTGGGTTTTGCACAGCATGAAAATGTGATCATTGTACGTATGATTCGTAATCTCTGATCGAACGTACTGAAAACTGAAGATAACATCATTGGCAGTGGCTTCACAACTGTAGTCCATATGCCAGGCCATGTTTTGTTTCTTCTCTTGAATGTCCTCTTGGTCGAATTCAAGAGAAGTTAAAAAGGTGGCTGGAGGTCGGTTGAAGTGTTGTGTATTAGGGGTATAGTATACAAATTTCTCACCGTCCTCCGCCACATCTTTAACAAAGAAGAAGGAAACTACAGCAAAAACCACAGCAACCATCACGTAGTGGTACTTACTGTTTGTTAGTTTACTACCTTTTAAATTCTGGAGGTACCCATCGGATTTCTTTTTACATGAGGAACAACAGGTGCACTTTTTCATTTACAAGAGGTACATGATCATTTATACCCTTGAACTATGAAAATCTAGTATATATTAAGATGCCTTTGTGTATAATAATATGAGCTCTAGTATTAGCTTAACAAAAACGCAACGACTGTTGTATGAAGCCTACAGTATTGATTATAAGGAAGGTGATTTGGATAAGAAAATGGGCGAATATTGGACGCATGTTGAAGACAACACAAAAGAAAATGAATCCGGCGCGCAAAAGACTAATTTCATGTACATGTTTTCAAGCAGGCCCGACAGTGTACCTGAGAACTTTAAATCGTTTCCATTTATTAAAAAGAAGGGAGAAAATGAAGCTTTTACAAATGATGATATAACAAACCTGAACTACCTTCATCGTTTAGTAAAACGATTGCACTACGATGACCAAACGCAAATGGCTGAAGTTGGAGCAAGACTAATTTCGTCAATCAAAGATAATGACTTACGCTGGACTCTGAGAAAAACACTAAGCTTACGAAATCTAAGTACCCAAATCAAAGAAAACGACACACGGTTAGCAAATAGCATGCTAGATGGATTCGCTCCATCAGACCTGATAGAGGAAATGAAGAGAATACAAGGCGACATATACAAGGCGACTGGTGAATTGAAGCCAACCCCAAAACGGGAAAGAGAAAAACTAGGATATGATGTACCCGTTGTAGCTGCTTCCATACATATTGATACAAGTCGTGAGGGTTTTGAAAACGCACGATACGATGTTTCAAAATTAATTCGAAGTCTTGCAAAATTTTCTGTTGATGATGAGAATACTGACACCTATATTGATGGGTTTAGTGATACAAACGGTGTACAAATGAATAAATGGCCTTCTTGTGACACACCTGGAAAACGGCTTCAAGGCTACCACAATTCACTGTATGCTAAAGCACAGTCCACGTTGAACCGATTGAGCCATCAGCAGGAAGCCATCAATGAGTATAGAATGCGACACATCAAACGAGAATGGGACCATTACGCGGTGTTTTGCAAAACAGATATTTTTCGGCTTCCACCTGGCTACAACCCTGTGCCACCAACGAATTCATGGATTACCAATAGCAATACAAAGTTTACGAAGATGAATTCAGCGCTACATGGGAAGTTACTGAACAAAAAGGTGTGGGACTTAGAAGATTACTTGTACTTCGATCCAACCTTAGTCACCGATAACGCTGGTTTTGAAGCTTGGCAGCGGTGGGCAGAGAATGAAAAGAGGAAATACTCTATCTACTGCTTAGAAGAGTTTGTGAAACCTGATGATTGGGAAACATTTGACCCCAATTGGACTGACGATGAAAAGAAAAACTTTAAGCCAAATCCTCTAGAGGCCATCACGGTCCGCTTCAACAAATTGCGTCCATTTAAAGATAAAAAACCCCGGAAAAAAATTGTTAAATATGTTCCACCTGACCTCACGTATTTGGAAAGTAAGACTAAACAAGAGCTACAAGAGGTACGGAGTGATATAATGTTAACTCTTCAAACAGATGGAGCAAATGGAAGAGCTAATTTTACACGTGATGAAAGAGCAATTTACGACAGAGCGGGGGAATTGATAAAGGAGAAGGAAAAAGAAGAAGCAGAAGAGGAGAGAAGAAGACTAGAACGAGAAGCAGAAAAGGAAAGAGAACGACAAGCAGCAGAAGCAAAGAAAACCAAGTGTGAAAATAGTTTTATGAGCCGTGAACAGCTTCTTGAGAATGAATTAAAAGCCGGAAATGATGAGATCGAAGGACTCACCATTATAAAAAACGGCAATACATATACTTCTGTCAGTGACATGAAAGCATTAATAATGGAAGGAATCGACGGGGACTGTGACGAATATGACGTGAAGTTGGAGGAAGCAGCTAACAAACTTATAAAATTTGTAAAAGATAAGGGGGCCAGCATTAACAGAAAGCTGATGAAAAAGGCAGTTGGTGATTGGGTTGAGTTTAATATGTCGAAATTGCAGAAGCTTAACATAAGGAAAAAAGACAACAAAATAACATCAGTAAGAAAAATAGATATTTCAGAGGAAATAACGGATTTGTATAAATTACTACAGAATAAATTCGGGTTGTCTATGGTTTCGAAACTGAGAGGCGACAGAGACGTAATTAGTGATCTTATAAGCTCCGCTTTAATAAAAAACGGGTTAGGAAAAGAACCACTTGTAGACATCAATTTGGAACATGTTGGCAATGATGTGTACAAATTTAAAGATGGAAATAAAACAAAATATTTGCGCCCCGTTAAAGAAAACGAGACTGCTTACCTGAATTTTATTCGTATATTCAGCGAAAAAGGTAAGACTAGAGGATTTAATCATGTTATACCTGTTAATATTTTAGTTGACATAGATAATGGAGACAGTATAGATGCGAAAAAAGAAGATGATGAGTTTACCTATTTAACTGTAGGCAACAAGAGATTTAAATTTGTGGAGGAAAAGGAGAGCGTAAGTGATCCGGACGAAGCATTTGAACCAAAGTTGGACAACGTTAAACTGTTCTTTGAACAAGAGAAAGTGGGGCAAACACTCGGCTCGTGGATTAAACAAACCTATTACCAGGATATTGACGAAGAAAAAATAGGAAAAAGTGGATGGCCGAAAAAGAAGCCTGTAGTCAACACGGTGGTACTTTTAGATAACGTTGATCTAAGAACAAAGGTTTTCAACATCATAAAATCGGCCAAAGCGGGCATTGACGAATTTCACAGCATAAGTCCGGGAAGATTTATTCACCATGACATAAAGACGGATAATTTGACCATAGATGATAATAATGTAGTACATGTGTTCGATTTCGACATGGTTATTGACACTAATCTAGGTTTTGATGATGCGACCCTTCCTCAAAAGATACTTGTTCCTAAGCCAAATCAGAATAAAAAGTATAGTGAAAAACTTAACGATCGATTCAGAGATGAAGCCACCATGGTAGAGTATCTTAAGAAATCATCACACATAGCATTTGACTACCATCAACTTGGATTAGCAGCGTTGCAACTCGGTGGAATATTTGATTGGCACGGTGAATATGACTTTAGTAGGGTGGCCGATAAAGAAGGTGACATTAGGTTGTCACACACAGGCCAAAGTAAACCTACGGACCTATTTTGGGACCTTACCAAGGACAGTAATATTCCAGACATTACGAAGGTAAAAATTAATAATTTTTGGTATACCGTAACAAAAAATAAGGATGACCAGGTGAAAAGAGGAGATGGTTTTATTACGAAATACAGAGAAGCAAATACCAGAAAACCAGTAAGGACGTTCAACTTGTCCAAAGAAGCTTCAGCTTATGTGTGGAATACGTTGTTTCAAACGACAACGGAAATGCTGGAGAAAGCTACTCGAGAACAAAAGATATTGCAAAGTCTGGATACTGTCCAATCCCCGATGCAATTCATCTCGCAATCGCGCCAGCCTGTGTTTGAACGTGTGCAAATTCAATCGGATTATGGGGACGAAGAGGATTTGGAAGCGTTGATGGAGTACGATCCTTTACTGGATGGAGAAAATATTGAGGTTAGCAGCCATATTAGCGATGCAGAATTTGAGCGCATGTTGAACGAGTCAACCGATTACGATGCCTTAAGCAAACACATTGAGCGAGAAAACAAGGCATACTCCGATCACAGCACAGAAGTAGAAGAGGATGCGAAATCAGTCTCTTCGAAGCATTCTAATTCGTCTAAAGTCTCCGTAGCCAGTCAAATGTCCAACATGTCGGACAATAGTGTTGCATCCAACATGTCCTCCAATAGTGTTGCGTCCAACATATCTGCCGCTTCAAATATTTCCGCAGCATCGAACATGTCGGCCCATAGTGTCGCATCCAATTTATCGGCAGCATCGGAAAAATCCAACATGAGTGAAATGTCCAACCATTCGTATGCAAGTCACCGATCAATAGAAAGTGAAGAAGCCTACCCTACTTCTGAACATTCAAACGATAGCTACGGTAAATATTCGGAACAGAGCTACAACCAAACATCATCGTATGGAAACAGTAGCAGCCACAGTTCCAGTGAGAGCAGCGGCAAAGAATTAGGATACAGTAATGGATTGAGCGAATCTAGCGACCATGGAATGTCGGAAAGTAGTGATCATGAATCATCGAACGAAAGCATGGGATACAGTTCCAGCGGGGGTTCATCGTCCAACAATCATTCGTACAATTCGAGTTCTGATACAGAGTCGTAAATAAAAATAATTAAAGTATAAATTTCATTTTTTACTTATCTAAATGAGTACCATTTACGCGTGTTTTTTAAGAAATGATACAGATATTATGGAAGCCCACATACTAAACAAATTGGCGTCTATGATAGCGCCACAATGCGAAGAAGGCGTTGAACCTCAAATTCATGTGGAATTATTTTTTCCAGACGCGGAAGAAGAGAGGAAAGAGAACGAGCTGGTCAGTGGACAAGCATGTAGCATTCATTACAACGGTTCCGTTTTTTTAACACGAAAACGTTTTAGTAGAAAACAGTGGAATTTTAGAAGTCTAGATACGACCGCAGAACAATACAACTCTGTTTTAGATTACTGTAAACAAGCCGTTGGATGTAGGTTCAACCACGTTGGGTATTTTCTTCAACCATTAATTTCGATTGATCATGCATGGCCGTTACATTTTGGTTACAAAAAGAGATATTACTGTAGTTAAATAGTAATTGAGGCCCTCAAAGAAGGAGGCGTTTTCTCTAAAAATATGGTGTCCCAAATTCACCCACAGACTCTGTATGCCATGTTGAAGGACGAAACAACCTCCGCTTGTGTAAGAAACGTAAGAAATTTGACGTTTGATTTTTAATGTGGCAAACAGTACCGGTACCATGAGGCTAAGTACAAGCAGTACAAAGAAAAAAGGCCGGGTGGTATCCAATACAGAGGGTGAGGTTCAAACCATATGGCCAAAATGGTTGCCCATTTACCAGCAAAACCAGAGCACAATATAGCACGGGCGTAATTCAACGTATAGAAGTATTCAAACCACCACACGGTTGGTATCCAATACATTAAATACAAGACAATCGAGACAGGTTCAAATGAATCAGCAATTAATATACTGTTGTACAGTATTAGACACATGAACCAAAACCGAAGGATAGAAAATTTACATGATAGATATGGTTTTTCCTCAATTTGTTCTATTTTACCTATACTAATGTTGGTGGTCGATGCCCCTTGTAAGAGTCTTCCAATAAAAACAAAATTAATATTAACGATAGACGCTAATATCACATTTTTCATAATTTTTAATAAGTATTTATTCTCCTTTTATATGTACAAATGAAGTCACTTTGGATTTTAGGCTATGGGAGGCTCCTTGTGGATACACAATTTCTTCTAGATTATAGTAGGGTAAGCATGCGATTCAATGGTGTCGCCATGCCAGTGGATATTAGAGAAGGGGTGCGTTTGCTATACGAGACATTGGATCGTGATTATTACAGGTACACAAAATTTATGAATCAAGGCATCGGTAACTACGCTTACACGTGGTTGAAGAAAATTACGTCAGATCCACATTTAATAGTAGACATGCCCACCCTACGCATAATAGCATTTTCTACTGATAGTTTGGTAAGTTGCGTTTTTCGATGCCATAGTTATGATCAACATTTGAAAAAAAAGAAGACGTACCATGTGATGGCGAAAATAAATTTAGAAAATTACATAACCACGGTAAAATGTAGGGTATATAAGAATAAACAATATACTTACAAATAACCCTAAGTCTAATGTTTAAAACACCATATAAAAGTATTTATAGGGTACACAGCGTAGAGGAAGCTTTACAATTTGACATAGGAGAGGGAAAGACAGATATGCTATTATATTTTGTCGATTTGTACGATGTCTTGTTGAGCGTCCGTTCCGGTTTGATGGACAAGCCTTCTTTAAACCAAATATTAGAGCTTCGCATGAAATGTACGGAATACCTATTAGAACATTATCATGAGTTATATCGTCCCATTCCAGGTGTATTATTAGGTTGGACCACCAGTCTTTTGCTGTTTGTCATTATATTGCATCTAATTCACCTTCAATACGATGGTACAAACATGTTTTTGACAGATAAAAATAAAGAGTATATAAAACAGCATAGGTTAAGAATTTACACCTTTCCAGACCCGGAGGAGTGGTGTTTTGCAACGTTTATATCGTTTATGGATGTAATTGCATTTCGATGGAAACAACTGACACCAAATGACCAATTAGACGAAATATTAGAGTTGTGTTGGAGACTGTGTAGTCGTTTTATGTTGAGTATGCATTCAAAACTACTATTAAATGTAGAATCGTTTCGAGAATCAATTAAAGGGAAACCAGATCACGCCAGGTTGTCGGAGAAGGCAATGATCATGTGTATGTCGCGTTTCTATTGGTTTGTGAGTACATTTAATTACATGAGACGTTGGAAAAAGGCAACTTCGGTATATGCTCCAACTCTTGAATCATGCAATTGGGACAAGTTTATTGTACGTGAAAAACGTCACTTTATTACGAGAAGATTTCGTGACAATATTTTAACAGTGCTGTTTGATAAAATAATACTGTACGGAGACAAAGAGATAGCCTCCCACAACCAATTGGGTGAAGACGTATCTAGCATGACATGTTTGTACCAACGAGCACCCGCTGGACAATTAAATAAACTACAAAAAATGATAACGTACGATGAATATGAAGACATAATTAAGTATGAACCAATAAAAGATTGGGTGCATTTGATCATGTTGAATCAACATTTCGTCAGCAACTTCAACATCAAATTCGTTTCTTTCTTCTTTATATCTGAGGAACGTCTATACAAGCATATCAAAGCTATTGAGAGGTCCGTTGTACCACTTGTTTTTTACCGCTTTAATGGATATGATTGCTTTTACGAGGGAAAAATATACAAACATCCAGATGGCAGGACTATTGAGCATGCATTTGTCTTGTGGTGTTACTTGTTACGGTCCAAGTGTAATTCAAGGGCATTTTCTATGGATTTTTCACCACTTCTTTCTACGATTTTAGATGTTGAAGAGGAAGTGGACAACAGCCGTAGTATCGACGGTATGTTTGAATTAGAAGATGATTAGAGTATATAAATCATCAGTAATAAAAGAAATGGAAGTTGATGATTTAATATTACCCGAACAGAATAAAACCATTGTCACAGGCGCCATACCGGTGGCCGACATGGAGGAAGATAACGAGGAGCCATGCGCTGTTGTTGATGAAGCAGACGAAGATCATGGTCACTGTCCAATTTGTAGCCACAATGCTTCCGAAAGAGGCGTGATAAGCAAAATGAATGATTTGGAAGCTCGTCTAACGGGTACTATTTCCCCGGAGGAGATCTATAGGATTATGTTTCAGATGTGGGAGCACGAGGTTAGAGTGCCCTTAGAACGACAAGGGTTGACCTGTCCAGAATTGAGTGTGGAAGATATTAGACGACATTACACAAGCCACAAGATGAACATGAAGAATATTGTCAGCAAGGAAATACTGTTTTGTAATACACTTCAGCAGCAGTTGAAGGGAAATCAGATAGCTGTCCGAAATAAAGTGACCGGTGAAAAACGATTGGTGCTAAAAGGTATATCGGAATGGCAACGGTTATCAAAACATAAATTGGAATTGATAAAATATTACAACAATACGTTGATGAAAAAATCAAAATCCGGGGGTGGTCAGGCTATAAAACCTTATCAATTTGACTAAAGTTACTATATATGTATCTATTTCTCTTACTAAATGTTTAATTTTAACTCCCGCCCAGATCCAGGTGTCAGTACATTATCAGCTTACAAACGCGGCCCAGGTCCAGACAGAGGAGGCATCAATCAAGCTCTTAGTAATCCAACTCTTTCAACGTCTCAGATTAGTCTACAAAGTAATGTTACTACTTCATTGCCTTTACTAATACGGCCATGGAGCCAAGGATGGGAGAAAAACTTCAATCCTGGAAGTATTATTATGGTGCATAGATCTACAGACGACTTGAGGATGCAAACTGCTATGGACGTTCCCTGTTTTAATTTTATCATGCAAAATGCAAATAAATCCTATGGTGATAAAACACAAATTGAGAACAACCCGTTGTACCCAAAAATTGAAGATATTGAAGCTGATGGTGGGCTAACAAATGCTAATTTTAAGTTTGGTTTTTTTGGCGTAGTCAGAAACGATCTCTTAGCCGATTCTCATTTGCAAAAGCTATACAATTGTGACGTTTTTGGTAGGTCCATGATAGCAAATATATTCAGTGGTCATCACTTAAAGCGTAGCGATCAACTAGATTTGGCATTGGTCATCATGGATGTTCATGAAGAATACCAGTATTTTTATCAACCGGAGGGCACAAGAATGCCAAACCTATGCACTGGAAAGTTAGCAGTACAAGTAATTGGTATGTGCAATGGGTTGTTGTGTGGACATAGCGAAACACCGACGGCTAAGGACCAATCGGGTATCAACCTGGTCGGACCTGATCATACTGTGAAGCAAATTTTGAGAGTTATTCCTTTAGGTATAGTAAGTCATGCTGTTGCACGTAAGCCATCTGTTGGACAAATTAAAGAAGCCCTTCGAAACCAAGATAAATTTACATTGTTGCCGCGTGTAGAGGTTTTATTAAATTAATGATAATATATTTTTTTTACACATCACCTAAGAGTAATATTAAAGTATATATTCCACCTTCCTTCAACGTAAGAGTAATATGTTCAACCGTAGACAAAAGAGAGTTGCAGGGCCGGGTTTCCATGTAAACGTAAAAATGGACCAATTTCAAATAGCCACCATGCGTGGCAGGAATGGAATGACAAATCAAAGTTCTTTGTTGCCGTCCTCTAGTCATCCTGAAATGTACGATATAAAAGAGCAAGAATTATTGGTTGCTAAACGAACATCGGGTTCAATGTACCACGACGGCTACACCCATGTTTTCAGTGCGCTAAATGGATATGACGTTGGAGGAAGAGCTAAGAAGCAAGAAATCATTGATTTTATTCTTTCCGACGTTAAATTTGTAGGAATAGCGACCACAGAGCAAAAAGCAGACGACCGTTTGATTGACCAGGGGTGCGTCGCCACGGTGGCTGGGGTTCAAACCATCATTAATAATGGGTCAAAACCTATACATCCAACGCAAAAGGTAATGCTTGATATCAATTTGGAACCTGGTCGCGCATCGATCACCAGAGAGAAAGGTATTCCTAGACAGAAAGTTAGGTTTAGCGTTCGACCAGCGGACGATGACTTGGCAATCATAAAGAAAGCAGCAGGTTTATGTACCCCAAACATGTCTAATGCTGAAAAAGTACTCAAAGCACAAGAAGTTGAAGAAGCAAAAGCAAAGCTGTTGGCAGCAGAGGCCAAGTTGAAACCATTACGAGGTAAAGGTGACGACTTAGAAAAAGCGGCTCGTAAGACTAGAGATGAAGCTAAGAGAGATTATGAAAGAGCCAAAAGTGCTTTGGCAGCATGTACCGGTCCAGACTCCAATAAGGTAGCTTTAGGTGATGACCCTAGAGATCTTCAACATTTCTTACAAAACTATAGACACCTAAATGAACTCGTAATTGGCAAGGC
>MDTG01277727.1_pt1 | contig 28339 bp, 21 predicted proteins | sample 811421 | NCBI WGS metagenome assembly MDTG01 (sample SAMN05326645, study PRJNA326480) | marine metagenome | isolation source: seawater | place: Pacific Ocean: South East | collected 2011
ACCGAAGAGGCTAATACTCAGGAATCAGATGCTGAAGCTGCCACTGATGAGGAAGCTGCTGCTGAACAGGCCCCTGCTGAGGAAGCTGCTACTAAAGAAGCATCTACCGAAGAGGCTAATACTCAGGAATCAGATGCTGAAGCTGCCACTGATGAGGAAGCTGCTACTGAAGAGGGTGCTGATAAAAAAACATCCAAGGCTGAAGAGGACAAAAAAGAGGAGTAAAAGTTTTCCAATTTATGGACAAAAAAGACTGCTTTTACTTAGGTACAGTCGTTGGAAAATATAGTTTTAAAGGGGAGTTGTTGATCAAAACGGATAGCCACAATCCAGAACAATATGTAACTTTAAAATCAATCTTCATCGATCTCACAACTGGAATGGTTCCGTATATTGTGCAAAAATGTCAACTTCACAAATCTGATTTGCTTAGAATTCATTTTAAAAACGTTTCCAGCGAAACAGATGCTAATAATTTAATTAAAAAAGATCTTTATCTGCCCTTAAGTATGCTCCCCCCATTAGAGGGAAAAAAGTTTTACTTTCACGAAGTGATAGGTTTTTCAGTTATAGAAAACAAAAAAGATGTTGGGGTTATAGAAAAAGTTCAAGATCAAGGACTACAAGCTCTTTTCGAAATTAGAAAGATAGATGGATCAAATGCTCTGGTACCAATTCACAACGATTTTATTGTTGAAGTTGATCGAAGCAATAAATGTATTGAAGTACAACTCCCCGAGGGTCTTTTAGATTTACAGAACTAAAAACATCAAAAAAACAAAACAAACCCAAAAGAAGGCAAAGGAGAACTATTACCCTCTGTAGTAGATACAGGTATTAAACTTCTTGGCTGTATAACTGTCCCATCTGGACTTCGATTTAATCCATACTCTTGAGGATTAGGATTAGGTTGGGCCAAGAAATTTTGTATATCAAAATAAAAATTAAAGGAAAGATTTTTAAAATTCCATTTTTTATCAAATCTAATATCAGCAAGATTAAAAGCATCTAACTTTACTTCACCTAATCTATCATAATCTAATATAATCTCTGGATATGAAAGGTTACTTGCGTCTATATTTACTGGTACATATGGATTTTTTCCTGCAAACCTCCACCGTGCACTAATTTCCCAATTGCGTTTTAATTTATAGCCTCCAGAAAATGAGATTAAATGGCGACTATCCCAAACAGAAGGTCTTGAAATACCATCTATTCCATCAAAGTCACTAAAAAAATAAGTGTATGCAAAAATACCATAAAAATTTCTAGATAGTTTTTGTTGAAATAATACTTCTAATCCAGAGCTTTTCCCCTCCCCATCTGAAAGAATAGCTTCATTTCCCAAAACTTCAAATCCACCTCCCTTATTAGCCAATGATACTCCATCAGAAATGGATATAGGATATTGAGAGTAATTTTTTAAAAATCCCTCAACAGTGAATCTAGAAACAGGAGTCAAATTGTATTCTAAACCGACAACTAAATGATCACTTCTAGTATATTCCGCTTCTTGATTAACAAAAATTGATTGCTGATCTTGATAGCCCAACATTGTATATGTTGGTATTTTAAAATATCTGCCCAATGAAGAATTAAATTTCCACTTTTGATTGTCTGTTAATGCATATGAAAAAGATAATCTTGGAGAGAGATTATCCATTAGGTTTGATCCTCTAGAAAAAGTGTCTGCATCTGATCTAATTCCAAATGAGAGATTAAGACGTTGGTTTAAAAAAGCCTTACTAGATTTAATAAAAATACCATATTTAATAAAACTCAAATCTGTATTGTAAGTTAAATCTTGTCTTAATAATAAGGTATTATTTTGATAACTTGAATTTTGTAGATTTAGTCCAGTAGATAGCTTCCAATCATTTATAAACTGAGTTGCTTGAAAACGAAGTTTTGTTTCCCATTCATAAGAATCATTTTGAAATAGGACTCCAGTCTTCATAATATTGTCATTATATCGAGAGAAAATATTTTCCAATCGATTTGAACTCAATACAGTATTAGTAAATCCTTTTCCATTTTTGTAGTTTCTTTTCCAAGAGAGACCAACAGTAGTACTCCTCTGATCTATAATAGGAACTTGTTCAAGACTAGCTTGCTGTTCTGCGTCAAATTCGTCAGGGGCTTTTACAGAAAAATTATCAATTGATCCAAGTCCTATAAATGTTAATGAGTTATATCGATCAATTTGATGTTTTATTTTCCATTGATAGTCCCAATAATCAGGACGAATAGGGAGGCCAATTAATTCAAAAAGAAATTGTAAGTAACTTCTTCTAACAGAAAATAAAAAAGTTGTTTTTGCTGGAATAGATTTGTCTTTTCTAAAAAGAGGACCTTCTAAGGTTAATCCTGCCTCACTAGCTCCAAATCTAAAGTTTCCACCGAATCCATTGGGATCTCCTTCTCTTTGTTCAAATGCAAGCACACCTGATAAAGGGTTATCAAACTCTGCACCAAATGCTGAGCTTGAAAGTGTTACTTCCCTTATAAATGAAACATTAATCATTCCTACTGGCCCTCCAGCACTTCCCTGTGTACTAAAATGATTGATGTTTGGAATTTCTATTCCATCCAAATAATAAACTGTTTCATTTGGAGCTCCCCCTCTTATAATAATATCATTTCGAAAACCTCCGATAGATGGTGAAATTCCTGGTAAACTTTGAACTACTTTAGTTATGTCGTTGTTTCCACCAGGATAGGTCTCAATCTCAACAACTGAAAAAGTTTGTGTTGACAAAGGTGTTTCACTTTTATTTTTAAATGGACTCCTTAAAACTATAACCTCATCAAGTGATTCAGACACTTCATTAAGCTCAAAAAGTAATGGAATATTACCTACTGACTTTACAATAATATTAAATTGTGTGGATGCTTCATAGCCTAAAAAACTAGCAACAACATTATATGTTTTTGATGAAATATTTTCAATACTAAAGTATCCCTCATTATTAGTAACTGTACCTAATTTGGTGCCCTCCAAAATTATCGTGGCACCTTCTAATGGTTGTTGTGTTTGAAAGTCTATCACACGACCATTTAATGCACCAGTATTTTGTGAAAATATAAAATTAAAACTTAGAAATAATATTATGATAAATAATAGTCTCACTTTACAAAAATAAGAAATAGATAATCTAAATATTTTTTGTTTAATTATTTTTAATTATTTTTAAACAAAAATTGTCATGAAAAACAGAAGAACGTTTTTAAAAACAGCATGTAAACCAATTCTACTAGCTGCACTTGGTATACCATTAATTGAAGCATGTTCAAGTGAAGAAGATTTAGCAGAATCAATTAATTCAACAAACGATTCCTCTCAACAATTTAACAGAAATACTGAACTAAAAATAGATTTAGATGATGATAGGTTTAAAAATCTTAAAGAAATCAGTGGTTGGGTAAATCATACCTCAGAAAATATATTATTAGTTAGAATTAGCGATGAAGAAATTAGAGTTTTTGATAACTCCTGCCCGCACCAAGGAGCAAGAGATCAGTGGTCGTTTGATGGAAGTAATTTTACATGCAGTAGACATGGAAATTCGTATTCAGCATCATGTAGTGGTTCTTTAAAATGTTATGATGCGACTCTAGAGGATAATATACTTACCATAGACCTTACATAAATATTTAATTTTTTTTTGAAGATTTTCTTTCAATTTTCCTTTGCTCTTTTTGCCTTATCTTTTCGTCTAAAGCTTTCTCAATTTCCTTTTTTTCTAATTCTTTTCCGTCATAAACTTCTCGTAACTCCTGCAAATCTTCACTTCTTATTAGCTCTTGATCAAATGCCTGAAGAGCACCATCTTCAACACTGAAAGTAGCTTTTTGAGTTTGCTTTCGCATAATTTCTCTTGCTGATTTTAAATTATAATATAAACCGGGGTCAATCATTTTATTAGCTATATAATGTTCTTTTTTTTCTTTATCCCATCTAACGAACATAAATCCTCCAGTTACAGAATCTAATTTAACTCGAAAAACATGTGCATAATTTGGTAGTGTTTGATAAACCTGAATTTCTTCAGGTACATAACCCGCAACATATAATAATTCATTTACAAAAGCTTTTTGGGTTTGCAAAGAAGGGTCATTGTATTGACCCTCGATTATAAGATCCTCTTGGGAAAAAACTAAAAGATTAGACAAAAAAAATATTCCTAAAAGATGAAGTTTAAATGACTTCATAATGATTCTTGTTTTAATAAAATTAAAAATTGATAGAATTTTTATAAAAATATTAAGATTTTTAGTATTTCAAATTTAATTGAATTTGAAAATTCCGACCAATTTCAGAAGCATAAAAACGCATCCTATTAAGATAATCCCGATAGTCAGAATTTGTTATATTTTGAATAATCAATCTTAAACTAGTTTTTATATTATTTTGATCCCTTATTAGAGTAGAAAAAATTGCATCTATTTTATGAAATGCTTTTGGAGACTCACTTATATCAACAGTTTTTGAAACAATTGTTCCCTCCTCAATATAGTCAAATATAAAATTTGAGTTTGGAAAGCGATTTTGCTTTGCACTCGTCTGATTAGTAATTTCAAAAGTCCACTTTCCCTTAAGAGGGGTAAACTTTAATTTTTGAAAAGTGTTAAGAGGAGGAATTAATATTATGGGTTCCTTATTTAAAATATCCTGAGCATAAACATAGGAGATACCTAAATCAAAAATAAGTTTTTTATTTAATGAAACAGATGAACTTATATCTATGCCCGTTAAAAAAGCATCTGTACTATCATATGTCCAAACTGGAAATGCGCCTCTTATTGTTTGTTTAAGCCCAGTAGGTTCAATAAAAATATAACCAAATGTCTTAGAAATAAAAGGTTCTAAAGACCAATTAAAATTTGATTTTTTTTCTGAAAAACTAAATAAAAACTTGTGACTAGTTTCAGGTTTAATACTCAAACTACCGTATTCAATAGCAGCCATAGCATGATGTAATCCATCGCTAAATAGTTCAGAAGGGTTAGGGGCTCTTTGTGATAAAATATATGATGCATTAAATTCTAATGAATTTAATATAGTTTTTGATATTCCAGTTTGAGCTGAAAAATTCAAATAATTAAATTTTGGATTAACAAGAATTTGATTAGCAAAATCTTGACCCGTCTCAAATTCTGCAAATAACGTGTCGTAATTTCTTTCTTCCCATACTGATTTATAATAAAACTTTTTTGAATCATATGATACTTGGTCTAGTCTTAGCCCCCATTCCCAAATAAATAAGTTGTTTTTTTGAAAATTACCTAAAAAATAAATTCCTGCTTCATATTTATAATAATCTGGGATTAATCTTTTTACACCTGTATCTGGAGTTGAAAAATTATCTTGAAATAATCCGTTAATACCTAATTCCAAATCCCAATTTTTCTTTTTTATATTTGAAAAATTAGCTAAAAAAGTGTGTGTTTTTAGTAATAAATCAACCACAGGAATTTCTGTTCTTCCTCCTCGCCTCACATCAAATTCTTTTCTTTTATTATTTTGAAAGTTGTAACCTATATCCAATTTGATATTATTTTTAAATGATTTAAAGTACTTGAAAGTTAACTTTTGATGTGTAGCTAATTGTTTTGGCGCTTCAATATTATAGGTAAAATCATTTGTTATAATAGGCTCGCTCGAATTCAAGGCAAAAAATAAATCCTGAACATTCCCTATATGTGATGCTTTTAAAATTCCTGGTTCAAGACTGTAGCTAGAATATTTTATATTCCAGCCTTTAGCTACTAGATCTTTTCCTAATTTAATTGAAAAGTTAGCCTCCCTAAAACCAGTATTAGAAAGATTGTAATTTGGAGTATTAAAGTCTCCATATCTTTTACCAGTGAAATTTCCACTTATGTAAAGTCCATTTGAATAATTTTTTTCCAATCTCGAACTAATTTTTCCACCTCTTCCATTAGACTCTAGATGAACTAATGAAGATCCAAAAAGAGTATCTTTTAATGCCTTTCTTTTCGAACTTAAAATTATAGATCCAGCAGAGGTATCGCCACCATATTTTAAAACAGCCGCACCTTTGATAAGTTGAATAGTTTCAAAAGAATCGAAATCTATATTTGGGGCATGATCTGGACCCCATTGTTGATCGTATTGTCTGAAGTCATCCGTAACAATCCCAACCCTACTTCCATACATTCCATGAATAATTGGCTTTCCAATCGAATTCCCAGTCTTTAAAATTGATGCTCCTGGAATATAATTTAGAGCTTCCACTAAGGTATTACTTCCGTATGAATTAATTTCACTTATATCTAAACTTACTTCTTGAATAGATTTTCTCAATTTAGAAACCCTTGTCTCGGCTATAATAATTTCATCTAACTCATTTATATGATGTTCTAGTTTTATATTATAGGCCTTACTTTCTTTAAGATTTATTTTTTTATTTTGTGTTAAGCAACTCGGATGGCTTATAATAAGAACATATTTGCCAGGACAAATTCCTTTAATTTCATATTCTCCATTAAATTTTGTTTGGGAAAAAAAATTGGTGCCTTGAATTTTTACAATAGCACCGATTAGAAGAGAATTATCATGCAAATCAGAGATTTTACCTTTTATTGATAAGTTACATGTTTGACTATAGTTTAAATTAATCCAAATTAAACACAAAAAAAAAATAAAAATCTGATGTGCAGACTTATTCATTAATCACTAATAGTTACAGGAATATCTATTGCTACATCATTAAATCCTCCAAAGCCTTCTCTTGTAGTTGCGTTGAAATTTGTAGGTTGATGTATTAAATATACCCTTACTATTCCTGTTCCAGAAGAACTCGCGTTCCAAACACTTTTGAGTAAAACACCTCTTGAGCCATCTTTAGTATCGTTAGAAGCTGAAGTAACACTTACAGAAACATCTGCAAATTCAAAAAATACTTGATGCTCATCAGCCTCATCAATTATTTCAATCGTAATATCTTCAATATCAGTGGGATCACCCCTATTTTCAAAAGAAAGTTCAACGGTATAATTAGAATTTGGTTTTAAATTAATTGATTCTGTATTGGTTTCACTTAAATCCCAGTCTATGGTTTGAGTAGTGCCATCAGGTGATGCAACATCCACAACAACATTTGATATATATTCTTGTTCATTTATACCATCTGGATCGTCTTTAGAACATGAATAAGATAAAACTATAATTAAGGTAATTAAATGCAGCTTAAATTTTTTTATATTTTTTTTCATTTTGAAATATTTAATAGAATTGGTTTAAATTTATTTGCAACTAATGCAACTAAGTTGCAAATATATACAACTGTGATTTTTTTACAACTAAAAAAGTGATAAATTTGTAAGATGGGAATTTTAAGAAAAACACTCTTTTTAGATATTTTGTTAAAAGAATTCGAAAATAATTTGAATGCTATTTCGGCTGTAGAGTTAATTAGACGTCTAAATAAGAAAATGAACAAAACCACTATCTATCGTATTTTAGATAAACTTGAAGATGATGGTATTTTACATTGTTTTTATGGAAATAAAGGTCTTAGGTGGTATGTTAAATGCGAGGGTTGTTGTGAAAATGACTCAGAATCTAAGGAAGTGAATTTAAAACCACATTTTCAGTGTTTAAAATGTGGTAAAATAAATCGTTTAGTTATGGATATTAAAATTCCAGGAATTGAGAAAAAAAGGATTAAAGCTTCCCATCTAATGATTCAAGGCAAATGCGAATTATGTTATTGATAAAGTGGTTTTAGTTTTCGAAAAATTACTTAGAATTTAGAGTGTTTAAATTATACTTCTCGTATATTCTTCACCACAAACTAGATATAGATTATACAATAAAAAATTGGCCATGACCTATTATGATAGAATCATGACCAATAAAGCTGTTTAAGTTTTCTTTTAAGCAATATTTGCAGAAGAATTCTCAATAATTGCTGAATGATCATGACCTTCATGGTCATCGTGATCGTCGTCTTCACATGAAATTACAGAAAACGAAGCAAAAGCGAAAAGCAACAATAAATATTTTTTCATTTTTAAAATTATTTTAGTTTGTTATTATCAAAAATAACATAAATCATAATTATTTGCAACTAAGTTGCATTTTTTCGTCTAATTTAATTTTTTTAATAGATATATTCCCTATCGACCTATAATCTCTTAATCTTTATGTTTTTATATGATATAAGACCTGGATGGTCTTGCAAACTTATATGGCCTTCTTTATACTTTCCAAATCCAGACATATTTGAAAATTTACTATTCTTTACCATAGAATCCCATTTGGGTCCAGACAATATAAAACGATTAACTTCTTTTTCATTGAGCACAACAACACCTAAATTTTTATTGTAATTAATGATTATGTGATATTTATTCCACTCTCCTGCTATTTTTGAAGCTATTTGATTTGGAGGTATCATGTCATATAAAGCACCAACAGTGTGAACTTGGTGTTTGGGATCATCTCCATAAATATCAGAATCTATAATTTGAATTTCAGGTCCAGTAAGATATGGGTGTTCATATTTTTCGTTTTCGCTTACTCCCCACATAAAACCACTATTAGAATTTGGCGAAAGCTTCCATTCAAATTCAATTTCAAAGCTTAAAAAAACCTCATCTGTTAACAAACTTTTGTTGCCCTCACCTTTAGCATTATTCTTATCGAATGTAAAAACACCTTTCTTAACTTTCCATCCACTTTTCCTTCCATTCTCATTTTGGAAAATATGCCAGCCATTAAAATTATCTTCTGGAGATAAAGAGATCCATTCTTTGCCTAAATCAGCTGATTTTATGTTTGACTCTTTTCTTGTCAAGTTTTGGCAACTACAAAGTAACAACGCAAAACTAATTATACGATAATATGCCACAATTTCATGTTTGTTTAAAAATACATAATTATTTTATAATTAATTCTTTTTTCACAAAAACTAGAGTTGAATTACTGGTACTTCAGAAGGAATAAATAGGCGGCCAAGGGTAGCCTATTTAATCTCTTCAATTCACAACATATGCACGTACTTTGAGTAAAAACCCTTCTTCAACCACATCCAAAACCTCCAAGCATCAATGTCATACCGCTTTGAATTCCTTCAAGAGCTTTCATGACTGTATCCACTTTTTTTCGAGTCATGATCTATTACATCCCTAAAGTTTTCGAGCTTTTAGCTTTTCAGTCAATTTTGGTAGTACTTCGAAAGCATCTCCAATAATTCCATAATCTGCAGCTTTAAAAAAGGGAGCATCAGGATCAGTATTAATTACTACTTTAACTTTTGAAGAATTAATTCCTGCCAGGTGTTGTATTGCTCCTGAAACCCCAATAGCAATGTACAAATTTGAAGACACAGGTTTTCCTGTTTGACCAACATGTTCACTATGGGGCCTCCACCCCATATCTGAAACAGGCTTAGAGCATGCTGTTGCTGCTCCCAAAGCTTCTGCTAAATCTTCGATTAAATGCCAGTTTTCAGGTCCTTTTAATCCTCTACCACCTGAAACAACTATGTCCGCATCTGCTATACTAACCTTGTCTGAAATATTATCTACAGATAATACTTTTAGGCTTCTAGATATGTTTTTATAAATTCCTGTGAATGAATCTGCAGACCCTTTATTTTCAATAAGTCCAAAAGAATTTGTAGAAAGTGATAAAACATAACGCCCTTTCGAACTCTTAGTTACATTAAAAGCTTTGTTTGTAAAGCATGACCGCTTAACTTTAAATGGTTTATATTCAAGAGGTAGTTCAACCACATTAGAAATATAAGCAGCATCAACTTTAACGGAAAGAATAGGTCCTAAATAGCGTCCATCAGCTGAGGCACTAACTACAATTAAGTTAGCTTTTTCTTCTTCAACTATATTTGCAATACTACTGCTATAAGATTCGACATCAAAAAATTTATCTCCCTTGGTATCAACGTTGTAGAATTTTTCCACCCCATATTGATTTAATGCCTGATGATCATAAAGGTTAAATCCCACAGCTATTAATGATAGTCCACAAGCATCTGCAAGTGCACGACCATAAGAAGCTAATTCTAAACCTGTTTTTTTTATTATTCCTTCTTGTGATTCTATAATTACTAATACTGCCATTTTCTTTAATTAAATCACTTTTGCTTCATTTTCTAATAAATCTATCAACGTATCAATATCTTCTGGTTCAACTAATTTTACAGGACCTTTTTCGGAAGGTTTTTCAAAGCTTTGAACTAAAGATGGTGGTACAATTTCTAATGGTGGTATTACTTCAAGAGGTTTTTGACGGGCCTGCATAATGCCCCTCATATTTGGGATTATAAGATCCTTTTCTTCCACTAAGCCCTTTTGAGCTCCAATTATTATTGGAAAAGAGCCAGTCAAGATTTCTTTCCCTCCATCAATCTCTCTTTGTAAATTTAAAACAGAACCCTCAACTTCCAAGAGTATGCAATTAGCCAAGTAGGGAATTTTTAGTTGAGCAGCAAGCATTCCACCCACCATACCACCATTATAATCAATCGATTCCCTGCCTGTAATAATTAGGTCATAGTTTACTTTTTTACATAATTCAGCTAATTGAACTGCTACTTGAAAACCATCTTTAGGCTGAACGTCAACACGTATAGCTTGATCAGCACCTATAGCTAAACATTTTCTTAAAATAGCCTCGCAACTAGAATCTCCAACTGTAACTACTGTTACCTTAGCACCAGATTTTTGTTGAAACCATATGGCACGGGTTAATCCGAATTCATCGTTTGGGTTTATAATAAACTGAACACCTTGCGAATCAAATAATGTGTTATCTTCTATAAAGTTTATTTTAGAAGTGGTGTCAGGAACATTACTAATGCATACTAAGATATTCATTTAAAATAGTTTTGTACGAATTTAATTAAAAAAATGACACAGTGTCATTTTTTTAAAAACTTATTTTTTCCCTTCTAAAATTTGATCTTTTACTAAACGAAATCCTGTGTGTTGTAACTCTGTATCTGGTGAAGATTTCATTCGTGCAGCGACTCTATATCCTGAACAATAAGCATCATTACACAAAAAAGAACCACCTCGCATCACTTTTTGTTTAAGATAAGGTTGATAGGGGTCATAAGGCTTATCTGGTCCTTTTGGATTCTCTATTTTAATTGTTGCAAATTTGGAATAATAATCATAAGCATACCAATCTGAACACCATTCCCATACATTTCCAGCCATATCATAAAGTCCAAAAGGATTTGGTTCAAATGACGCGACTGGTGCAGTATAAAAAAACATATCCCTTTTTTTATTTTGATAAGGAAATTCTCCTTCCCAAGTATTTGCTTTTGGTTTACCAAGATTTATATCTTCGTTTCCCCATGGATAAATAACCTCTTGTTTTCCACCTCTTGCAGCCCATTCCCATTCTGCTTCAGTAGGTAATCTTTTTCCTACCCATTTTGCATAAGCTTGTGCATCATACCAAGAGATGTGTGCCACAGGATGATTACCTTTTCCTTTAATAGAACTATTAGGCCCTTTTGGATGCTTCCAACTGGCTTTAGGTTGCCATTTCCACCATTGGTCATAGTTGTTCAAATTTACAGGCTCTATAGCTGAAACAAATATTAATGAAGCGGCCTGCAAAAGAGAATCATGAGGTTTAGGGGTCCCAGGAGGAAGTTCCTTTTTAAGTTCTTCCCAATCAGGTGCTAATTCAGCTGTAGTAATATATCCTGTTGCCTTAACAAATGCATTAAATTGATCATTCGTAACTTCTGTTTGATCCATCCAAAACCCATCAATTTGAACATTGTGCTTTGGTGATTCATCTTTTCTTGCTTGAACCTCTTCACTCCCCATCTGAAATTCTCCTGAAGGAATCCATGCCATTCCATCTTCAACGATTATCTCATGTGAAATTTCCTTATCCTTACATCTCGTTAAGAAAAGGAAAGTAATAAGACTAAAAAATAGAGCTAAATAATGCATACAAATTTAAATAAATTGACTAATAATATTTTCAAAGCGCTCTTGCTTTCCGCTTATGCGTTTAAGTGAAGTGTTTTTAAAAGCTACTTCAGACAGAGCCTCAAGAGTTAAAGATCCTTTTTCAAATTGTTGACCCTTACCACTATCAAAAGTTGAATATCTTTGCTTTCTTAAGTTTCTATATTCTGAAGAAGTCAAAATTTTATCTGCTGCCATAAGTGCACGTGCAAATGTATCAGCTCCTCCAATGTGAGCATGGAAAATGTCTTCTAGATCAGTAGAGTTTCTTCTTAATTTAGCATCAAAATTTATCCCTCCCCCCTGCAGACCACCTGCCTCTAGAAAAACTAACATTGCTTCGGTAACCTCATATATATTTACTGGAAATTGATCAGTATCCCATCCATTTTGATGATCGCCTCTATTTGCATCAATACTACCGAGCATTCCTGCATTAGCTGCAACAGCTAATTCATGATCAAAGGAATGCTGTGCAAGAGTAGCATGATTGACTTCAATGTTTAATTTAAAATCTTTTTCTAGATCATATTCTTTTAAAAATCCAATTGCTGTTGCAGCATCAAAATCATATTGATGCTTCATAGGTTCCATCGGTTTTGGTTCAATAAAAAAGGTGCCTTTAAACCCTTGTCCTCTTGCATAATCTCTGGCAATTGTAAGCATCTGTGCCATGTGATCTAATTCTCTACCAATATCTGTATTCAGTAAAGACATATAACCCTCTCTTCCGCCCCAAAAGACATAATTTTCACCCTCCAGTGTAAGGGTTAAATCCAATGCCATTTTAATTTGAGCGCCCGCACGAGCTACAATACTAAAATCTGGGTTAGTTGCTGCACCATTCATGTAAAAAGGGTTTGAAAAACAATTAGCAGTACCCCAAAGAACTTTAACTCCTGATTGTTTTTTCTTTTCTAAGATATAATCAGCTATTTCGTGTAAGCGCTTTTCTGTTTCAGCTAAAGTTTTTGCTTCATCAACTAAATCCACATCGTGAAAACAGAAATAATCAAAACCTAATTTTGTGATTAATTCAAATGCAGCATCTGCTTTATCACGTGCGCGCTTAAGAGGATCAGAAGATTGATCCCATGGAAATTGTTGAGTTCCAGGTCCAAATGGATCTCCTCCTTGACCGCAGAAGCTATGCCAGTATGCTATGGCAAACTTAAAATGTTCACGCATTGGTTTTCCCATAACAATTTGTTCTGGGTTATAATATTTAAATGCAAGTGGGTTATCAGATTCTTTTCCTTCGTAAGAAACTTTGCCTATTCCTTTATAAAATTCTCGATCTCCTGTTATTATCATTATTCTATATTTAGTTTGTTATTTAATATTGTTTTCCAATTATGGTAGGCCTGATGATAAACCATAGAGTTAGATTTGGGTTCAAAATTGGCAACTTTATCAAAATCATTCATACTCTCCCCTAAAGAATCAAGAGCTGTTTGCTCAAGGCCAGCAGCCCTTGCAGCTCCTACTGCTCCAGTAGTATTATAAATCTCAATAGGTTGACCAATAAGTGTAGAAAAGGTTTCTGAAAATATTTTAGATTGAAATAAATTATCATTTCCAGCCCTTATTATTCTTGGATTAAGTCCGTCTTGTTTCATTATTTCCATTCCGTATACAAACGAAAAAGCAATTCCTTCTAGTGCTGAACGGCATAAATGAGATTTTTGGTGAATATTTAAATTTAAATTACAAAAGTGTGCTCCCAAATTTCGATTGTTCAACATGCGCTCACTTCCATTTCCAAAAGGAAGGTTAACTAAGTCTTCACTTCCAACAGCTACTTTGTTAGCAAGAAGGTTCATAGTATTAAAATCTCTTATTTGCGTAAGCTTTTTTAACCAACTATATAAGATTCCTGCTCCATTAATACACAAAAGAGTTCCTATGAAAGGAGTTTCAAGTGTATAGTTTACATGGGCAAAGTGATTTAATCTAGAAAACTCTTTAGATTTTGTTTGATTATTTACTGCAAAAAGCACCCCAGAAGTACCGCCTGTGGCAGCTACCTCGCCTGATTTTAAAACATTTAATGCAAGAGCATTGTTGGGTTGATCCCCAGCACGATACCGAATAGGAATTCCCGATGGCAAACCACTGGCTTGAGAGGCCACTGTACTAATAGTTCCCTGTTCTTCAAAGTTTTCAACCAAGGGAGGAGTAAATCTTTTTTCGATTTTGTAATAGTCTAATAACCAGTCAGCAACTTTTTTATCTTTATAATCCCAAAGCATCCCTTCTGACAGACCATTTTTTGTGGTCAGAATTTCATTTGAAAGTTTAAAGGCAATAAAATCTCCTGGAAGCATATAATTTTCAACTTGCTCATATATATTTGGTTCATTTTCTTTGACCCATTTAAGTTTTGAGGCAGTAAAATTTCCTGGTGAGTTAAGCAAATGTTTGCCGTAAAGGTCTTCTCCGAGATCTTGAGCTGCTTTATTTCCAATTTCTACTGCTCTGCTGTCACACCAAATGATCGCATCTCTTAATACCTTCCCATTTTTGTCAATAAGAACTAATCCATGCATTTGATAAGAAATACCAACCCCTAAAATCTTTGTTGAATCAATCATGTTTTCTGACAAAATTCGTTTGGTAGCTTTACACAAATACTTCCACCATATTTCAGGATTCTGTTCTGCCCAATTTGGTTTTGGTGAATAAATACTCATCTCTTCTTTAGGTTCAGAAACCACAGCTATTTGTTTATTACTCCCAGCTTCAACTAAAGCAACCTTTATTGAAGAACTTCCTATGTCGTAGCCTATATAAAACATAAGTAAATTAGATATTTATCAATCACCCTTTATTTAATTAGTATTGTAATATGCGAAACATATAATTTTAAATATAATAAAAAGTTCCATCTGTTTAAATTTGTTAAAATTTGAATGGATTTTTCTTTATAACTAAAAATGTATAATTTTAGTTGAAACATTTGAACAAGAAAATACACAATCTTATGAAATCTAAAAAAATATTTCTATCACGTAGGTCTTTTTTAGGGACTGCCGCAACTGTTACAGCTGGACTAAGTCTTACTGGAAATAAATTATTGGGTGCGCCAAGTTATATACCTAATTTACTCAAACCAAACTCCAAAATAAATGGAGTCCAATTAGGGGTTATAACCTATTCATTTAGAGAAATGGAAGATCAAAGTGCAGAAGCAACACTTCAATACATTTTAGACTGCGGAATCAGCGCTACTGAATTAATGGGGAGCGTTGCGGAATCATTTATTGGAAAACCAGATAATAAGGTGGATCGAAGAACCTATTACCGTCTATTAAGACTGGAAAAAAAGAAAAATTTAGATAAAAATCAGAAAAAACAGTTAGCCGATCTAAAACTTCAAACAGCCTCCTATGAAAATGAGGTTAAAAAATGGAGGAAAAATAAAAATCCAAATGATTTTATTAAGCTTCGCAAAATGTTTAATGATGCTGGAGTTGAAATTTACGCATTCAAACCAGATTATTTATTAAGAAAAGGCAATTCAGATGAAAATATAACTTATGCAATGAAGGCGGGAAAAGCCTTAGGTGCTAGCCATGTTACACTTGAGCTCCCAGAAGATTCAAATCATACTTTTAGACTTGGAAAACTTGCTGAAAAAAACGGAATTAAGGTGGCTTATCATGGTCATACTCAGCAACATGCTAAATGGTGGGATACTGCGCTGGAGCAATCAAATCAAAATGCTATGAATCTAGATTTAGGACACTATATCGCGGCTGGGAATAAAGATACTTTTGAAGTTATTGAAAAAATGAATTCAAAAATTTTAAGCATGCATACAAAAGATCGCAAAAATCTTCAAAACGGGCAGGACAATATGCCTTTTGGAATGGGAGATACACCAATTACTGAGATTTTACAAATTATGCGGGATCAAAAATATTCTTTCCCAGCAACTATTGAATATGAATATCGAACTCCAAAAGATTCAACAATAATTAATGAAATTAAAAAATGTGTCGATTATTGTAAAAATGCACTGGAGTCATAAAATAAATTAATCTGGCCTTACATAATATTCAACTGTACCTTCCCAATCAGGATCTGCTGAACCTTTCCACGTATTTGTAATTGAGTCAAAGCATATGGCATGAACCCTTCCAAATTTTGCCTTTTCGTCAATTAATTTGACAGGATATTCATCAGGATCAATATCTGCATTAAGATTTTTTACTTCATAATGATCCTCAATCCATAAAGTGTCTTTGTCGGGATAAATTCTCGGAAGCATTAGCGAAGTATTTAGATTATTTTTTTGTTTAAAAAATCTATGTGAAACTTGAGTTACAGCTGTTACAATTTTATTCCCGCCAGCAGCACCAAGAGCCAATTGGGTTTTTCCATCCCTTGTAAATAATACAGGAGAAATAAATGATTTAGAACGTTCTCCGGGCTTATATTCTCCAAGGTAACCTCCAAGACTAACTGCATATAGGAATCCTAATTCTTTAGATGCAACCTTAGAACCCATCGTTGGACCAATTGTTTGTGTTAAACTTACAACATTACCTTTATCATCTGAAGCTGTAAGATGGGTTGTATGACCATCAATAGCAGCCCTTGAATCAATTAGATTATTTGCTTGTTCTTTGATTGATCTACTTTTTTCATTTTCTAATTGCGAGGCCCAAATTTTAGCTTGATTATAATCAATTATTTTTGATAGTGAATCTTGATTTTCCTGATGATTCCTGTAAGAATAAGCGAATCTTGTGACCTTTTCAAATTGTTTAGCCCATTGTTCTTCTGAAATAGGTGTTTTTAAATAATCCATTATTTGCAGAATTTGAATTGTTAATGCACCGAAAGAAGGTAAATCTAATGCGAATAGTCTATTACCATTAAAAGTGCCTTCTAAAATATTACTATCCATTGCATTATAGTTTTTTAAATCTTCAAGTGTTAAAATCCCACCATTTGCCTGAATATCCTCTACAATTTTTTTTGCTATCTCTCCATTATAAAATCCTTCCTTTCCTTTTTCGGCAATTTCTTTCAATATTTTGGCTAAAGTTTTTTGAAAAACTAGATCTCCAGCTTTAAATGATTCGCCATCATTATTTAAAAAATGAGATTTTGACCCTTCAAATTCCTCAATTAACTTTTTAACACTTTGTTGTCTTTTTGCTTCATTTGGTAAAATTTTATAACCCTTTTCAGCATAATTGATTGCAGGTTCCATTACTTTTTTTAATGGCAAACTTCCATAGGTTTCATGTATTTTAGTTAATCCAGCTACAACACCAGGTATGCCAATAGTCTTATAACCATAGGTGTATTTTTTATCCATTTTTTTATAATTCATTGGAACCTGGGTTGATGCATCAATTCCTGCAATTAAACCTGATGAATCTTTAAAAATAGCTTGAAGACGTCCTCCTATACCACTCATACTGGGCTCCACAACAGAGAGGGCAAAGGCAGCAGCAACTGCCGCATCAAAAGCATTCCCATTTTGTTCAAACATTTTTTTACCAGCTAGTGATGCTAATGGATGGGCTGTTGAAATTGCATTGTTCACGAAAGGCTTATTTGTCTTTTGTCTACATGAAAGAATTGATAATATAATTATTAGGTATATAACCCTAAAAGCAAAATTTTTCATTTATGAAATTGTTTTTCCCAATAATAAAAAATTTTGCTGATAATGTGATCTAAAAATAATATCATTTACAAGTCTTTATTCCATTTATAGATTTTGTAAATTGCTTTATATCAAAGTCAATTACAATGAAAATAATTTATCCTCTTATTATTCTTTTGTTTACCTCATGTCAACAGATAAAACCAAATAATGATAAAACAAAAAATAACTCAAATTATAATCCAGAAGCTAGGCTGGAAAAATTAGGGATTGAATTGCCAAGAGTTTCCGATCCAGTAGCAAACTATGTTCGTGTTGTAAGAACAGGAAACCTATTATTTCTTTCAGGAAGTGGTCCTAAAAAGGAAGACGGCAGCTACATAATTGGGAAAGTAGGTGAAGACCTAACTCTAAAAGAGGGTTACAAGGCTGCAAGACTAACAGGTATAAATCATCTTGCAACACTAAAATCTGAAATAGGTGATTTAAAGAGAGTAAAAAAAATTGTAAAAGTTTTGGGAATGGTTAATTGTACACCAGATTTTACTGATCAACCAAAGGTTATCAATGGTTTTTCTGATTTAATGGTTGAGGTGTTTGGAGACAAAGGGAAACATGCTCGCTCTGCTGTAGGTATGGCATCATTACCAATAGGAATTGCAGTAGAAATTGAATTGATTGTAGAAGTTGAATAAACTTTTCGGAAAATTTGAAAATTCTTTTTTTAGTTCATTTCACTGCTAATCCATTCTAAAAATAGTTTTGAATTTTCTATTGCCTTATGATTTTCATCAAAGAAGGGCTCTTTGGAATTGTATTTTGCTTTGAAAAAATCAGAAAACATATAAGCCGAAATTTCATTCGGATGATCAAGCCCTCTATTTACAGGAAAGGAATTTTTGTAAAAATCAAGTTCTGATAAGGGCATAAAATTTAATAAAGAATTAGTTTTTGAAACCATATAATTTCCATTTTCTAATTCTATTTTGAAAGCCAGGTCTTTAAAGTCTCTACCCATAACAGGTATTTCATTATTTTCTCTTAGAAGGGTTCTTGCCCAATAAAACTTATTTTCTTCAATTGGATCTGGAATCAGCCATTCTGCCAGAGGTGCGTCTGGATTAGAAACTTGATTGATGATAATATCTCCCTCATCCTTTACTTTTTCTTTAATAAAGTTCCATTTTTCTATGTAAAGTTTGTCAAACTTAGATTTGAAAGTTCTCTGCAATGAATGCATTTGTTCGTGCACTAAAAGACCACCAAGGGAAGTCACTAATCTTGTTTCAGTCTTATTATCCATATTATCACTCCAATCTCCTAAAAGTCGGTCTAGATAAGCTTGACTTAGAATTATATAAGTACCTCTTGTATGGGCAAAACCACCACAAAGCCAATTCTGAATTTTTATAAATCTCCAAGGTTGATTTGCCATAAGATTTATATCATGCTTCAATAACCACGTATTAATTTTTTTTAGAACAAAAGAAATGATTTGTTTTTCTTTATTGCTAAACTCCATTACAGCTGAAGAAAATTTTTTGCGTGCAAAATTCCTTGCTGAATCAAGTTCTTTTGGCGGTTTTTCTTGAATAAAAGTGGTAATTTCTCTTATTTGAAGTTTTGAAAAATATGGTTCAAAAGTCTCATCTAAAATTGCTCTGCCTGCTTCCTCTTTATTTAAAAAATTAATCCTTGAATGAACAAGTGGACTTTTATAAATTTCATTTATCTGATAGTCTGTCAAGCTATATTTTGGATTAATTCTATCTTCAAATTCTCCATCTCCTTGAATGTTAGGAAGCGAATCAACAATGTTTGGGTCATCAACTACATGCTTCAAGCCTAAATTATGGCCAACTTCGTGAGCAACAACAAAAGCCTCCATAAATTTTTTTTCTTGAGCTTTATATTTTTTTCCATCTCCAAGAGTAATAAATACAAGATTCCCATTCATCATCCCTCTACCTGTAGGTCCCTTATTTCCATCAATAGCATTAACAAAAAACATATTTATAATGTCTTGCTGTCCTCTTAAAATCTTATCCCTTCTAGCCAAAGAAACAATACTATCTAAATTAATTTTACCATCTCTAGCATTTGTACTATTGTAAAAAATTGGCTCCAGATAATGAAAATTTATATCTGCTTTAGAGTATGCATTATTAACTAAAGATAAAGACGTTTCAATTTTTGCTGGTTCTTTGCCTAAGTCCGATTGAGTTACAATTGGTTGAATAATCACAACCTTAGAACTAAGCTGATTAATGTCAGATTTTTTACATGAACTAATGAAAAAAAATGAAGTTAATAAACCTAGAAACAAAGAGTATCTCATATTATTTTAGATTGAGAAATGAAAAAGTTTTAATATTTATTCTCAATAACGGCAATAAATTTTAATCTAAAAAATACTAAAAAAAATATCATGATTTTTATGTTATTAATATTTATCTTGAATTTGGATGTAATTGGAGTTTAATTTTAATATATTCTATTCAATACCAAATGAAAACTGAAAAAAAGTGGTGGAAGGAAGGCATAATTTATCAAATCTATCCTCGCTCTTTTAAAGATACCTCAGGTGATGGATTAGGGGATATAGAGGGAATCATTGAAAAATTAGACTACATAAGGTCTCTTGGTGTAAATATTATTTGGCTTTGTCCAATATATGAATCTCCAAATCATGATAACGGTTATGATATTTCAGATTACAGAAAAATAAGTAATGATTTTGGAGGTAACGCTTCTTTTGATAGACTTATTTCAGAAATGCAGTCACGGAATCTAAAACTGATTATGGACTTAGTTGTAAATCACTCATCTGACCAACATCAATGGTTTAAAAAAGCAAAGCAAAGTAAGGAAAATCCTTATCATGATTATTATATATGGAAACATGGAAGCCCAAAAAAACCCCCAAACAATTGGCAGTCTGTTTTTAACGGAAGTGTATGGGAATGGAATCCAAAAACTGAAGAGTATTTTCTTCATCTCTATACTAAAAATCAACCAGATTTAAATTGGGAGAATCCAAAAGTAAGAAATGAAGTCTACGAGATTATTGAATTTTGGCTAAATAAAGGTGTAGATGGCTTTAGGATGGATGTTATCTCACTAATTTCAAAAAGAAAAAAATTCAAAGACATACCTGAAAATACTCCATTTCAAGAAGTAATGGAAAAAATATATGCTAATGGACCAAGGGTACATGAATTTTTAAAAGAAATGAATCAGAAAGTGCTTAGCAAATTTGATATAGTTACTGTAGGTGAAGGCCCTGGAATAAATCTAGAAAATGGATCAAAATATGTTTCGTCAAGTGAAAAAGAACTTAATATGATTTTTCATTTTGACCATCTTACAATAGATTTTGGTAAAAATGGTAAGTACGATCCTATTCCTTTGGATTTTCTTCGTTTTAAAGAAATCTTTCGGAAATGGGATAAATCGCTGGGTGAAGATGGTTGGAATAGTATCTTTTTAGGAAATCATGATTTTTCTAGAATGGTTTCGCGTTTTGGAAATGATAATAAACATCGTACTGCTTCTGCAAAACTTTTGATTACTCTTCTTATGACACTCAGAGGAACTCCTTACTTATATCAAGGAGATGAAATTGGAATGACTAATGTAAATTATTCCAGTATTAATTTATATGATGATGTGGAAAGTATAAATGCATGGAAAGCCGCTGAAATGGAAGGAAAAGATATGAATCAATTTTTAAAAGCAGTTCACAAACAAAGTCGAGATAATGCAAGAACACCTATGCAGTGGAATGCAAATTCTCAAGCTGGTTTTACAAGAGGAAATCCTTGGATTCCTATTAATGACAATTATACCAGTATTAATGTAGAAGAATCAGAAAAAGACCCTAATTCAATTCTAAATTATTACAGAAAAATTATTTCATTTCGTAAATCTCATTCCACCCTGATTTATGGTTCTTTTAAAGATCTTTTACCAGACCATAGCAGATTATATGTTTATGAAAGAACCGATGACAAAAATTGTTTTTTAATTACTCATAATTTTAGTGATTTATCAACTAAATGGCAGGTTAAAAAAAATTCGTTTTCTTTAAAATTATCAAACTACAAAAATGCTCATTCTGATTTATTATTACCTTGGGAAACTAGAATCTACCAAATGATAAATTGTGAAAAAAATTAAAAATCTATACATTGTAGTATTCAATGTCAAAAATTTAAATTACATGAGTCATTTTCCTAAAATATTTAACAATTTAACTTGCTCTCTATTTATTTATATTTCTTTTTTGCTATCATCTTGTGAAAAAAGTGAAAAATCAAAAATTTACTCAGATGAAGTAAAGACTTTAATTTCATATGTACAAGATAAAAGCAAGTTTAACTTTTCTGTAGTAGACACAATTAAATATGAGGGCGCTTTACTTTACAGAGTTAAAATGAATTCAGGTGAATGGTTGACAAAAGAAATTGTTGATGAGCCAAATTGGTGGCATTGGGTAGATATTGTTATTCCCGACAAGATTGATACTTCAACAAGTTTTTTATTTATAGGTGGAGGCTCAAAATTTGATAATAATTTATTTTTGGATAGCTTGACTATTCAAAAAGCCATTGAAACAAAATCAATCGTTACTCATGTGAGTAATATCCCTTTTCAACCTTTAAATTTTCATTCTAATGATACAATATCTCGCTATGAGGATAACTTAATTGCTTATGGATGGGATAAGTTTTTAAAGGGAGGTGCAAAAAAAGATGATGTTGAATGGTTAGCCCGTTTTCCGATGACTAGAGCAGTTGTTCGAGCAATGGATGTAGTTCAAAAAATTACTTCTAAAGAAAAGTATGCTGTGAAAGATTTTTTTATATCAGGAGCCTCAAAAAGAGGATGGACAACATGGACTACAGCCGCTGTTGACAAAAGAGTGATTGGCATGGCTCCATTAGTTATTGACCTTTTGAATATAATACCGTCTTTTGAGCACCATTATCAACTATATGGCGATTGGAGTCCTGCTGTAAAAGATTATGTGGATTTTGGAATAATGGATTGGATGAAAACAAAAGAGTTTGAAAATCTTTTGAAATATGTTGAGCCATTTCAATTTAAACATCTTTTTACAATGCCAAAATTAATTGTTAACGGCACTATTGATGAATTTTTTGCTACTGATTCTTGGAAATTTTATTGGGATGAAATCCCAGAAAAAAAGTATCTACAATATGTCCCTAATGGAAATCATGGACTAACAACTGGTAGTTACCAACTTAAAAATATTTTTTCTTTTTATAATAGACTTATACATTCTCAAGAATTACCTGAAATGATTTGGCATATTGAAAATGATACATTCCATGTCAATGTAGGTAAAGATACACCACATCAAATCCATCTTTGGAAAATTAATAATCCCAATACAAGAGACTTTAGAATATGGGAAGTTGGTCGAAATTGGAAAAATACTCTGGTAAATTATAAAGAATCTGGAAAATATGAAATTGAAGTGCCTGTCGGAGAGGGGTTTACAGCATCACTTGTTGAAATTATATTTTATCCTGATTCTGAAAATCCTGTTACACTCACAACGGGCACTCACGTTTTACCTGATAAATATTTACATGCTCCTTATGATTCTTCCCAAAAAGAAAAATTTTAGAGTATAAAATTGAAGATTTGTAAATATACCTAAACACCTTTTAGGTATTACTTAAAAACTACTGATTAAATCATTACATTAAGTTTAATTCACTTGTTTTCATTAATTTTACACAAATAAATACGATGAGTCTCTTGAAACCAAATAATTTAATCTTCTCATTGGTATTAGCCACATCATTAGTTTTCATTCATTGTTCAAAAGAAACTAATGAAAATACACTTCCTGTATCAAATTCAGGAAATGTTGATAATACCAATATTGATCTTGAAGGAAACCTTCAAGTTAGCGACTTTGTATGGAGAGGTTTAAATGAATTTTATTACTGGCAAAATAAGGTAGAAGATCTCTCAGACGAAAAACTTACAGATGAAACCGCTTATGCAAAATATATAAGTGATAATTCCGATCCAAAAATATTTTTTAAATCCTTGAAACATTCTGAAGATCGCTTCAGTTGGATAGAAGATGATTATAGAGTTCTTGAAAACACACTTCAAGGAATAATTGCTTCCAATGGAGTCGAATTTGGATTATTATATGCTTGTAGAAATTGTAATGAGTTGATCGGATTTGTTAAATATATTCTTAAAGATTCTGATGCTGAAGGGAAAAGTATTAAAAGAGGCGATCTGTTTACCGGAGTTGATGGAAATATTTTGACAGCTGGTAATTATCGTTCATTGCTTTTTGGCAATAATCTAAATTACTCTCTTAATATGGCTTCAGCTAGTAGTGGTGCAATTTATAATACAGGTGTTGAGGTTGAATTAACAAAAGAAGAAAATTTTGAAATTAACCCGATTCAAATAAGTAAGGTCATTGATATGAATGAAATAGGCCAAGTAAATAATGCAAAAGTTGGTTATCTTATGTATAATCAATTTGTTGCAGACAAAAGTGATGAATTAAACAAGGTCTTTGAAGAATTTAATAGCCAAGGAGTTTCAGAGTTAATAATCGATTTACGATATAATGGTGGAGGCTCAATAAAAAATTGTGTTGAATTGGCAAGTATGATAACCGGTCAATTTACAAATGAAATTTTTGCTGAAGAACAATGGAATGATAAACTCCTGCCTTATTTAAGGAACCGTTTTGGAAAAGAAACCTTGATAAATAGGTTCCCTGGGGTATTAGTAAATGGAGAAAATATTAATTCATTAAATCTAGATCGTGTTTTTATTATCACTACCTCTGAATCAGCTTCAGCTAGTGAATTGCTTATAAATGGCCTTTCTTCTTACATTAATGTTATACAAATTGGAGAAAAGACCGTTGGAAAAAATGTTGGCTCCATAACTGTTTACGACTATATTGATGACCAACAAACTAAAAATCCTGATCACAAATATGCAATGCAACCTATTGTTTTAAAAATTGCAAACAACGACGGCTTTGCTGACTATGCTGAAGGTCTTTTACCTGACTATTTTATTGAAGAAGACATTCAGAATATGGGGATTTTAGGCACAAAAGATGAGCCTATGCTTTCTAACGTTCTAGATATTATAAGAGGATCAACAAAATCTTATAATATAGAAAAAGAAATTTCAAAAGGTTTTTTAGTAAAGGATCCTTTGATGATTAAAAGACAGATAATGTTTGTTGAAAAAGAAGAGTTATTTTTAAATTAAAACAAATTATCAAAACACATAAAGGGCACATATTAATTTTCTTAGGGTTTTTGTTGTTTTCTTCTTTAGGATTTTCGCAACAGATTAAGATTAATATTGACTATGCTAATTCTCAAATCAGGTCAAAACGTGTTGAGCTAGGTCTAGAAGTAAATAAAGGTGTTAATTTTAATGGAAATGTAAAAATTTCTTTTGGAACAAGTTCAAACTCTTTAACAACGCACTCTGTTGGTTCCATAAGTAATACTGATGATTTTAATCTAAAGACATTTTATTTTGAACAAAAAAATCTTTCTCCAAACACAAACTATGTCTACAAGTGGTCTTTAGAAAGTGATATTGGCACATTTGAAACAAATCAATTAAGTTTTAAAACTCCAAGTGGATTTGATGTCCTACCATATCAACTCTTTGAAATACCTGAAGAAGGAATAATCCCTGGAGACACAATTGGTTTTATAAAATATGAAGATACAGATGGTTCTTGGCAAAAAGTCCAAACTTATTATAAAACAACTTTAGGGCTAAAAACAGATGGTACTCTTTGGGCTTGGGGTCGAAACGCCAAAAGATTAGTTGTTAATCCAGCAAGTCAATCTGAGGTAGTCTATGAGCCATTACAAGTAATTATGCCTCCAAACCCAGACGATTTTGATCAAGATGGAGATGGTTATTTTGATGTGGATGAAGATTTAAATTCACAGTCAAATAAAGCAGATAAAAATAGCAAGCCAACAGATACTGATGGAGATGGTTTTTCTGATGCTTTCGAAACTCTACTAGGTACTAATCCAAATAATGGTGACATAACCTGGGAAGAGGATCAAAAAATTTATAAATATTTCATAGAAAATCTTGTTAACTCAAGTAATCAATTATTATTTCATGATTTTGCGGTTTCAAAAACTGCAGCACTAGGAATAGAAAAGAATACAAAGAGATTATACTATTGGGGAGACAGTAATGGTAATGTTGATCTTAATTCTACTTTATACACTTCACATCTTCAAAAAGCCCAACATATAAAAGATAATCCTGATGGTAACATCTTACCTCTTAGTTATGCGTTTGGAGATCTAATATCAGGAGCTGAAATTCTAAATGATTATCCAACACTAATTGACTCTTTAAAAAGGTGGGATAAAATTGCTATTTCTAATAATTATAAAACCCCTAAAATTCCAAATCTAAATAATTTAACTGAAATATTTGATACGACTGTAGCTGGAATAACCGAAGGTGGAGATCTGTATGTTTGGGGAGTAATTGAAGGGATAATGACTAGAAATTATATTAAAGTTGGTAGTGGTCGAAAATGGAAAGATGTTAAAGTGGGAGACGCTATAATAGCTCTTGCTACTGATGGCACTCTGCATGAAATAGGAATGGATATTCCAACATCTGCAAATGCGTCTACACTTGACCGAGATAATGATGGTGTTGCAGATGTCGATGATGCATTTGAATGGGACCCAAATTATCAATATGATAGTGATGATGATGGTTTCCCCAATAAAGTTGAAGACCGAGTTGGAACAAATAAAAATATTCCTGATACTGACGGTGATGGAGTTTTAGATGCAGAAGACCAATTGCCTCTTGATCCTAAATATTCAAGAGATGCAGACTTTGATGGCCTTCCAGATGAATTAGATCCAAACGATGATAATTGGGATAGTGATGGGGACGGTGTCCCTGATGGTGAAGATGCAGACCCAGCTGATAGTTCCAAAAAATGGGATTGTGATGGAGATGGTGTTGATGATAATGAAGAATGGAGACGCGGGTCTGATCCGTGTGTATTAGATACTGATGGAGATGGTGTCCAAGATAAAGATGATAAATATCCAAGGACATTCTACTATCAAAAAGATAGTGATGGAGATGGTCTACCTGATGCACTTGAAATTATGAATGGAACAAAACCAAATAATCCCGATAGTGATGGTGATGGATATCTCGACGCAATAGCATCTTCTAAATTTGATACTTTTAGACAAGCTGCAGATAATTTAGATTGCTCGCTTGGTTGGGAAAGATGTGATAGATGGTTGTATTTTTGGAGGTTTTGGGATATTAAATATGATTGTAATGGAGATGGATGGATTTCATGGGAAGAATGGGAAGGAATAAGCTCTGATTGTCAGAACTTAAAACCTAGAGATGAATTCCCTAATAACGCTGCATTCACTGCTGATACAGATCGAGATGGACAGGCAGATGAAATTGATGAAGATGATGATAATGATGGCTTCAAAGATGTTGTTGAATTAAATTCGAATGTTAACACCGATCCTAAGGATTGGCAAAGTCAACCAAAAGATAGCGATGGAGATTGGCTTGCTGATGCTATAGAAAAAGCTCTTAAAACAGATCCAAATAACTGGGATACGGATGGAGATGGGGCTGGAGATGGATGGGATGATTGGCCTCTAGACAAAACTATATCTTGGGATTCTGATAAAGATAGGTTGGAAAATTGGATAGAAGAAGAAAGATTAGGGACTGATCCACAAAAAGCTGATACTGACGGAGATGGTGTAAATGACAATGAAGATCTTTTTCCTCTAGATAAAACACAATCTAAAGATACTGATGGTGATGGTTTAGCAGATAGTTATGAAACAGCTAGGGGAATGAATCCTAAATCTAAAGATTCTGATGGTGATGGATATTATGACGCTCCCTGTGATAGAAATAAGGAAATATTTTATACCGATCCTTCTGGAAATTCTTGGTGGACAGATAATTGGAGAGAATGTGACGGATATTGGGCCCAGAATTCTAATAATAATAATCAATGGCAATTCTATCCCAGTCAGTGGAAAGAAGACAAATTTCCAACTGTTGCCTCTGAATGGGCTGATTTTGACGGAGATGGGACTGGAGATAATGCTGATACTGATGATGATAATGATGGTACAATAGATACCCAAGACGACTTTCCTTTTGATGCAACTGAACAAAAAAATACCGATAAACCAACTATCGCAAACGGTTACCTTACTGATAACGATAATGATGGAGTATACGGTGAAGATTATAATAATGACGGATGGGTTGAGGAAACCACAGGTGACAGGAGAAGATTTGATTTTGTAGGAAATAATAAAGATCCTGACGATGATGGTGATTTATATTTAGACGTAGATGAAATTGCAGTTGGGACAGATCCTTTAGATAAAGATAGTTATCCTGGGTCCTCTTATAGAGATCAAGATGGCGATGGTGTTTCTGATCGATATGAATTAATTAATAAAACTGATCCTAAAAACTGGGATACTGATGGAGATGGAATTAGTGATGGATGGAAATATCCACACCTCTGCAATGACAACAAAAAATATAAAGTTTTTATTGAGATACCAAATGCATCAGCAACTGTAAGTCACAACACATATTATATAAAATTATATCCATACAGTAATTCTAGTA
>MDTG01290244.1_pt1 | contig 28337 bp, 28 predicted proteins | sample 811421 | NCBI WGS metagenome assembly MDTG01 (sample SAMN05326645, study PRJNA326480) | marine metagenome | isolation source: seawater | place: Pacific Ocean: South East | collected 2011
AATACGATAAACTAAACTCATACGTTAATAAAAAATAATTTTTTATGCAAGAAGCACATAACAATAAACATTCCAATGATTTTGATGAAATAGCCCTTCGAGAACTTTTTAATGTTCTATTGGAGGGAAAACGGATTATTGTTTCTCTAACGGCTTTTGCATCTATTATTGGAGTTATTTATAGTCTACTTTTACCTAATATATATGAATCTAAAACCATACTAGCTCCTGTTAATCCATCCAGTGGTATTTCTGGAGCTCTTGAAGGTTATAGTGGAATTGCAGGGCTTGCTGGGATAAGGCTCCCTTCTGGTGGTGATGAAGGTAATTCTGCACAAGCAATACAAAAGATTAGCTCTCTGAGTTTCTTTGAGAACCACATTTTGGCAAATATTTATCTGCCAAATCTTATGGCCGTTAAATCTTGGAACTCCAAAACAAATACAGTCTCTTATGATGAGAATACTTACGATACGAGTACCAATACTTGGATTAGAGATTATTCTTATCCTCAGCAACAAATACCAAGCGCTCAAGAGAGCTTTGAAGTTTTTAAGGAGCATTTAATTTTAAGTGAAGATAAAAAATCTGGCTTTATTATCCTATCTATTAAACATCAATCACCACTTGTTGCGAAGCAATGGGCTGAGTTGATTGTTAATCAAGTTAATTATTTTTATAGACAAAAAGATAAAACAGAGTCACAAAAGGCTGTTAGTTATCTTAATCAGCAAATTTCAATGACTAGTTTATCTGAAATTAAAGAAGTCTTAGCTCAGCTATTGCAAGAAGAAACTAAGAAGTTAACCCTAGCTGAAGCCAATCAGTATTACGTTTTTAATTACATTGATCCTCCTGCTGTAATGGAAAATAAATCAGAGCCTAAAAGGGCTTTAATTTGTATCATAAGCATATTGCTCGGTGTAATGCTTAGTATTGTTATAGTTCTCATACAACATTACGGTCATAAGGATAAGATCACTTAAGTTCTAAGAAGTTTACCGTCCTTGGGAATATATGATTCTATTGATAGCGCTGATGGATATCAGGTTAAGAGGTTAACCGTAAACCCCAAATTTAAGCTAAGTGTTCAAATGCATTATCATCGCTCAGAGCATTGGGTGGTGGTGTCGGGAGAGGCGAGAGTTGATTATGGCGCTGAATCAGTTGACTTTAACGTAAATGAATCTACATATGATGGAAAAGAGGCTATTCATGCGTTAGAAAATCTTGGCGATATTCCTTTAGAGTTGATCGAAGTTCAGGTTGGAGATTGTCTTGGTGAGGATGATATTGTTCGTTTTGATGATGGATATGGAAGAACAAATAACTACCAGCCATAGTGCTTTAGTTGAGTAACAAATTAGTTTTACAAAGAGAAAAATAATGAATTCTATTTTAGAGTTGATAGGCAGGTCAGAAAATCTTTTTCATAAAGATGTAACTGAAAATAAAAAACAATTAGAACATATCGTTCAAGATTCTAAATTTTTAGTTCTTGGTGGAGCTGGCTCTATTGGACAGGCTGTTTCAAAAGAGATTTTTAAACGAGATCCTAAGAAACTCCATGTTGTAGATATAAGCGAAAATAATTTAGTTGAGTTAGTAAGGGATATCCGAAGTTCATATGGTTATATCAATGGAGACTTTCGAACATTTGCATTAGATATTGGGTCAGTTGAATATGACGCTTTTTTTGAGAGTGACGGTAATTATGATTACATTTTGAATTTATCAGCATTAAAACACGTTCGAAGCGAAAAAGACCCATTCACACTAATGCGCATGATTGATACAAATATATTTAATACTGAAAAAACCTTATCACAAGCTATATCAGCAGGATGTAAAAAGTATTTTTGTGTTTCGACTGATAAAGCTGCTAATCCAGTTAACTTGATGGGTGCATCTAAAAGAATAATGGAAATGTTTTTAATGCGTCGAAGCTCTGAAATTGAAATTTCAACTGCAAGATTTGCAAATGTTGCATTTTCAGATGGATCATTATTACAGAGTTTTAATCAAAGAATACAAAAAAGACAACCAATAGTAGCTCCAAATGACGTTAGAAGATATTTTGTTACTCCTAAGGAGTCTGGAGAGCTATGTTTAATGTCATGTATTTTCGGCAGTAACCGAGATATATTCTTCCCAAAATTAAGCGAATCACTACATTTAATTACTTTTACTGAAATTGCTGTTAATTATCTTAAGCGGGCTGGTTATGAAGCACATATTTGTGAAAATGAAGATAGAGCTCGCTCTCTAGTAAGTACTTTGCCAGATAAAGGACAATGGCCTTGCTTTTTTTCAGCAAGCGATACTACGGGAGAGAAAGACTTTGAAGAATTTTATACAGATAAAGAGATTCTTGATCTTAACAGATTTGCGGATATTGGTGTGATAAAGAATGAATGTGTCTATGATAATGAAATGCTAGTAAATTTCCAAGAGACAATACATAATTTAAAGGAAAAAAAGTCATGGAATAAAGAAGAAATTATTAATTTATTTTTCAAACTTATACCTGATTTTCAATACAGCCAGATGGGCAAATATCTAGATGAAAAAATGTAATCATACATGGAGATGCTTCCCTTGAAAGATACACTTGATTTTATCCAAGATATTTTCGAATCAAATGAATTTATTGGACTTCATGAGCCAGCCTTTATGGGCAATGAATCATCCTATGTAAATGAGGCTATCAACAGCACTTATGTTTCAAGTGTTGGAAAGTTTGTAGATAAATTTGAAAGAGATATTGAAGATTACACAAAATCTTCAAAAGCAATTTCTTGCGTAAATGGAACCGCAGCACTTCATGCTGCTCTTTATACTGCGGGAGTTTCTTCGGGTGATATAGTAATTACTCAATCATTAACTTTTGTTGCTACATGCAATGCAATATCTCATATGGGAGCAGAACCAGCTTTTGTTGATGTATCTATTGATTCGTTAAGTCTTTGTCCAAGGGCTCTTTCTTTATTTCTCAGTGAGAACGCATATAAAAAAGAAAACAGAGCTTTTTTAAAAGAAAATAATAAGAGGATTAGCGCAGTTGTTCCAATGCACACATTTGGTCACCCAGCTGATATGGATGAATTATCGCTGGTATGTAAAAAGTGGCATCTTGACTTGATTGAAGATGCTGCAGAAAGCCTTGGTTCATTTTATAAAGGTGTTCATACCGGAACTATTGGTCGTTTTGGAGCCTTAAGTTTTAATGGTAATAAAATTATTACTACTGGAGGAGGAGGTATGGTTTTATGCTCTACCTTAAAGGATGGACTTAGGGTTAAGCACTTAACAACTACTGCAAAATCACCCCATCCTTATGAGTTCTTCCATAATGAACTCGGATTTAATTATAGAATGCCTAACCTAAATGCTGCACTGGGTGTTGCTCAGTTTGAGTCCTTGTCAAAATATCTTGTTAGTAAAAGAAGTTTGGCAATTAAATATAAAGAATTTTTTTCTGGGAGTGAGTATAAATTTGTTGATGAGCCTGTTTATGCACAATCTAATTTTTGGCTGAATGCAATAATCTGCCCAAGCAGATCTGCTAGAGATGAATTTTTGAAAATATCTAATGATAAGGGAGTTATGACACGACCTATATGGAGGCTTATGAGTAATCTGCCAATGTTTAGTAATTGTATAAGTGGAGATCTTTCAGTTTCTGAGTGTTTAGAAAGCAGAGTTGTGAATTTGCCTAGTTCACCATACAAAAAAAATGGAGTTTTAATTGAATAAAAAAATTCTAATAGAAGCCTCTGGGAGTCCAGTAAGTGCATTTATGATCAAGGCAATACAGTCGTCTAATAATATCGCCGTTGCCTCTGATATTTCTTCAGATTGTGCAGCAAAATTTTTAGCTAATGAATTTTGTCTTTTTCCGCGTGAAGGTGATGAATCAATGTGGGAAAAGGTAGAAAATTCTGTCCTAAAAAAAGAAATTGATATTATTATTCCTTCATTTGATGGAATGTTATTGGGTTGGGCAGAGCGTAAGGAATTTTTTTCAAAGCATGGAGTGAAGGTAATGATTTCTCCTCCTGAAACAATTGAAACATTCTCAGACAAATGGAACTCAGCCCTCTTTTTTGCAAAGCATGACTTCCCTTGCGCTTCTTCTTCTTTAAACCCAATTTATCCCCTTGTAAAACCTAGATTTGGTCGAGGAAGTAGCGGCGTGTTTATTGAATTTGACGAAAACAAAAGGGCGGCTAAGTTTAAGAGTGGTGATATCTCTCAGTCCATTCTCACTGGCGATGAGTACACAGTTGATTGCCTATTTGATCATAACGGGAGACCTATTTATATTATTCCAAGAAAAAGATTTCAAATTCAAAATGGCAAATCTATGGGAGGCATAACTGTAAAGAATCAAATAATTGAAGAATTAATAATTAGTTTGTCAAAAGCTATTGAATTTCATGGCCCTATCAATATCCAATTTTTTGTTAATGGTGAAGAGGTAAATATTCTCGAGATCAATCCCAGAATAGCTGGTGGAATGGCTCTGGGTTTTGCAGCCTCTGAAAATTGGGTTCCACGAGTAATCGATATTTGTAATTCTGATAATATTGATCCAATTAATATAAAGTGGGGTATGAAGATGTACCGTGCTTATGAAGAATTCTTTTCTTTGTGAAAAAATTAACTATACTTGATTTGGATAATACTCTCTATAATGAGCGGGATTATTTCGCAGGAGTATTCCAAGAATTTGAGTTCTCTAAAAATCTTACTTCTGGGCTTCTTCTTAAAAAATTTGATAACTTAGAAAGAAATTGTCCAGATATTTTAAAATCAGTTTTGCATAGTCTTGATATCTATTCTAAGGATAATCATGAAGAGCTATTTACATACTACTGCCATGCTGTTTTCTCGATACAACTTCCTGAAAAATCCAGAATTTTTTTAAAATCACTAAAAGAAATGGGTTGTATTTCAGCTGTTCTTACTAATGGAGTTGTTAAAGTACAAAAAAATAAAGTAAAGAATCTTGGATTAGATCTACTATGTGATAGGGTTTTTTATGCTCGAGAAAACGCAGCTGAGTACGAAAAACCAGATGCACGATGCTTTTATGAGGTATTAGATTACTTTGGTATAGACAAATCTGATGCAATAATGATTGGTGATAGTTATGAGAATGATTATTTAGGGGCTGTTGAAGCTGAAATTGATGCTTTATGGTTTAAAGGAAGATTTAATAACGGGATAACTGAGCTTGCAGAGGCCATGGTATATATTGCTGGAGAAAATAATGAGAAAAATTAAACGTATTATTGCCGTTACAGGAATACGATCCGAATATGATATTTTATATCCGGTTATTAAAAGAATAAAAGATTGCAAGAATTATGATCTAAAGCTCGTTGTTTCTGGAGCACATCTGTCAGACTGGCATGGAAGCACACTTGAGAGAATATCAAATGATGGATTTGAAATCACTGAATGTATAGATTCACTTTTATCTACAAATCGAACAACGCAGAGAAGCAAAGCTGTGGCTATGCTTATTTCTGGATTAACGCAGACTGTAGAGCGTGAAAAGCCTGATCTTCTTCTTGTTGTGGGTGACCGAGAAGAGAGCATAGCAACCGCAATAGTGGGGAATTATATGGATGTACTTGTTGCTCATATTGGCGGAGGAGATCCTGTTTGGGGAAATGCAGATGATCCCATAAGAATGGCGGTCAGCAAACTTTCTCATATCCACTTTACGACAGCCATACCCTACTCAAAAAATCTTATCAATATGGGTGAAGACTCTTGGAGAATCAAATTTTGTGGAACCCCAGGCTTAGATAATATTAATAATGAAAGCATGTTAAGCAAAGAAGATGTTAAATCCTCATTAGAGATAATAACAAATGACTATATAGTAATGTTGAAACATCCTTTATCTTCAGAATCTGAAAGCATTTATTCTCAAATGGAAATTTCGATATCTGCTGTAAATGAGTTTTGTAAAAAAAGAGATTTGACTGCTATATGCATTACTCCGAATAGCGATCCTGGATCTTACGAAATCGTGAAGGCATACCAAGATTTTTCTTCAGATAGTTTGATTTTAAAACAAACTTTACCAAGAAATATTTTTATTAATTTGATGCGTCATTCAAAGGCCTTGATAGGTAATTCGAGCATGGGAATTCTAGAGGCTCCTATGTATAAACTCCCTGTCGTCAATATAGGTAATCGACAAAGGGGACGACTTAATGCTGGTAATGTAATGTTTGTAGACTACTGTAAAGGAGATATAATAAGTGCACTTGAACGGGCTGTATTTGACGATTCTTATAGAAAGCACATATCCTCTTTAGACAATCCATATGGTAAAGGAGAAGCCTCTAAAGTGGTTTTAAATTTCTTGGAGACTGTCAATTTAGATGACGCTAGATGGCATGTTAAAGAAAAATTAGTCCAAGAAAATATTGGGAATAACAATGAATAAATCAATACTAATAGTAGCACCTCATGCTGATGATGAAACTCTGGGTTGTGGCGGAACGATATTACGATATCTTGAAGAGGGTTTTTTAGTACATTGGCTTTTGGTAACTAGTATGTCTAAGGATGCTGGTTTTTCTGATGAACAGATCAATGCAAGAGCTTCTGAGATTAAACAAGTACATGAAGCTTATGGATTTGAAAGTATTCACCTTTTGGGTTATCCGCCAGCGCAGCTAGATTTGATTGGAAAAAGTGAATTAGTGGGCAAAATAAGTGATGTGATCAACAAAATCCAACCAATTGAAGTTTTTACAGTATACCGTAATGATTCGCATAGCGATCATCAAGTGGTATTTGACGCTGTTTTATCTGCGACTAAATCCTTTCGTTATCCTTTTATAAAAAGAGTCTTAGCATATGAAACAATGTCTGAAACTGATTTTGGACTGAAGCCAGAAGATAGAGGATTTAGACCAAATATTTTTATAGGTATTGAAAAGTTTTTAGAAAAGAAATTAGATATTCTGGATATTTACAAATCAGAGGTGCAAGATTTTCCATTTCCCAGAAGTCGAATAGGATTAACAGCACTAGCTAATCTTAGAGGCACACAATGCAATGAAAGAGCAGCTGAATCATTTATGCTTTTAAAGGAAATTAGATGACGCTAATAATCGCAGAGGCTGGAGTAAATCATAATGGAGACCTAAATTTAGCCCATGAGTTGGTAGACGCAGCTTATGAAGCTGGAGTTGATTTGGTAAAATTTCAAACATTTAAAGCTGAAAAAATCGTAACAAAAAATGCTCCCAAAGCTAAGTATCAGAAACAAACCACATCAAAAGACGAATCCCAATACGAAATGCTAAGCAAACTAGAGCTTACTAAAGATATGCATTATAAGCTTGTTTCTCAGTGTAATGCTTTAGGTATAGAGTTCTTATCTACTGCTTTTGATGAAGATAGCCTAGATTTTTTAGTTAATGACCTCGGTTTAAAAAGGCTTAAGATACCTTCTGGAGAAATTACTAATGCTCCGTTAGTCTTAAAGCATGCAAAAACCAAGTGTAATTTGATTGTATCAACAGGGATGTCAAATCTTTCAGAAATAGAATCGATGTTGGGAGTCTTGGCTTTTGGTTTTATTGATGATGTAAGTAAGAGTCCTAGTAAAGAAGAATTTGCAAAGGCTTATTCATCTGTTGAAGGACAAAATCTATTGAAAGACAAGGTAACACTTTTGCATTGTACATCGGAATATCCAACACCGATTAACGAGATCAATTTGAAAGCCATAAACACTTTGCAAAGTGCATTTAAACTTCCGGTAGGATATTCAGATCACAGTGACGGGCTAATTGTTCCTTTAGCGGCAGTTGCAAGGGGTGCTGAAATAATTGAAAAACATTTTACTTTAGATAAATCTATGCCTGGACCAGATCATCAAAGTTCGTTAGAGCCATTTGAATTAAAAGAAATGGTTGATGTAATCAAAAGAGTTGAAATTGCTTTAGGGGATGGAGTAAAGCGGCCAACAATGTCTGAGGTTAAAAATAAAAGCATTGCTCGAAAGAGTATTGTTGCAGAGTCGGGTATTGTTAAGGGAGAAATTTTTACAAAAGAAAATATAAGCATTAAAAGGCCTGGTAATGGAATAAGTCCAGATAAATACTGGATAACGATAGGTAATATAGCCAAGAAGGACTATCAAGCAGGAGATTTAATTGATGTCTAAAAACTCTTTAATGATTGGCGGTGGCGGACATGCAAAATGCTTATCTGAGATTGCTTACTCTATGGGAATTAATATCAAGGCAATCATAGCTCCAGACTTAGATCAAAGCTCAAATCTCTTTTGTGGACTTGATCATTACCCCTCTGATGATGGCATTTATGAGTTTTCTAGTGAGGAGATTACTCTAATAAACGGCATAGGGTCTCTACCTAATAACAATTTAAGGCAAGAAATTTTTGATAAATTTAGCGCACTTAATTATAAATTTCAAACTCTAATTTCTAAATATGCTTCAGTATCAAACCATGTTGAATTATGTGAAGGAGTGCAAGTTATGCCTAATGTAACAATAAATGCTGATGTCATGATCGGGCACAACAGCATTGTTAATACGGGGTCAATTATTGAGCATGATTGCATTTTAGGTACAAACACTCATATTGCTCCTGGAGCAATAATGTGTGGTGGTGTTAAATGTGGTGATAATGTCCATGTTGGAACTGGCGCTACAATTATACAAGGTATAACTATTGGAGATAACTGTTTAATAGGGGCTGGAGTCACCGTTTCAAGAAATTTAAAGTCGAATGATAAAATTTATGTTGCTCGTCCATTTTATGCTGAGAGTTAAAAATGATTACTAATTGGTCAAAAATCTGCATAAGCCCAACTCAAAAAATTTTGGAGGCCATGAAATTAATTGACTTGTACTCTCATCGAATTGTTCTTGTAGTTGAAGATAAAAAATTACTTGGTGTAGTGACTGATGGAGACATACGTCGAGGTTTAATCAATCAATTAGATTTAAATTGTGAAGTTTCTGAAGTCATGAATTCATATCCGATTACAGCTGACATAAGCTGGTCAAGATCTGACCTTGTCAAGCTTATGAAATCAAAACAGGTGCTAGCGATCCCTATATTAGAAAATGATGAGATTGTTGGATTGGAAACATTAGAGCAAATAAATATTACCAAAAAGCATAAAAATTTAGTTTTTATTATGGCTGGAGGATTTGGGACAAGATTGAGACCTCTTACAGATAATTGTCCAAAGCCTCTTCTAAAGGTAGGTGATAAACCAATACTTGAAATTGTACTAGAAAATTTTATAAAAAGTGGATTTGTTAATTTTTGTATCTCTATTCATTACCGCGCAGAAATGATTGAAGAATACTTTGGCGATGGCACGAAATTGGGAATCAATATTAAGTACGTTTATGAAGACATACCTCTTGGGACAGGAGGTGCTTTGGGGCTTTTGCCAGATAATACATCTGATTTACCAGTTATTATGATTAATGGCGACATCTTAACAAATATAGATTTTGATCAGTTATTGCGTTTTCATGAAAAGAATGAGTGTCTTGCCACAATATGTGTACGAGATTATCAATACCAAGTACCATTTGGGGTAATTAATGGAGAAGGTAATAAAGTTAAAAATATGGTTGAAAAACCTTTGCATCGGTTTTTTGTGAATGCGGGTATTTATGTTATAAATTCAGAGATACATAAAGCTGTTAGAAAGAATTCTAGGGTAGATATGCCCTCTCATTTGTCATTATTTCTTGAAAAAAACGCCTCAATCTTTATGTATCCACTTCATGAATATTGGCTAGATATAGGATCACATGAAGATTTTCAAAAGGCCCAGGTGGATATTTTGACATTGAATTTATAATGATTGTTTTTGGTGTTGTTGGTTTAGGAAGTATTGCTAAGCGTCATGTTAAAAATCTTAGGACTATACACCCGCTTAGTAAAATCTATACTGTTTCATCTAGCGGTGTTAATAATGAGTCACTAGCAGGCTCAAATGCCACAATATCTTTAAATGAGCTTATAAAATTAAAACCAACATTCATCTTGATAGCTTCTCCAGCAACCTTTCATATTAAAACTGCTATCGAAATAGTTTCAGCAAATATACCCGTCTTAATAGAAAAACCTTTGGCAGATAATTACTTGAGCGCTTCAGATTTCGTTAATTTTTGTAAATCTAAAGATTTTAGGAATATAGCAGTTGGCTATTGTCTAAGATTTTTGCCCGCAGCTGCATGTGTAAAAAATATAATAGAAACTGAAGGGTTGGGTAAGATTTATAATGTGCGCTCTGAAGTTGGAGAGTTTCTGCCTTATTGGCGTCCTACTAAAAATTATCGAAATGGAGTTTCAGCTAACAAGGATTTGGGTGGAGGAGCTTTGTTAGAATTGAGTCATGAGCTTGATTACCTTCTTTGGCTGCTTGGACCGTTAAACCTAGAGCATAGCGCCTTACGTAAAAGTGGAGAGCTAGATTTAAATGTCGAAGATATAGCCGATCTTGTGCTCACCTCCGAGACTGGAGCTCACGTAACTATACATTTAGATTTCATGCAAAAAGCACCATGTCGCTTCTGTCATATAATTGCTGAAAAAGGAAGATTAGAATGGGATTTAATTGGCAATACTGTTAAAAAGTATAACACCAATGAGACAGTAACTTTGTATTCAGACACTAACTACGACAAAAACGAGATGTATCTAGATATGATTAAGGATTTTGAAGCCATAGAAACTAAATATTCTCAAAGACTCTGTTCTATACATAATTCGTTAGAAGTTTTGAAAATTATTGATAACGCGAGAAAAATTAACATATTTAATTAGATACTATGACAATAAATGCTTTTATTTTTGCAAGAGGAGGATCTAAGGGACTCCCTCGAAAAAATATAAAATTACTGGATGGGAAACCACTAATTTCGTATTCAATTAATGTAGCAAAATCATTAAATATTTTTTCTAATATTTTTGTGTCTACAGACTGTGACGAAATTGCATCGGTATCGCGAGAATACGGTGCAAATGTAATAATGCGGCCTGAGGACTTAGCAACTGATTCTAGCCCTGAGTGGCTATCCTGGCGTCACGCTATTTCTTATGTTGCTAGTGAATATGGCAAGTTTGATAAGTTTGTTAGTCTTCCAGCAACAAGTCCCTTACGAAATAAGCAAGATATCAATAGAGCAATTAAAAAATTAGAAGAAAGCAATTCTGACATCTGTATATCTGTAACTCCTGCTTCTAGGAGTCCATATTTCAATATGGTAAAGCTGACTAATTCTGGAACTTGTTCCATTGCCATTGAATCTGAATTAGATTTATATCGTCGTCAAGATGCGCCTAAGTTATTTGATATAACAACTGTTGTTTATGCAACTAAAGTAGATTTTATTCTTAATAAGAAATCTATTTTTGATGGAAATGTTGTTGCAATTGAAGTCCCAAAAGAAAGGGCAGTAGATATCGATGATATTTATGATTTTATATATGCTGAATCGCTAATTAAGGGGCTAAACTATGAGTCTTAAAGATCAAAAAATACTTGTTGTTGGAGCTGGAGGGCTTTTAGGTCGCTCATTGGTTTCTGCTCTCCTAAAAGAAGAAGCATTGGTAATCGCTGCCGATATTAAGATAGATACCTTAAAATTGTATGAGAAAGAATGGCAATCTATTTCAACCAAATCTAATCTATCCATTTGCAGTCTAGACATGACTAAAGCGCATAGTGTAAGTAATTTTTTTTCAAATAACTATGGTATAAGTGGTGCAGTTAATTGCTCTTATCCTAGAAATGAAAATTATGGCAATCATTTTTTTGATGTTGAATTAAATGATTTTAATGAAAATGTATCTATGAATTTAGGCTCATCTTTTATTTTTATGAAGGAGTGTGCTTTATATTTTAAGCATCATAAAACACCATTTTCATTGGTTAATATTTCGTCTATTTATGGTGTCATACCGCCTAAATTTGAAATTTATAAAAATACTGATATGACTATGCCTGTTGAATATGCAGCGATTAAGTCTGGCTTAATTCACTTATCAAAATATGCAGTCAAATATGTTGCAGATACATCTTTTAGAGTAAATGTTGTAAGTCCTGGAGGTATCTTTGATGGACAATCTGAAGAATTTTTATCTGCTTACAAAGATAGTACGTTTGGATCTGGGATGCTCAATGCTGATGATATGGTTGGATCGATTATATTTTTACTATCACCTAAATCTAAGTTTGTAACAGGTCAAAACATAATTATAGATGATGGATTTTCGTTATGAGTAAAATATTACATATTGTTCACTGTATTGATACAGAGGGACCACTGATTGAAACAGCCTCTGATACGGTTGCTCGCGTAAATGATATTTTTAATATAAATCTTGATAAAAATACTATGACGTTAAGAGCCATTCAAAATCAAGAACTCGATCTTGGAGGAATAGAAGAGGATGTAGCGCGCGTAGTTCATCCAGATCTTCTAAAATATAATGAAAACTGGTCTGAAATTGGAGATATGTTAGATGATTGTATGTCTAAGACCTTTCGCTATCGTGTACCTGATTCTTTTGGTGAAGGTTGGGTTTACAGTTGGCATTGCATGGATCATGCAGGATACTCTAATAATCCTAGGAGTAAAGATCTTGGATTTGGAAATGTATTTCGCTACTATCAATCAAAAACTGCTGAGAAAGGAGCTAAAGATGAAATTAATTGGCATTACCATCCTCTTTCTTTCGATAGAAATCCAATAAGATCTGCTACCAACTATGTTAACAATTATGATGTTTTATTAGAGGTCCTATGCCGAAGGCTGATTGACAGTAAATGGTTTCCATCAGTAAATAGACCTGGATTTCACACTGAAAGACCAGATATTCATTTATTTTTAGAGCAATGGATTCCGTTTGATTATGCTAATCAATATTATGAAACAGAAGACGGAGCAGCTGATCTAGTGGGTGGTCGTTTTGGAGATTGGCGTTTTTCTCCCAGTTCATGGCGAGGATATCATCCAGATATCCATAATTATCAAGATCAAGGAAACTGTAATAGATGGATATTTAGGTGTTTAAATGTTGGTACTAGGCATAAGCCTCTTTTAAAAACTCATGTTGAACAAGCTTTTCAAGAAGCTTCTCTTCATGGTGATGCTATTCTTGCGTTTGCAGACCATGATTATAGAGATATACGCCCCGATGTTAGAGCTGTGCAAGCTTTAATTGAAAAAGTTAAAGCAGACTTTCCGGATGTAAAAGTTAAATATTCTGGAGCAAAAGAAGCAGCAATAATTGTCAGAGGCGATCCAAAAATAGAACCAATTAAATTGAATGCTTACATATCCAATAACCGACTTAATATTGAAGTTGTAAAAGGTGATATATTTGGTTCTCAGCCTTTTTTAGCGATAAAGACGGCAGCAGGAACATATCATTATGATAATTGTGATGTGAATGTATTTGGCTCTCATTATACTTATACCTTCGATCACCATACATTGCCACTTAATGTAATCAAAAAAATTACAGTAGCAGCTAATGATAAAAATGGCTACCAAAGTATTGTAAATGTCGAATTTTAAGCACTTTCAAATTTAACTAATCTTTAGAGTTTTTAGTATATGCATACAAGCTACTTCGTAATCGTTGATTTGGTGATAAAATCTTTCACTTTTTTGTTAATACCAATATATGCATTTTTATTAAATCCAATTGAAATGGGCATTTATGCAGAATGGTTTTCTTTTTATACTCTTGTTTTTGCAATTTCAATATTTGGTGTAAATTCATTTATTGTCGTTCTAAAGTCAAAGGGAATAAAAGACGTTAATGTAGAACCAGTTTTTATAAGATTTCTAGCAAAATGGTGGCTCTTACTATTTGGTGTTGTTTCTCTCATAAATGCTCTAGGTTTTACTTTTGTGTTGGATTACACGCTGATTCTTCTTCCGATAGCTGCTTTTTCATTCTCCATTATCGATTACTCTACAGTGAAGCTAAGATTAGAGAAATCGATCAAATTATATGCTGGAGCTCAAATACTGACCTTATTGCTTGTTCATTTATTTCCTGTCGTGCTAACATTCTTCGTACCTTCTGCAGAAACACGTATTTTTGCTTTTACTTTTAGCCTAATTTGTACTTCTTTGCTGTTTATAATTATTTTTAAGCAAATTAAATTCACATCCAGAAGTTATTCTAAAGGTATTAAAAGTCCTCAAATTTCTAATAATAGAATTTTTAGATACGGCTTCCCTTTTATAATTTTGGCCATTGGTCAATGGTTTAAAGCAGGCTTTGACTTGCAGCTTATTAAGTTAAATGTTGGTTATGAGATTGTTGGTAGTTTAGGAATTGTATTGCAGGTATCGGCTGTTGTATTAATAGCCAGCGCTATCTTTAACCGTATTTACTCCATAAATCTTTACAACATGATAGCTAAAAATGAAATCAAAAACTGGTTTTTTTTAATCTTTAAATTATCTGTCATAACAGTTCTTGGCAGTTTAGCCGCTTTATTTTTTGGAGTTTTTGTATTCACAAAACTTATTACGGGTTATGAGTATATAGAAGCACTTATGTATCCAGTAATGCTTAGTGCTGCAATGTATTCCATTGCAAACTATGTGTCATCTGTCTTATTTTATTATGAAAAAACTGCTCTATTTACTATTCTGAATATTTTTTCAGCCTTGTTACATGTCTTTACTAGCCTCTATATTATTTCATTAATTGGACCTCAATATATTGGTTACTCTGCGTTAGTCAGTAATTTAGTGTTTATGGTTTCAGTTATATTAATAGCTTGGCTAGTTCAAACAAACCAATCAAATCAAAAATGTGAAAATCAAAGCCCTGCTTCGCATTAATTTATTAAAGGTAATTAATTGAAATTAATTTATGAAAAATATAAATGGAGGGATCTTGAGGCGAAACTAATCTCTTTGTCTGACTCAGGATTTTATTCATTGTCTTTAAATAGGTTCATTATTTACTCTAAATCAAAGGAATTAATAGTCTATATAGATCATAACTTGAAACTCAATGATGTTATAAAGATAGAAGCGCAAAGTTTCTCTGGTGAGAGAGTTAACCTAAATCTTTCAAATACCGTTTTTCGGCAAAAATTAATGTCTAAATTGGGAACTATAGAGTATAACGAGCTTTTAACTGTAATTAACAAATTTAATGAGCAATTTGGTAGAAAGGTTAATTTCATTAAAAAAAGAGGGTCTGTTTTTACATTGATGTTAAATTTGATGAAAAAAATAAAATCACAGATATCTCTGATAGGCTACATTTTTATAAGATTTATAATAGGTGTTATTGGATTTTTAAATTCTCTACCAGCTCCAACTGCTCTTATAGTAACACCTGATTGGTTGATAAAGTCAGAGTCAGACAATTTTTATACAGATCCTAGCGTTAGGAATATATTAAATGATTTGAAGCGTAAGTCACAGACATTTAATTACATAACAATTCCGCATAGAGGATCCAATCGATCTCACAGAATTTTTAACCTTTTTAAGGCTAAACATTTAACAATTGAGATTATTATATTCTTATATTTTTTCAAGGGACTTGAAAAAAAATGGTCATTTGAAGAAATAATTAAAGTCTATCTAAAAGCTTCTGAAATTAAAGTGTTGTATATCTCTAGTGAATATTCACGACTTTCAGAAATATTCGTTAGTGCTGCTAATGATCTAAATATCTTAACTATTGGCGTTCAGCATGGAGCTATAACTAAAGGTCATCCCGGCTATGCACAAGGCAATTGGTCATCTCAACTTCGTCCTCGGATGATGATGGTAACGGATGATGTTGCTCGCAATGAACTTATCGAGTTAGGCCTTGAAGAATCCCGCATTATGATCGAAAAAAAGGCAAACAATTCAATTACCTTTGGTAAGAGGTCCAAGATGTTAGATGATAAAAAAAAGATTCTCATCATTTCAAACCCATTTATTCAATCTCGTCTTCAAACCACCTTGATAGCAAAACCAGATTATGTGCTAGATGATAATTTTATTGTCGATGTTAAGCTGCATCCTAATGAAGAATCTAAAGGTTATTTTTATAATTCAAATTGTATTAAAAAGACTATTAAAAATCTTAATATTCTGCCAAAAGGTTTAGATATTCAAAATATAATTCAAGATTACGACATTGTTGTTAGTTTTGCTAGCAAAGCCCTAGAAACAAGTTTTGATCTTGGAATACCGACAATTGAGATAAAAGATAATATATTATTTTTTGAAAGGTTTTATGACTTAAAAGGGGACAAAGGTATGTCTAACATCTCTCAGACAAGTTTTCGAGATCTAATAGGTTTCTTAAATAGTTTTGATATAAAAGCTTGGTGCATAAATTACGATTTGGTTAAAAAAGATCCTTAGATGTCCACTTTATACACTATACTTTTTCTGGGCTGGATAATGCTGAGTAAATCTCCAAGCTTAGGTTCAATTATAGTAGCTATGCATGCTCTTACCATGGGACTATTTTTGCCAGGTTATTATTTTATAGGCTTTTATGGTGGTGGTTATCAGATACAAAGTATCTATTCATTCCTGATATTTGATCTACTGGTTTTCATTCAATTAATAATAACTACTATTTTAGTTAGAGACGTAAAAGTTGAAAAGTTAGCAGGTTTTAAATTTACTTTACGCTCTCCTTTTTTTAATAGCTATTTCATTATTGGTATTGCTATCATTGCTATGTGTTTCTTTACTATTTTAATGAGATTCTGGGGCTTAGAGCCATATTATTTATCTATTTTTAGTGGCTCACTGCTAGAAAATGAATACATCTCTAGGTCAGACAGAACAGAAGGACAAGGAGCTTTTTTATTCTCATTTACATTTGATTACATCATTCCTGCGCTTTGTCTTAATAGCTTGGCTACCTCTAAAAATTTTATTGTAAAAAGCTTGGCCATGATAATTTTGATCGCATCAGTGCTTTCAATGGGAACTAAATTTCCAATAATAGTAGTATTAATATGGTTAATTTTTAAAAAGCTTTACGATAAGGAGTGGACAATAAACTGGAAATTTTATCTCAGAGGAGGATTCTTTCTTGGCATTATATTTATATTTTATCTGCTTGTAAAAATGTCTTTCGGGGATGGACAGCCTTACGAAAACGTTGGCGTAGCATTGTATAGTTTTATAAGAAGGATTTTAGCAGGATCTGTTATTGCTGGATTAGTTGGCATTGATTACTTTGGGCTTGACTTTTTCAACGGAGTGGAAAATTTAAAGCCTTTAGTATGGAGCTTAGTTTATGGACGGATGGGAGGCTCGGCGACACTACCCATACTTGTAAATATAATGATATCCCAAGGACTAATATTAGGATTTTTAAGTTTTTCTGCTCTATGCGTTTTGATCAGATATTCATATGCTTATATTCTTACTTTGTCACATTGCAACCCGCAATATCGAACAATGCTTTTATTTCCTTTTTTTCAACTGATGATAACTTTTGCATTTTCAGGACATTATGAGTTTATGCTGAGGCTTATAGGAATATTAGTTTTTGTAATGCTACTTCATTTTATAGGCAAACTAAAATTTAAAAGGAAAAGACAACTTGAATTTAAGTAAATATATAGAAAATTTTTTTTCAGAGGCGCTTCGATCCAATGCTAATCTGAAAAAAAAATTAAAATTTATATACCAATCATTTTGGATGATTATTTCATCTAAAAAATTTAACTTTGTTAACTCTAATACTTTTATCATAAAAGATTGCTTCGGTGGTTTTCATAATTTAAATGTTTTTAACTTCAAAAATACCGTATGTGCTTTACGATTTATTGGTCCTCGTAAGAAGGTTAATATTAATGAGTCAGTTGAAGTTATCGTCAGTAAATATCCTTACTCAAGTCAAATTAAAATTGGAACTACTAGTGCATTTAATTGGCAGCAGGGAAGCAGATTACAGTTTTATGAAGAGTCCAAGCTTCTCTATAACGTTATAATTGATGATAAGCTGCAAGCCTGCAGTGTATGTATAGATTCTATGCAGAAATTCTATCTAGATTTTCCTGTATATGCTGTTGGATCTATGGGAGGTAATATTTTTGCGGCCTGTAATTTCAAAAACATTGAAGATAATATGCCGGGATATGGCTATCGTGGAGAATACAAGGAAAAAATAAAATCTAACAGCATTTATTTGTTTGATAAACACTCTAAAATAAAAAGTAAAATATTTTTAGAGCTTGATGAAGGAGACTTCATCACTCATCTGGAGTTTTCATTAGATGATAGATATATTTCTTTTTTTAAAAGAACAAAACTAAATCTAAATGACTATAGATCAACTCTATGCGTTTATACAATTGATGGCTTGTTAGTTACAGCTATTAATAACTTTGATTACATAACGCATTTTGCCTGGTTCGAAGATAGATTGCTGTTTTTTGGCAAAGAGAATGATGCAAGAAGTGGCAACTATTATTGGTATTGCCTTAATAATAAGAATATCTTAAAAGCTTCAGATGATCTGCCTGATGGACATCCTACATATTCTAATGGAATATCGTTAACAGATACTTATCCCGATAGATCAAGAGTTCAAAGACTAAAGTTGCTTCAAAGCTTAGATAGTCATGCTATGAATTGTATTGATATTGCTGAGGTTACCATTCCCATTCGATATACCGAGGATAATCGGGTTGATTTTCATCCAAGACTCAATCACGATGGAACACTGTATTCAATTGATGTGGCTCATAAAGAAGGAGTAGATATGTACATAGGTGAGTTAAGTGCATGAATTAATAATTATTGCTCAAAGATTCCCATTCCCACCTAGACATGGCGACCAACTAGCAGTCAGCAAGTTAATAAAAGCTGCTCTGACCAAGAAAATAGATGTTACAGTCTGGTTGCCTCACCGAGAATATAAAAAATGGAATGGAAAGCCATCAAGGGTCAAGTTTAAAAAATTGATTTTTAATCCACTACATATGATCTTCAATTTATTAAAGCATCCATTCGACCCTTTACAAATTAAACTTTTTAGTGGGTATCAAGTCAAGAACTTAGACCATTCTTCAATAATTTATATCCATTCAATAAGGTTATCCCGAGTGGTTTCTTCAAGTTTCTTGGAAAAGGTTAATTTGGGTGCTCAAATTAACCACTCCAAAGAACTATTAGAGATTAGTAGAGACACCCACTCATCTTTTAAAAGATTGATTTATCATTTTGAGGCATACTTAATTAAAAACTGGTATCGAAAGCATTTATGCCTATTTAGATCGGTATTTAGTGTGTCAAGAAATGAATTTCAAGAATATGGCATAGAAAACCTCCATGTTTATTCCCACGGAGCAAATTTGCCAATATTAAAAGATACCAAAGTTATGCATGACAATGAGAAATATATTATTGGATTTTGGGGTAACATGGATTTCACTCCAAATTATCACGCAGCATTGAAATTTTCTAAGGCGGCTCAGAAATTTGGTTCTATATTTAATTTCACCTTATTTGGTCGTGGTTCCAGCAAATTTTTAAAAGACCAATCTTTTAGCAAAGTTAAAATACTGGGAGAAGTTGAAAGTATTCTTGAAGAGATAGACTCAATCGACATTCTATTAAATTTAGTAGATAGTGGAGCTGGATTTCAAAATAAGACTTTGGAAGCATGGTGCAGAGGGGTATTGGTTATTGGGTTTCCAAGCGCATTTAGAGGTTTAGAGGGCAGTGAACACTTGCACTATGTAATTAAAAATATAGATGAATTAGAAAATATGTTAATTTCAATTGACAAAGACAAGATGATGACTAACGCTAAAAATTCTGTAATATGGGTTGCAAAAAATAGAGATGCAGATTTACTTAATATTGAAAAGCTAGAGATTATGGAGAAAAAAAGATGAGGTTAGGATTAATAGGGTTTGGTTACATTGGCACAGTTTGTGTAGCAGGATTGGAAAATATATGTGAGGCTATATATGTTTACGATACAAACCAAGATAAATTACGAACAATTGATACTCAAACTGTCAGATTTCCTGAAGATGAAGTCGAAAATACTATTAACAATAGTATTTCTATTTTTTCTGTGGAAAATATCCATAATTTTGCTTCCTTGAATTTAGACTGTATTTTGGTAGCAGTTAATACTGATTTAGATAAAGAAACTGGAACTTTAAATATTACAAACGTTACTAAGACTTTAGAAGCTTTGAATGATTTTAATTATCAGGGTACCGTTATTTTAAGAAGCACTTTACCGATTGGGCCAGATTACAGTTCTATGTTTTCAAAATTAAGTTTTAAGATTGAATTTGTTCCCGAGTTCCTCCGAGAAGGAACATCTCTTGATGATTTTCGAAATACTCAGGTTTTAGTAATTGGTTCAAATGAAGAGTTGGCTCCAGAAAACTCTTTTGCTACCGTTTTATTTGGGTCTTTTGCAAAGGAAACGCAGATTACCAACATTGAAACCGCCGTATATACTAAATTACTTAATAACGCCTGGCATTCTTTCAAAATTTCTTTCGCTAATGAGGCTTATAGAGTTGGTCAAGGAGTTAATTTAGTTGATTCTGAACTTGCTTTAAATATCTTGTGTAAAGATAAAAAATTAAACATCTCGGATGCGTATATGAGACCTGGTGGTCCTTTTGGAGGCCCATGTTTGATTAAAGATTTAAAAACTTTGAAGACATTAGATCTTAGTGGAGGACTTTTTTCTTATATTGATGAAGTTAATAAGAGCCATATTTTGCGCTTGGCCAAAGAGATTATATCTATTTTGCATAGATCAGAAATGATGAAATTTAAATTTGATACATATGAATTTAAAACAGGAACTGGAGATACTCGAAATTCAATTGCTACTTATGTTGCTGATTTAGTTGGCGATCTATCAGAGTCATGTTTTGAAAGTATTGATGCTCCTGATTGCGTGTTTTGTGGAAGGTCATTAATGGACAGGGGAATCGTTATTCAATTAAGATGATATCTTAATTGAATAAATACGTTATAGAAACTTAATATAAGAGCTTCAAGCTAAGGAATACAATATGTCGCGGGAAGATTATTGGAACAAAGATTATGTAAAATATTGGATGGATAGGGTTAGTGAAGCCAATACCTCTGACATTAACTCTTCTTCAATGGTTAAAAATGATGGTTTGACTTCAGCTGACATGACATACATCAGCTATATCAAATCACTAAATATTAAAAAAGATGACGATGTGGTTGAGATAGCTGTCGGATTTGGAAGAAGTTTACCTTTGTTGGCTTCATTAGCCAATAGAGTAGTAGCGTTGGATATATCCAAAGAAATGATTGAAATGGCTAAAACAAAGCATAATTATGAAAATGTAGAATTTCATGTAACCGCAAGTGAGAACACGCCTTTATCAAATAATTCTTTTGATGTTGCAATTTGCTTTGCTGCTTTTGATGCTATGTATCAAACAGAAGCTCTTATAGAAATTAATAGAATTTGTAAAATAGGTGCCCGAGTTCTATTGACCGGCAAAAACGATAGCTTTTTACCAAACGATGATCAAGCAATGAATGCAGAGATTGGGGCTAGAGGCAAAGGACATCCCAATTTTTTTACTGACGTAACTCGTTTGAAAAAAATGTTAGGAGATTTTGGATTTACTTTAGAAAAAGAATTTTATTATCCAAAACGTGGAGATTTTGGATCTAAAAATTATTTAACCGAGATTCCTGAATTTTTTTATGAATGGACATTCTTTCTTAAAAAGAGTGGTCAAGTGAGTATTGATTCTAATACCATTATAAGTAGCGACTCCTCTAAGACTATTAAAATGAAACATGAAGGTTAATTTCAAAATATCTAACTACGACAATAAACTTCCATCCAATCAGGGATTTGGGGCATTTTTTTCTATATTATTTGGAATACTTTTCTTTTTTTTTGGAGCTAGTATTTCAAAGCTGCCATCAGCTTTATTATTTGGCCTATCAATCGGATTTTTTTTCTTCACAATGGTAATGCCAAATAAACTTTTTTTGTTAAATAAACTTTGGTTTAGATTCGGCTTAGTATTGAGCATGATATCTCGGCCGATTGTTTTAAGCTTAATCTATTTTGTGATATTCACACCAATTTCGATCTTCATGAGGGCATTTAATCGGGATGAACTTCGTCTCAACTCGCTTGAATCTAATTCATCAACATTCTGGAAAGATTCAAAAAGCACAGAACTATCTTCCGAATCTTTTCGTAATCAGTTTTAGAAAAAAATGTTTGATTTTATTTTAGAGTTATGGAGTTTCTTGAGGGAGCGCAAAAAAATTTGGCTAGCTCCAGTGATCTGTATTATGTTACTTTTAGGGGCTCTTTTTATTTTTACCGAAGGCTCGGTAATTTCTCCATTCATCTATACTCTTTTTTAAAGGACACTTTATTCAAATGTATATTCTTGGATTATCTGGTTATTACCATGATAGCGCAGCGTGTTTATTAAAAGATGGTGTAATAGTCGCTGCTGCTCAAGAAGAAAGATTTTCACGCAAAAAAAATGATGCTACATTCCCACTTGAGTCTATTAAATTTTGCTTGGAATTAGAGTGCATAGATGCCTCTAAGGTTGATTATGTTGTCTTCTATGAGAAACCCTTTTTGAAATTTGAGAGGTTATTGGAAACTTATTTTGCTATTGCTCCCAAAGGTTTTTATAGCTTTTTGATCTCCATGCCAATTTGGATCAAAGAAAAATTATTCCTGAAAAGACTTCTAATCAAAGAATTATCGAAAGGTATTAATAACAGCATCAATTGGAAGAAAAGGTTACTTTTTTCAAGCCATCATCTTTCTCATGCCGCAAGTGCATTTTACCCTTCTCCTTTTGAAAATGCTGCTGTTCTGACTATGGATGCAGTGGGAGAGTGGGCTACAACATCTGTGGCAATTGGTGAGGGGAAGAATTTAAAGATAATTAAAGAAATAAATTTCCCACACTCTATTGGACTGCTATATTCTACTTTCACATCATATTTAGGATTTAAGGTTAATTCAGGTGAGTATAAGGTAATGGGATTAGCTCCCTATGGAGAGCCCAAATATGCTGATTTGATTATGAAACATTTAATATATATCGCAGATGATGGCAGTTTTTCTCTCAATATGGATTATTTCGGATACTTATCTGATTTAACTATGACTAATAAAGAGTTTTGCAATCTCTTTGGTGGCGAACCTCGAACTCCTGAGACTCCATTAACACAACGAGATATGGATTTAGCTTCTTCCATTCAAACAGTTACAGAAGAGTTGGTTTTAACACTAGCTAAAAATATTGCTAAAGAAACAAAACAAAAGAATTTGTGTCTAGCTGGAGGAGTAGCATTAAATTGTGTAGTTAATGGAATATTATTGAGAAAAAAAATATTTAAAAATATCTGGATTCAGCCTGCCGCAGGGGATGCTGGGGGTTCACTTGGAGCGGCATTTGTGGCTTGGTTTCTATATTTAGGTAAAGAACGTTTTATTAATAGTAACATCGATCAAATGTCGGGATCATTTTTAGGTCCTGAATTTTCAAGTATGAACATAGAAAATACACTAAAAATTAATAAAATAAACTTTACACAAGTGAGCGAGGATATTCTTATTGATAGTGTTATTAAGGCTATTATGAGAGGTAAAACTGTAGGTTGGATGCAGGGTAAAATGGAATTTGGTCCGCGTGCTTTGGGTGCTAGGAGTATATTAGCAGACCCTCGGTCGCCAGAGATGCATAAACATTTAAACATGAAAATTAAATTTCGGGAGAGCTTCAGGCCTTTCGCCCCAAGCATTTTACAAGAACACGTACAAGATTGGTTCGATGATATAGAAAATGGCGATTATATGCAGTTTGTTACAACAGTAAAAAAGTCCAAAAGGTCAAACATCAGCATATCTAACCCAATAGATCAATTATATGAAGTTCGTTCTGAAATTCCAGCTGTAACCCATGTCGATTTTTCTGCTAGAGTTCATACGGTCAACCAAAAAACTAATAAAAAGTTCCATGCATTAATTTCGGCATTCTATGAAAAAACTGGTTGCCCTATCCTAATCAATACTTCATTCAATGTTCGAGGTGAGCCAATAGTTTGCTCACCGGTGGATGCGATTAATTGTTTTATGAATACTGATTTAGACTTACTTGCGATGGGCGATTTTTTAATTTTTAAAGATGATCAGCCTAGTTCTAATTTAAAAAAAATAATTTAGATAATTAAATAATGATCAAAAAAAAACTTGGAAATAAACTTAAGATTACAACTGCAATTATTATTATTTTATTTTTTATATTAGAGGGTTTTTCATCAAATTTGTATTATCATAAAAATAGAACTATGGCTCACAGCATGTCCAGCACTGTTGAGTCCATTAATTGGTTTATGTCGAGACTTTTTTTAGCTAATCGAACGACTAAATATGACAGACTTAATGAGTTAAAAGATGAAGACAAAGATGCATATCCATCTTATTCATACAATCCATCTCTTCATCATCCTAGTGATCCTTATTATCTTTCAAATGTTCCCAATAGCCATATTGTTTTTTGTAGGGAGTCTAACAATTTAATTGAATTCGAGTCTGATGAGGTTGGATTTCGTAATCCGAAGGATCAGTTAGGCAATCAGATTGATGTTACTATTTTAGGTGATTCTTTTGCTGAAGGAGCATGTGAGTCAGAGGAAAATACATTTGCCGGAGTATTCAGGAATAATGGTAAAAAAATATTTAATTTAGGAAGAGGGGATTCAGGACCTTTATTTCAATTGGCAACACTAGTCGAGTATGGAGAGATTGTAGATTCAGATGTCGTGCTGTGGGTTATTTTCACAGGAAATGATTTACAGAATTTGCGTCAAGAAAAGACAACTAAATTATCAAACTATTTGGATATTGAATTTAGTCAAAATTTTGCAAATAAAACCATACAGACTAAGGATGGCTTGGCAGATTTCTTAAAACACGAATTTAAACTAGAGGAGATGCGCAGACAAAAGGATCTAAGAAAACCCTTATATAAAAATATATCTCAAGAGATTGATTCTATAGAATTTATCTACAAAGAATCACGGCTTTTACTTCAAGTTGCTCAAAGAATACATAATACAACTAAAGATAATGGATCGCGTTTAGCAATTGTTTTAATTAATCATCCAAGATATCCCAATACCTCTAACCAAGATGCGATGTCTAAACTTATATCAGATTTTAGTCTTGTAAATAATATTCCACTTATTGAATTTACCCGAGTTTTTTTAAACAATGAACCAAACTTATATACAAAACGTGGTCCGCATTTCAATGCAAATGGATATAAAAGAATAGGTTCTATTATTGATAAATGGATGGATGCAGAATTATTTGTTAACGAAACTGTAACCTTGGAAGATGACTAGTTGTAATTGTTTTTTGGATTTGATAGCCTATCTTCAAAACAAAACCAAGTATATTAAAATCGAGAATTAAGTTATGAATAAACATAAAGTTGCGATAATTGGCGGGGCTGGATTTATTGGATCAAGGCTTTCAACTCGATTTAAAAAGGTAAATATTTTTTCGATTAAATATGATATTGATCTCAGTAATTACTCAGAAAAAACAATATACCTTGATGTTGAAGACGTTGATACACTTGATCAAATTGCTAATGTTAACACGATCGTCAATCTCGCTGCAGTCCATCGCGATGATGTAAGGCCCTTAACTCGTTATGATGATGTTAATGTTCAGGGGGCCGTCAATGTCTGTAAGGCGGCTAGAAAGCATAATATTAGTAAGATTATTTTTACGAGTTCTGTCGCGATATATGGTTTTGCTCCTGCAGGCATTGACGAATCAGGTAGCCCTAATTATTTTAATGACTATGGGCGTACTAAATTTCTTGCTGAGGGAGTCTATAAAGAATGGCAGGCTGAGGATCCAGATAACCGTAGTCTTGTGATCATAAGACCAACTGTTATATTTGGGGAAGGAAACAGAGGCAATGTGTACAATTTGCTAAAGCAAATTTCGACTCACAGATTTGTGATGTTCGGTGACGGTAAAAATAGGAAGTCAATGGCCTATGTTGAGAATATCGCAGCTTTTATTGAGTATAGCCTGTCATTTGATCCCGGCCTGCACGTTTATAATTATATTGATAAGCCAGATCTGGATATGAATACTTTGATAACTAAGGCTAGGAAAACTTTGTTCGGTAAGAATAATGTTGGAGTGAGATTGCCCGGATTTTTGGGTGTTTTTATTGGTTATGCAGCCGATGTGGTTTCTAAGGTAATTAACAAATCGTTGCCTGTAAGCAGTATTCGAGTTAAAAAATTCATGGGCAATTCTCAATTTGCATCTTCGGTTGGTGATACGGGCTTTGTGCCCCCAGTCACTCTTGAGGAAGGATTAGCGCAAACGCTTCGTTATGAATTTCTCGAGGATAATTCAACTAAGAGAACCTTTGATACTGAATAAGTACATTAATAAGTCCAGTTTCTTAGGTATTTCATGGTAGTTGAATCCGTCTGCCATCCTCCTCTGAGGATTATTCTTTCAAGCGGCTCACCTTTCTCCAGCAAATCAAGAGCTACTCCTACCTTAAATAAGTGTCCACTAAATGATTTAACTTTGGTGCCATCTGCTAACTCTATCTGTATTGCTTTCAAAATATTGCTTATACTTGCTGGATGTAGGTTGCTCCCAAAATGCCCATGCCTATTGATTGATCTTAGAATATAACCTTCCTCACTAATCTGATTCCTCCAGTTCTTTAACAAGTCGAACAATTCTTGGCTAATGGGTAGTATCTTTCTGGCCCCAAGCCGTTCAATGAGTTTATGTATGATATGAATGTGAAGGCTTCGATCCTCATCTTTAGAGAGCTGCTCAGTCCATTGGTTAGTGAGCCCAGCGATGTGCGTTACATGGCTACTTTTTTTGCCGATATGCAAAGACAGAAGTGGGGAAAGGTGTACCTGTGTCACGTTGCTCTTTGGGCAGCCACAAGCTGATTCGCTACTAGCGTAATCTCATCGCATGTTTATCCAGAGCGGTTTGCCAAGGCTAAATTAAAAAAAGTAACAAAACGAAGCCAAAGTGTTTGGTGTGTGATAAATAGGTTTATCAACTTTTAAAAAAAATAGATTGAAGAAGCTGCGTTGCGCAGCTTTTTTTGTTTATAGATTTTGTTCTTAAAGTTCTTGATTAGTAATAAGGCGTATATAATTAATTTTTGAAATTTTAATATAATGATACAATTTAAAAACTTAAATCAAGAAACACCTTACCAACTTTTTAAGAAGAAATATGATGAGGCACTAAATGCAAGACAAAAAGGTATTGAAGCCATTTCAATTTCTTCTTTTAATAGAGAGATGAATGAGGTTAATTCTAGACATGTAAATCTTAAATTTATCACAAATGATGAGTTTATTTTTTTTAGTAATTATAACTCTCTGAAAGCATCTTCTTTTAATTCTCATAACCAAATAGCCGCATTAGTATATTGGCCTAGTATTAATGCTCAAATTAATATAAGGGCTAAAATAAAAAAAACTTCCAATGAATACAATCAAAAATATTTTTTTGATAGATCAGAAGAAAAAAATGCATTGGCTATTTCATCTAATCAATCAAAGCCAATAGATTCCTATGATCAAGTTAAAGAAAATTATAATAAATCTTTAAAAAATGATGACTTAAAAAAATGTCCAGAGTTTTGGGGAGGTTATTCTTTTACCCCTTACTATTTTGAATTCTGGGAAGGCCATGAGTCACGAGTGAATAAAAGAGAAGCATATAAAAAGACTGATAATAGTTGGAAACATTTTATTCTTCAGCCCTAGGTAAAATTTTATTGCGTAATAGGTTAATTAGTATAAAATCTCTATCAAAATGATAAATACCAAAAATTCACAAATAAATAACATTATTTTTCATACTTAATGTTTATAATCTGTTTTAATCTTCAAAAGGTATTATCATAGCTTCTAAAAAGAAAAATATTACTCCTATCAATGAAAAAATTAAGGCTGCTGAAGTTATGCTTATTGCCTCAAATGGAGAGAAACAAGGCTTAGTTTCGATTGATTTAGCTTTAAATTCTGCAAAGGCTGCATCTCTTGATCTGGTTCAAGTATCATCATCTGATGCAAATCCAGTCGTTTGTAAATTATTAGATTATGGAAAACATATCTTTGAAAAGAAGAAAAGTACCTCTTCTTCTAAAGTTAAAGTTAAAAGGAATACTGTAAAAGAAATAAAGTTTAGACCCTCTACTGATATAGGTGATT